>OCIU01000749.1_pt1 | contig 26609 bp, 29 predicted proteins | sample 1538471 | NCBI WGS metagenome assembly OCIU01 (sample SAMN04571693, study PRJEB22368) | human gut metagenome | biome: human gut; material: stool | host: Homo sapiens | place: Luxembourg | collected 2012-06-01 | reverse complement strand
GTTACCGCTGCAGCTCCGGTGATTGCGATAATTGTTGCGATTATTGCAGCCATCATGGCAATTATATTAGTTATTCAGAACTGGGATGAGGTCCTTAACTTCTTGACAGAAACATGGGAGTCCGTTTGTAATAAGGTTTCTGAGTTATGGGAAGGCTTTAAAAAATCGTGGACGGATGGCTTCAATAATGTGAAGCAGAAAATCAATGATTTCTTTCAAAATCTTGGTGAGAACTTTGCGAATGGTTTAAATAACTTCCAAAATTGGATCAGCAATATGTTGTCTGCAATTGTCAATTGGGCAAAGGATTTTTCGTCAAAAGGCAAGAATGCAGCAGTTAATTTGGTTAGAAATATTGCGAATGAGATAAAATCGTTACCTGGTCAATTCCTGCAATGGGGAATGGACATGATGTCAAACTTTGCGAGTGGTATCTGGAAAGGATTCACTGGATGGGTCAAAGGAAAGATTAGTGGAGTCACGAATTTCATTAAGAAAAATCTGCATTTCTCTGTTCCAGATGAAGGCCCTTTGGCCGATGCGGATGAGTGGATGCCTGACTTCATGGATTTATTAGCTACAGGAATTGACAGAAACAAAAGCAGAGTAGAAAGCCAAATCAAAGATTTACAAGATATCATGGATATTGGAATGGATCCTTCGTTTACTGATAACACGAATTATCTGTACGATCCAACATTTGTTGTGTATAACACTACAACATTGGATGGTCGTAATATTGCTTCATCTATGGAAAGAGTTATTGGATCTAGAAGTGTATCTAATGCTTATATGAGAGGTGAGGCATAGAATGAGTTCATTTGATATTTATTTAGATAATGTATCTTGCGTTCGGGAAAAACTATATCCGGTCAGAAGGCCTGATATAGTGACTCCTAAGCGCAACTACAAAGAATATGATATTCCTGGAAGAGATGGTAAGTATTTCGAAGATTTAGGCACTTATGACGATATTACATTTAATATCAATTTTAATTTCAAAGAAAAAAGAGAATACCTGAATAAAACTTTTAGAGATTATAAAAGAATGATTCGTAAATCTAAGACTCTTATGATGATGGATGATTCAGAAATCTTTTATAAAATCAAAAAAGTTGAATTTGGTGATATATCAAGAGAAAGCACAAAAGAAATTAATGCTTTTGTGGCCACATTTACTTGTGATCCATACGGATATCTGTTTATTGGTCAAGATAGATATAGTTGTGGAATGGTGCAGACAAATCCTTATGCAGTTTCTCATCCTGTTTATATCATTAGTGGTGAAGGTCAATGTGTTCTGTCTGTAAATGGTAATAAGATGACAGTTAATACATCAGGAACAATTTATATTGATACGGATAGATGTGTCGCATATCGAGAAAATGGCGATTTACAGAATGTCAAGGTCAGTGGAGATTTTGAATCTTTATATTTAATGGAAGGTTCAAATTCAATTACAGTTAGTGGCAATTTTAAGTGTGAAGTGATTCCAAACTGGAGGTGTGAACTATGATCCAATTGTATAAACCTTTTAATAAAAGCTATGAAAAGAATGGTGATTATGTTCTACATCCATCTAGCTGCGTTATGCACGTTGTATTGAACGGCGAATGGTATGTTAAATTAGTACATCCTATTGATGATATTTCAGAAAATATCATTGATGGGGCAGTTTTAAAAGTTCCAACATTATTTAATAAAGAACAATTGTTTATTATTCGTCATGTAGACAAAGCGGATTATGATGTTCAAGTAACAGCGTATCCGCTTTTTTACATGGTCAAGACAACACTACCTTTGTGGGATACTCGATGTGTGAATATGAATGGCCAGGATGCGTTAAATACAATTTTAAGTGGAACGTCTTTTAAAGGAATTTCGGATATCACAGATATTTCTACATGCTATTTTAATAAAATGAATCGCCTACAGGCTATTAATGGAAATGCAGACAATACATTTATGAATCGATGGGGCGGAGAAATTGTCTATGATGATCACACAATCAAAATCAACCAAAGAATTGGATCAGATAAAGGTGCTCGGTGTGAAAAGCGTCCAGGAAGTCGTAAACACAGAAAATTTAATCACAAGAATATATCCGCAAGCATACAATGGATACGTATTGCCAAATGAGGAGTGTATTGATTCTCCTTATATTAATAATTATCCAGATGTATATTGGAGTTTCATCCAGTTTGATGACGTAAAGCTAAAAGAAGATGCACAGGAAGATGATGCATCGAATGGAATCACAGTCTGCGACACATTGGAAGATTTATATAAAGTGTTGCGAAAAAGAGCAGCCGATTATTTTACCGAGACCAATTGTGATGTTCCTAATATCACGTATAAGGTTGATATTGTAGATTTGGCAAGACTGGATGCTTATAAAGACATTAAAAATCTTGTTTCAATTGGCTTTGGTGATACAGCTCATATTAAACATAGAAAGTTGAATATTGAAACTAGGGCAAGATTAATTGAATGTGATTATGATTGCATCTTAAAAAAATACGATAGTATGACTCTAGGTGATTATGAAACGAAGTATTTTGAAAATGCGGATAGTGTTATCCAGGCAGCACAAAAGGTGATTGATAAGAAAACATCAAGCTTGATTGCGGAAAAGATAAAAGGAATCATTGATGCGACTCAAGCTTCACTTTATGCTCAAAGAAATATCGCAAAGAAGATGGATTACAGAGCTATGAAGATGGAAGATTTAGATCCAGATAGTCCAACGTATGGAGCAACATGTTATGGAACAAGTGGTTTGGAATTTTCTGACACAAGAAATGAAGATGATACGGATTGGAAGTGGGGCAATGCGTTTGGCCCAAAAGGGTTGATTGCGAATGCGATTATCACTGGGATTCTTTCGGATAAGAGCGGAAACTTTTATTTGAATATGGATACCGGTAAGCTAGTAATGAATGATGGAACTTTTAAAGGTGTACTGAATACTGTTCAAGATATTAATGTTGGTGCGGAAATCAATATGCAGCCACGTACTGATGGGGTTGCGCAAGGATCTGTTTGGGCAGATATAAAAGCGGTGGATGCAGACGGTAATGTTCTTCCTGAAAGAATTGCGTTCCGATCTGTAAAGTCTGACGGTAAATATTTATCGCATAGTATTAAATTAATTTGCGGAGATGCCAGCGTATCCGTTGATAATGACGGCTCAATAACTTTACTTAGTGGCACTAATAAAGTTAAGGTGTCTACAAATGGTGTCGATATCATTACCAAAAACAATGAGATTTCTTTAAGTGAAAATTCTAGCACGATAAAGATTGACGGTAAAACTGGATTAACAGGTACTTATACTGTTACAAAATCAGTAACTACTAGGTCAGGAATCGTGACAGGAGTTGAGTAATATGGCTCAGCCTTTTTCTGTGTTCGTTGATACTTATAATGGCACAAGTCACAATGTAGATGGTGCATTTGGAGCGCAATGTTGGGACGGTTATGCGTTCTACATGAAGTGGTTAGGATACTCATATGCGAACTGCACGGCCACAGGCGGTGCTCAAGATCTTTGGACTCAACGCGTTTCTAACGGAATGTTGAATTCATGTGATGTCGTATCCACTCCACAAAATGGAGATATCGCAGTTTGGGGTTCCAACATGGGAGGTGGTAAAGGTCACGTAGCCATGTACTACAATGGTCAGTACTTCGGCCAAAACCAGGGTAGAAGTGGTGGTGTGAATGGCGGACCATTTAATTTATTAGCGATTGGAACTGCTCCATTAGGCTATTTTAGGCCTAAATGTTATGCAGACGGTTCTGATGGGCCAACGATTATTACCAAAAAATTACAGTTAACATTGATTAATGGAATTGTAATAGATGCAAAATACGTATAGGAAGGAGTTGATTCGATGGAATTATTAAGAAGCGGTTTACAGCTTGTAGCCATTAAAGGGCTAGAAACATGTGAAGGTTCTGTTAATGTTCCTGTTATATTGAAAAGTGATGGGAGTAAATATGATGACTATACATCACAGATTCATATTCGATATTTTAATCAAGGAAAACTACATGAAGAAGTATTGCCATCTGACGAAGATGGCTTTTATATTCCAGGAAAGCCTTTTGAGGAAAACGGATTAATTGAACTAGCAGTTCATTTGATTCGTGGTCATAAGCAGCTAGTGACAAATGAATTAGCTTTTATCGTGAAGAGAGCGCCAAACGGAACAACTGAAGTAGATCCAAGTGAATACGGTTGGCAACAATTGGTTGATGCTTATATCGAGCAGAAATATGACACCATTATGCATAGATTGGATTCATTGACAACCACTAATGGAAATCAGACAAATCTGAACGAGTTAATTGATATTCGTGCAGGTGGTAATGGTGTTATATATAGTAATGCTGGAAATGCAGTGCGTGGACAATATCTAGCGCTATTAAAAAAAGCGAATGAATTAACTTCACGCATTGATGCAATTATATCTTCAACAGAAAGCTCATTGAATGCCAATGCGGAGATAGTTGATGCACGAATTGATTTTGAAGGAAATGCGAAGAAAACATTAGGAGCTTCAATCCGTGAAGCTGATCAGAAGATAATGGAAATGATTCTGACTAATCATTTTAAAACTGAATTATTATCAGATTCAGAAAATGGTTTGATTGATGAGAACGAAAATGCAGTCTTAGCGGATTGGGCATATGAAGTTGACTCCGGAAATGTAGGTGAGGAATGGACGTACAAGGTGAAAGAATGAGACAAGGAACAACGCCAACACTTCAAATCACGGTCAATAATATTGATTTAGCAGATATGGAACACATCTATGTGGTATTTGAGCAAAATGGATATTTATTGAAAAAAAGCATGCCAGATTTAAAAATTGAAAACAATGTTATTTCAGTTCTTTTAACGCAGGAAGAAACATTAAGCTTTAAAAACGGAAATTGCAATATCCAACTAAGAATGATTACATATGACGGCATAGCGATGGCTTCACCAATAAAAACAGTTAATGTATATAGTGTATTAAATAAGGAAGTGATCACATGATTCTGGTAAACAATATAGAAATCGATGTTAAAGACGAATCAGATCATATTCAACTCAGTTTAAATGAAGAATATGTAGGAACAACGGATTATGAGAAGCTCAGAAACAAACCTAAATTAAATGGGAATGAAATCATTGGAGAGGTTGAAGAAATAGACCCTACCGTTCCTTTATGGGCGAAAGCAGAAACAAGACCTGTTTATACGCCAGAAGATGTTGGCGCTATGGCAGAAGGCTCTGTAACGTCAGTCTCTACAACCGAACTAGATGAATTATGGAATAGTCTATAGGAGGTAAAAGAATGGCTATTGAATATTTAGATAAGAGTGGATTGACACTCTTAATCAGTAAAATTAAATCGGCGTTAAGTGGGAAAGTTGATGTCGTAAGTGGAAAAGGATTATCAACAAATGACTACACAAGCGCAGAAAAGCAAAAATTAAGTGGTATCGCAAGTGGTGCTCAAGCGAATGTGATTGAGTCTGTAAAGGTTAACGGTACAAAAGTTGAGCCAAGCTCAAAATCCGTAGATATTTCAGTTCCAACAAAGGTATCACAATTAACAAATGACAGTGGATTCCAAACATCTACGCAAGTTAATTCAATCGTTACAGGTAAAGGATATCAAACGCAATCACAAGTACAATCGTTGATTAATTCGGCAGTAGGTAATATTACATCTATTAGATATGAAAAGGTAACGAGCTTACCTGCTACAGGTTCAAATGGTGTGATTTATTTGGTTGCTCATTCACATGGAACACAAGATATTTATGATGAGTATATTTGGCTTTCAGAGACAAAGACATATGAAAAGATTGGTAATACAGACATTGATTTATCGGCGTATGTTAAGAGTTCAGAATTAACTGCGATTACTACAAATGATTTAAACACAATGTGGGGTTAGCGTATGTCTTTCGTATTCAAAGACAAAGCTTCTATTCAGTGGCTTGTCGATAGAATAAAGTCTGTAACCACATCACATAACGCATTGAATCAAATGGTTATGAATAACCACTTTACCACGAATTTGAACGCAACAAGCGCTCAAGATTTAGTGGATGAAAAAGGAAATACAACCCTAGCCGATTGGTCTTATGAAGTAGCAAGTGGAGAAGTCGGTAAGGATTGGGCATATAAAGTCAAGGAGGAATAACATGCAAGGAAAACAAGTAACAGAATTAGACGCATTGCCTAGCTTTACAGATACAAGTTTATTACCTGTACACAATGGAGCAGGATTGAAAAAAGGGCTATTGTCGCAATTAGCAAATTATTTAGGAAATAAATTCAGTAATCCGAATTTATTGATTAATCCGGATTTTAAAATCAATCAAAGAGGTGCTACAAGCTACGAAAAACAAGGATATTCAGTTGACCGTTGGAAAATTTGGAATGTTACAGTTACACCAAGTTCTAACGGAGGTATCACTATCAAAAATGATAAATACACAGATAGCGGAACGTTTATCCAAGTTTTAGAGAATGCAACAGAAGGTGATTCTACATTATCATGCTACGTTACATCAGTAAGTGGAACGGTAACAATGGTGTCAGATGATAATTCACAAGTTGTATTGAAACAAGGATTAAATGTTGTACATACAAGTAAGAGCACAAAAAACTTTACAATCTTTTTGAATCAAGGAACTAGCATAACTCTTAAATGGGTTAAATTAGAACAAGGAAAAGCCGCAACGGAATTTATTGCTCCTAATATGGCGGAAGAATTAACAAAATGTAATCGCTTTTTTCGAGTGTTGAATGTATATGAAGGGTTTGTTGGCGCAGTATCATATTGGAATTTATACACGAAATTTTATGTTGGCGCTATGCGTACAACATCACCAACAATTACTGCTAATGTATCATCCGCAACAATTAATTTAAGTGGAGATAACACAGACAGAAAATTACAACTAAGTAATAACATTTCACCAACAATGTATTTAAACGAATTAATTATTACGCACAAGTCTGCTACAAATTTCGGGTATAACGCATTTACTGCTTGTATATTTAGAAGTGCTATCACATATAATGTAGACGCAGAAATTTATTAGGAGGAAGCTATGGAGAACGAATATAAAGTATACGTATCCTTACAAGATGGATATATTACATCTATTAACTCAGAAATCTTTTTATCACAAGAAGAAATAGACGCAATGACAGAGATTGATAAGGGACAAGGCGATAAATACGCCCATGCTCAAAGTCAATACTTAGAAAAAGGATTAGTTGATGAGCAAGGTCGATACAATTATAAATTTGCAGAAGGTAAAGTGGTTGAGGTTGCAGAAGGAGACAAACCTACAATTGAAGAACCGAAAGCAGTACCAACTGAGCAAGATAAGATTGAGGCGCAGGTCATGTATACCGCATTAATGACAGATACACTTCTAGAAGAAAGTGAGGCTTAATCTATGTTTGAAAAAATTAAAAGATTTTATGATTTGAAATTATACACTGATAAACAGGTAAGAAAATTCTGTGAAAAAGGAATCATTACTGCTGATCAGTATAAAAAAATCACTGGTGAAAATTATTAAAAAGGCTAGAATATCTAGCCTTTTTTATATATGACATAGGAGAAAACAAATGAAAGTTTTTACAAGTTACTACAACAATGTATGTGGTGCAATTATTGCATTACTAACACTTATTTTCGGCGAGCATTGGTTCTTATTTGCAGTTTTTTTGTTATTGAATGTTATTGATTGGATTACAGGTTGGATGAAGTCAAATGTTAATCATAAAACCAATAGCAGCAAAGGATGGACCGGAGTTCTGAAAAAGCTAGGATACTGGTTAATGATTGTATTCGCTTTTGCAATTTCGGCTTGGTTTATCGAAATCGGCAAAACAATCGGAGTTGATCTAACACTAACAACTCTATTAGGATGGTTCGTCTTAGCTTCCTTGACCGTCAATGAAGCAAGATCAATTATTGAGAACTTTGTTGAAGCGGGATATGACGTTCCAAAAATTCTAATCAAAGGATTAGAAGTAGCTGACAAGAAAATCAATCAGGAAGAGATTTAATTATGAACTACTTCACAAAAGATGACTTTAAAAAAGAATGGTTAGGCAAATCATCTGGACTAGGCGGATACTACAATCAGTGTGTAACTCTTTTCAAAGAGTTTTTAAAGAAAGCTGGATATCCAAACCCTGGAAGAGCGATTGGAGGTTCTGGAGGAGCACGCGAAATTTGGTATCGAAGAGATTTACTTGGATATGTTGATTATTTTAATTTCGAACAAATTGGCCACCCTGGAGATTGGTTTATTTGGGATTCAGTTTATGGTTGGTACAAAGGAGTCTATTATGGCCATGTAGCGATGTTGATTAAAGACAATGGTAACGGAACAGGACAGTTTCTAGGAATGAATCAAGGAACTAACTTGTCTCCTGCAAATATTCAAACATTGACTTACAATGGATCATGTGGGGTGTTGCATTACAAAGGCTATAGTAATCCTACAAGTGGTTCAGGAATTACAGTGTTTAATGCAGCCAATTTAGTTGCAGAACACGCTATTGCTACTTTAACTGTTGATTCAGTTGCAATTCGTGAAGGTAGTCCAACAGGAAATGTATTGAAACGAGTAAATAAAGGATATCAGTTTGAATACTATTACAAAGTTGTAGCTAATGGCCATAGATGGGTGGTTAATAAAGACAAGACTCAATTCATGGCAATCTCAGGAAGCGAAGTTCAAGGAAAAGACACGTGGGGCACTTTCAGTTCAATAGAAGATGATGCTAATCCAAGTGATACAATTGAACTTGTACAAGAAGATGGTGTAGCTACGTTCACTGTAGATGGCATTAGAGCGCGTTACGACTCGCCAACTGGCAATGTATGCAAAATATACAACAGCGGAGATAAAATCAGATATTATTGGAAGTATATTGGCAATGGCCATCGTTATGTAGTTTATAAAGATAGTGATAGAAAAATCTTTGTTGCAGTGTCCGCAACCGAAGATAAGAGTAAGATGTGGGCTACATTCACTGTACCAGAAGAAGAAAAGAAGGAAGAAACGAAACCTTCTACACCAGAGTCATCCAACCCGTCTAAAACAGATTACATTAAAAATGTAAAAGGATACGGAATCGACTTATCAGAACATAACAGTTCGGACATAGATTTGTTGCAGTATGACTTTGTGATTTTGCGTTCAAATTGGTGGACAACTGAAGACAAGAAATTTGAGTATTTTGCAAATAAATGTGAAGAATTGAAAATTCCTTATGGTGTATATTGTTACGATTATTGCGGTGATGAAGAGACTGCGCTTGAGCAAGCCAAGTATACACATAAATTAATTAAAAGTAGAAATATCCAACTTGGTGTTTGGATGGATATGGAAGACTCCAGCACAAAGCCTGGAGAACCAGGATGGAAGGAACAAAACGGATTGCTGACAAAAGAACATTGTTCGATGGTCTGTAAAGTATTCTGTGATTATTTCAAATCACAAGGTTATTACACTGGTGTTTATACATCTAGATCATGGATCGGACAATATGTAGATACAGACTATCCTTTGTGGATTGCAGCATGGAATCAGGATGATGGTAATGTCAATTCAGACAATTCAGATATTGCAGTTATACATCAATACACTTCGAATCCATTTGACAAAGATGTAATCTATCATGATATTGACTTCTACAAGTCTGATCCAAAGAGTGACGAGCCTAAAAAAGACGATCCTAAAAAGGATGAAAATGGTTCAAATACCGGAAAAGATGACTCAAAAAACGATAAAAACGATGAAAATAGTTCAGATTCTGTCAAAAATGACACAATTAATGTATCTGGAATCAACAAATTGATTGAATTGTTGTTGAAAATCGTCGAAAAGATTTTTAAATTATTCAAATAACGCAAAAAAGGGCCGATTTTATTGTGGCCCTTCTTTTTTTATGCATTAATCTAAATCAATTCCGTAGTAATTTTCAAACGAACAATTCTGATAAACTTCATTAGCTTCATCCCAGTCTTCGCAGAAGTACTCGCCATACATTTTAACGTGTTTTCCATATCCAACTTCGATGGCAATATATCCGTTGATTTTGTGATTGTCATCAGAACCGAATTCATCATGAATTTCTTTATCATTACTTGTACATTCGTATGATCCATTAACTTCAGTATAGATTTCACATGTATTTAATTCACAGATTCTCTCTTCAACATCTGAAGCTTTTCCAAAATATCCTTTGAATTTTCCAAAATCATCATAATCTTTTAATTCCTGGATGAATCGGCTAAAATAAGCTTCGTCTTGATTCATTTTATCGATACTAAACATATCTAGTCCATCCAATGCGTTGGCTTTCTCAATTGTTTGATTCATTGCGTCTCTAATAACATCCGCTTGAGATACTCCTAAAGCTTTGCAAGCTTGTTTAAATTCTTCGGCAAAATCATTTTTGAATCTAGCAGAAATAATTGTCATTTTTTCTTTGTTGTACTTGTCTTGGGGTCTCATGTTATTCTCCTTTGTGTTTTAAATACATTGCATAAATGAATTTTGCAATTCCAATTGCGATAAAAAATATTCCTAATTTTACTAGCATAATATACGATGAATAAGTTATAATGAGTTAGGGGAGAAGCTATGTAAGCTTCTCGATAATCAATAAGATTAACCCAACTGCTAAGTCCAAGATTGATTGTATGATTAGAGACGTCCAATCGATTTTAAATTTCTTATTCATAACCTTTCCTCCTTACATATATATTATAGCATAAGGCTAGCATATATGCAAGCATAAACAATACTTTTCTTATGCCTTTTTTGGATTAAATACCAATGGACTTAACTTTGGGAAATTCTTCAAAAATTAAGATATCGTTTATATCTTGATTACATCTTAAAAGGAATGAATTCCATTAAATATCATTTATTCTCATGAATTCTACACCTATATTTAAAGCACAAATTAACGCTATAAATGCATTATCTTTCTATGAAAAAATTACTCGTAAACAAATGGTCGAGCTAATTATTCAACAATATACACCAGAAAATATTGTAGATGTTTGTACAGTAAAAGAACTAAAACTTTTAAAACGAATCGTTGAAAACAATTATAAAGAAGTAGATATTCATAGTATGCCATTTGAAAAGGTGGCGCTTTATCGAAAATATTTATTATTTGAGGATGAAATTCCAGACGAGCTGAAGGAAAGTGTTGTAGAAGCTTTAAAACTTGTGGATTTTGATCTAAAAGAAAAACAAGATGAACCTTTACTTTGTTTAATTGGATTTATTCGCAGTTGTGGAGCTATTGATCCTATGGTTGTTCAAATGCAAGCACAAAAGTATGGCTTGGATCTTAGAAATTTGGAAACCAATCCATTATTTAATTTCTGGACATACTATACATTTGATTATTTGATGCCAGATGATACTTATGGAGAAGCTATATTGTATTATGATTCAATTCCATATATGGATGTGATCGCAAATACGCGTCTAGATTATGAATTGATGGCCCCTGTGTTTTTAAAACCAGAAAGCTATCTGTCTATTTTCTATAATGGGTATGATGATACGGATCCAGATGTTCATGCGTTATTTGATCATTTTAAAAAGAGTGAAGATGTATTTGATTTTCTAAAAATGGAACGCATTCTTGAATGTATTGAATCATGTCGTATGACTGAACATTTGATTACATTTTTTCCAAAATTAGAACAATTTGATCCGAAAACAAAAGAATTATTCAAAAAAGCTATATATAAAATGCCGATGCCATATTTAACAGGCATGACATTGCAGCGTTTTCCGTCAAAATAAAAAGGTAGAAATCTTAAAACTTGATTTCTACCTTTTTCCTATAGTTTTAATTGTTGTCTACCACAATCTTACCCGATTGAATGACTCTATTAATTTTTCTTACGTTTGAAATGTTCTCTAATGGATTTTCATTTAGACAAACTAAATCAGCCTGTTTACCAACTTCAATCGAACCATAGTCCTTTTCAACTCCAACACATCTTGCGGAATTGATCGTGGCCATCTTTAAGATATCCATGTTTGAAATATCAAGTCGAGCCAAAAGCTCCATTTCATAAGCTGTATTTGAATGATAATTAAATGGCGTTCCTGCATCTGTGCCTAAGGCAATCTGAATACCTTTTTCATAAGCTTTCTTAACACTTTCAACATGGGCATCCTTGACTTTTAACGTCTTGTCTACGGCATACTTAGCTACCCCGTTTTCTACACCCTTATCAATAATGCATTGGGGAGCACAAAGGGTAGGAACTAAGAATGTGTTTTGTTCTTTCATACGTTCAAGACATTCATCATCTAAAAAACAACCATGTTCTATAGAGTCAATACCTGCATATAAGGCGTTTCTAATTCCTTGCAAGCCTTGGGCATGTGTAGCTGTTTTTCTTCCTGCTTTATGGGCTTCTTCAATCATGACCTTCATTTCATCTACAGTAAACTGGGCATTGCCAGGTTCAACCCCTTTGGTCATAACACCGCCTGTCGCCATCATTTTAATTAAGTCTACGCCACTTCTTAGCTGAGTACGAACGGCTTTTAAACATGCATCTTTTCCATCGGCTTCAATGCCTTCTTGCCATCCATGACCGCCTGTCATACAAATGACTTTACCTGCACAATACATATGAGGTCCTTCAATCACATGATTTTCAATAGCTTCTTTAATTTGAAGGTCATAGTTTTCTTCCGTACCCACAACACGAATAAAAGTAACGCCAGATTCTAGATATTCTTTGCAGTGTTTTTGGGCATAGAAAGCTTTTTCCATCAAGGTAAATTCTTTATTTGCGCCAAAACCAACCGGATACATAATATGGACGTGACAATTAAAGAATCCTGGTGTAACAACTTTTTCATGAATTACGTTTTCCTTCACTTCATGATAGTCTTCAATTTGAATGATTTCGTCATCTTCAATTGTGATTAACTGATCCTGTTTTGGAGCGTCACTTATGCCATCAATTAATGTTTGGGCATGAATATAGAGTTTTGTCATTGTACAACAACTCCGTCCTTAATGACCTTATCAATTTTACGAACATTTGAAATATCATCCAATGGATTTTCTTCAAGACAAACTAGATCAGCATGTTTACCGACTTCTAAAGTTCCATATTCATCTAAAACACCTAAACAATCGGCTGAATTGTGTGTCGCAATTTTTAAAATATCCATACGATCTACACCATATTTTTCCATTAATTCCATTTCATAAGCGGTGTTGTTGTGGTAGTTGAATGGGGTACCACCATCTGTACCTAGGGCAATCTTTAATCCTTGGGCATAGGCCGCTTTAAAACTTTTGACGTGTGCATCCTTTACATAGATTGCTTTTTTGACCATGTAGTCAGCAATACCTGCTTCAATACCATTTTCTACAATACATTGAGGAGCAACTAAAGTAGGAACTAAATAAGTACCGTGTTCTTTCATAAAATCCAAGCATTCTTGATCTAAGAAGATTCCGTGTTCAATTGAATCAATACCGGCATATAGAGCATTTTTGATGCCTTGTGTTCCTTGGGCATGGGTAGCTGTTTTTCTTCCTGCTTTATGTGCTTCTTCAATAATGACAGCCATTTCTTCTTGTGTTAATTGAGCACTTCCTGGCTCAACCCCTTTAGTCATAACTCCACCTGTAGCCATGATTTTAATTATATCGACACCTTCTTTAAGAAGGGTACGAGCTGCTTTTCGACATTCATCCTTGCCATCGGCTTCGATTCCATCTTGCCAACCATGACCGCCTGTCATACAAATGCATCTTCCAGCACACAACATATGTGGTCCTTGAATGAGTCCAGAATCGATACAGTCACGAATCTGCATATCGTAATCGTTTGCAGTACCTAAAACACGGATAAAAGTAACTCCTGAATGAAGATAGTCTTCACAGTGTTTTTGCGTATAGAATGCTTTCTCCATCAAACTAAACTTTTTATCGGTCCCAAAGCCGACAGGTTCCATAATGTGAACGTGGCAGTTAAAAAAGCCAGGGGTAACGACGTTGGCATGAATGACTTCTTCATTTGTTTCATGATATTCTTCAATGGAAACAATTTTTCCATTTTCAATTGAAATCAATTGATCTTTCTTTGGTGTATCACTCACACCATCAATCATTATTTTTGCGTGTACGACTAATTTACTCATAATAAAACTCCTTTTTATGTGATTATGAACCTTGAAAGAGAAATATGCAAGTGGTTTCAGAAAACAAATGTAAAAAAAGAGGGAATCCTTGGATTCCCTACAACATAGATTTAAATAAAATGTCGTTATAGTCTGGTAAAGGCCAGTCTTCTTTAGAAACATTGGTTTCAATCACATCCGTCAATTGACGAATTGTTTCCATTAATGGAAGTAATTCATCGGCCGCAAAACGAGCCGCTTGTTTTTCTGTTGTGGTTTCTTTGTTGATCAAAACTTCTAATGTATCTAAGTGATTGGATACTAATTCTAAAGGCGTATTGATGTTTTTTAAGATTTTAACTTCTAATGGAGCATCAATTCCACTTGATTTCTTTGTTTGAATGATTTGAGCCAATTTAGCTTCATAACTAAAGATAGCTGGTAAGATTTGTTTTCTTAACATATAAGCCATTGTCTTAGCTTCAATTTGAACCACTTGGTAGTAGTTTGTGAGTAGGATACTTTCACGAGCATGCAATTCACTAGCTGAATATACATTGTGTTTTTCAAATAATTGTAGGTTCTTTGGATCTGTATAGTGAGGAAGTGCATCCGCTGTTGTCTTAAGCTCTAATAAACCACGTTTTTGTGCTTCCTTTTTCCATTCATCGGAATATCCATTTCCAGAGAAAATGATACGCTTATGATTCTTTAATGTCTTTTGAATCAACGCAATCAAGGCTTTTGTCATATCTTCTTGTTTAACACATTCCAATTCATCCGCAAACTGTGTTAATTCTTCGGCTACGATTGTATTTAAAATAGTGTTTGGACAAGAAATGTTTAAGTTGGATCCAAGCATTCTGAATTCGAATTTATTACCTGTAAATGCGAATGGAGAAGTACGGTTACGGTCTGTAGAATCTTTTGCGATTGGAGGAAGGGTAGAAACACCAAGTTCCAATTTACGATCGATTGTATCTACATATTCATTTCCCGCTTCAATGGCTTCAAGAATGGCTGTTAATTCTTCACCTAAATAGATAGAGATAATAGCGGGTGGAGCTTCATCTGCACCTAAACGGTGGTCATTTCCTGCACTGGCAACAGAGATTCTTAATAAATCCTGGTATTCGTCTACACCTTTGATGATGGCAGCTAGAACGGTTAAGAAACGAATATTGTCTTTTGGAGAATCACCAGGTTCTAAAATGTTTTCTCCTTCTTCTGTACAGAAAGACCAGTTGTTGTGTTTACCACTACCATTGACACCATCAAATGGTTTTTCATGTAGTAAGCATACCAATCCATGATGAGAAGCTACTTTTTGTAGAACTTCCATAGTCAATTGGTTTTGGTCATTCGCAATATTTGTTGATGTAAATACAGGCGCCAATTCAAACTGACATGGAGCTACTTCTTTGTGTTCGGTCTTGGCATAAACACCTAATTTCCAAAGTTCTTCATCGACTTCTTCCATATAAGCTTTTACTCGTTCAGACAAACTACCAAAGTAGTGATCATCTAATTCTTGGCCTTTTACGGGAGCCGCACCAAATAATGTTCTTCCTGTTACTAATAAGTCTAGACGTTCTTTGAACATTTCTTCATCAATCAAGAAATATTCTTGTTCTGGACCTACCGTTGTTTTGATTTTATGAATGTTGTAACCCATAATGTTCAATAAACGAACAGCAGCTTTGTTTAAGGCATCATTACTTCTCAATAACGGTGTTTTCTTATCCAAAGCACTACCATCGTAAGAGCAGAATAAGGTTGGAATATATAAAGTCTTTTCTTTGACAAAAGCTAGAGAAGTTGGATCCCATGCGGTATATCCTCTGGCTTCGAATGTGGCACGCAATCCTCCACTTGGAAAACTTGAGGCATCGGGTTCACCTTTGATTAATTCTTTTCCTCTAAAATCTGAAATGACAGATGTTGGCCCTGTTGGATTGATAAACGCATCATGCTTTTCAGCCGTAATACCTGTCATTGGTTGGAACCAGTGCGTATAGTGAGTTGCACCCTTATCCATAGCCCAGTCTTTCATGGCGTTTGCGACTACATCTGCGATTTCTTTAGGAAGTTCCTTTCCTTTTTCCATCACATCCATCATTTGTTTGTAGACGGCATGAGGCAAGTATCTTTGCATAGCAGATGTACTGAATACGTCACATCCAAAATATTCATCGACAATTTTCATTTTTCTAGTATCCTCCTGTCGCGTATATAATATCATTATTTTCACAAATGTTTTGAGAAATTTTTCTTTTTTTCAAATAAACTTCATTTTTTTTCGTATAAGAGTATGTAGGCAACCTGTCATTTAGTTTCTAATGCATATAATTAAATCCTTCTTTGTTGTTAAAAAATGAAGGTGAAATTGTTTCTTGGTCTATGATAGTTCATTTAAACGTTGATACTAAATGTATCCATAGATTTATCTAACGAATCATTGTTACAAAAAGTTGTCAAACTACAAAGAAATATACAAAACCATACTCAAATATCAAGATGAACAGGTAAATGCCTACTAGAAAAGAGGTGCTTATGAGAAGCGCTAATTTATTAAATGATTTCGCATTTAAGTATGTTTTTGGCGAAGATTGTAAGGAGGCTAATGATGCCTTAAAATCATTACTCACGGTATTTTTAGAAAGGAAGGTAAATTATGTTGTTGTAAAGAATTCAGAAATGGTAAAAGACTATAGTAAAATGAAAAGTCCACGCTTAGATTTATTAGTTGAATTTGATGATCGGACAACGGTAGATTTAGAAATGCAGTTAAGGCAAACAAAAGATAATTTGCCAATTCGCTTTAGTTATTATTTGGCTAGACTTCATGGTTCTCAAGAGTTGGAAGGAAAATATTATGGAGAGTTAAAGGAAACAATTGTCTTAGTGTTCTTTAATGTGAATTTAATTGATAATCATAGAATGTGTAACACATTCACATTGAAAAATGAGGATGGCTTATCTTTCGTGAAAGAAACAGAAGATCGTATGAAGATACGAACGGTTGAAATGGCAAAATTGGATGTAAACAAGCCGCTTGAAGAAATGAATGAACAGGAAAAAATGATTTATTACTTTTTGAATTGCCACAAGGGAATGGATGATAGTAAAATTAAGGCGATGATAGAAAGTGATGGGGTGATTCAAATGTTAGAGAAGCGTGTAGAAACCATATCGGATGATGGTTGGAAAAAAATAATAGAAGATTTTAGAAAACTACATGAAAATGAAGAGCGAATGGAACGACAGCTCGAACTTGAAGAGGCTCAAAAAGCAAAGGAAGAAGCAAGAAAGGTATTACAAGAAGCGAATAAATTAAAACAAGAAGCGAGTAAATTAAAACAAGAAGTGAATAAATTAAAACAAGAAGCTGATAAGAAAGTAGAAGAAGCTGATAAAAAAGTAGAAAGAGCCAATAAACAAGTAGAAGATGCAACTAAACAAACTGAACTTGAAACAAAAAGAGCCGACGTAGCAGAGAAACAGATTCAAGACATGATCCTTCGCCTTTCTAGTACAATGGATGTAAAAGCCATGGCTATACTATTGAATATGTCTGTGGATGAAATTAAAAAGTATATATAAAAAAAGAAAAGTCACTATTTGTGACTTTCTCTGTTTTCTAGACTGGCCTTAACTAAACCCACAAATAATGGGTGTGGACGGTTGGGTCTAGATTTAAATTCAGGATGATATTGTACACCAATGTAGAATGGGTGATTCTTATACTCAATTGCTTCAACCAATTGTTTATCCGGACTTGTTCCGACAATCATCATATCGTTACGTTCAAATTCAGAACGATATTCATTGTTGAATTCATAACGATGACGATGTCTTTCATCAATCATATCTTTTTTGTAGCAAGACCAAATATTTGTATCGGTTCTTAATGAACATGGATAAGATCCTAAACGCATGGTTCCGCCTTTACGAATATCATTACTTTGATCTTCCATGAAATCAATGATTGTATGTTTACTTTGTGGATCAAATTCAAAAGAGTTGGCATCTTTTAAACCTAATGCACTGCGGGCAAAGGCAATGGCTGCAATCTGCATACCTAAACAGATACCTAAATAAGGAATTTGTTTTTGTCTTGCGTAAGTGGCTACACTGATCATACCTTCAATACCGCGATCGCCAAAACCACCTGGTAAGATGATTCCATCTGTATCTTTAAAAACTTCATCTAAGTTGGCATTTTCTAAACCTTCCGAATCAATCCATTGAATATTGACTTTGGCATGATTTTCAAAACCACCATGATACAAGGCTTCACTGACAGATAAATAGGCATCGTGTAAGGCAACGTATTTACCAACTAAGGCAATATTTACAGGTTTGGTGCTTGCCTTAATGTTATCGACAACTTGTTGCCATTCACTTAAATCTGGCTTACGTATTTCAAGGCCTGTCTTTTCACAGACAATATCTGCAAGATTTTGTTCTTCTAACATAAATGGCACTTCATATAGAGAAGGAAGTGTCTTGTTTTGGATGACACAACGTTTTTCAACATTACAGAATAATGAAATTTTGTCTAATACAGACTGAGGAATCGTTTCATCACAACGTGCTACAATGATATCTGGATTGATACCATAAGATTGTAATTCTTTTACGGAATGTTGAGTTGGTTTTGATTTATATTCCTGTGAACCCGAAATATAAGGGATGTAAGTGACATGGATGAACAGACAGTTTTTACGACCAACCTCTAAGGCAACCTGACGAATGGATTCTAGAAATGGTAAGCTTTCAATATCGCCAGTCGTACCACCAATCTCGGTAATTACGACATCGGCAGCTGCATGTTCTCCTGCACGAATTACGAAACTCTTGATTTCATTGGTAATATGAGGAATAACTTGAACGGTTTCACCAAGATATTTTCCATCACGCTCTTTATTAATGACATTCCAATAGACACGTCCAGTGGTAAGGTTGGAATACGTATGGAGGTTTTCATCAATAAAACGCTCATAATGACCTAGATCCAGGTCGGCTTCTAATCCATCATCTGTGACATATACTTCACCATGTTGGAAAGGAGACATTGTTCCGGGATCCACATTGATATAGGGATCGAGCTTTTGACTTGTTACCTTGTAGCCACGTGACTTTAAAAGGCGGCCAAGACTTGCTGCACTGATACCTTTACCCAGGCCAGAAACAACACCTCCTGTTACGAAAATGTACTTTGTACTCATTTGTTTCACCTCTACTTTTTTCTTTTAACTCGTGAATTTTACACCTATGAAAAAAAGATGTAAATAAAAAATTTAAAAAAATGATTTTCAATGTAAAAGATAGTATAATAAATTCGATTTGAGGTGGTTTTGATGGACCTACATGAAAAAGAAAAAATGTACCAAAGACTCATTATTTTTACCTTATTAATTGGTATGGTTATCTATTATTTTGAAAAAATCGTTGATTTTTTGGCATGGATTGGGGCAATGTGTCTGCCATTTTTATTTGGTGCAGGGCTTGCCTTTGTGTTTAATATTATATCGAACAATCTCATGCGCTATTTAATCAAATGGTTTGATATTAAAGATACAAAGATTAAAAGAGTCCTATCCAACATTTTAGCCATCTTCATTGTGTTTGCCGTATTTGCCGCCTTTGTCGGTATTGTCATACCTAAGATTCTATTTTCGATTCAATTGTTGATGTCAAACTTTCCACAGATGATCTATGAATTCTATATATGGCTTTTAGATATCACAAAACATGTAGATGTAATGCACAACTTTTTACAACACTTAGATATCAATGCCTTTAGTACATTTGCGATTGATAATGTGAGTAAAAAAATCAGTTCCTGGCTTGTATCTGGAGGAGCCAATGATATATTTGGATCCATTTTTATGATTTTATCCACTACATTTTCTTGGTTTGCGCAAGCCTTTATCGCAATCGTATTTTCGTTTCTATTGTTGTTTAATAAAAAACAAGTGGTTCGTGAAACAAAATCTTTATTAAAGGCCTATCTTCCAGAAAAGGATTATGAAAAAACACGCCACATATTAAAGCTGATCATTCGTATTTTTACAAGTTATGTAGGCGGAACCTGTTTGGAATGCTTGATTTTAGCCAGTTTAGTTACTGCAGGGTCTTTGATCATGAAGATTCCATATGCATTTTTAATAGGTCTAGTCGTAGGTATTGGAGCTCTTGTGCCAATGTTTGGTGCCTTGGTTGCCGCTCTATTATGTACTTTCTTTATTGCGATAACATCTCCTGTACAAGGATTTACATTCATTATTATGTTTATTTGTATTCAACAAGTTGAAGGAAACTTTATCTATCCGCATGTTGTAGGTAAGTCTGTAGGCTTTCCACCTATGTATATCATTGTGGCCATCACCATTGGAGCCAATGTAGCAGGTATTATTGGAATCATCATTTTTATTCCAATTTGTTCATGCATCTATCAGCTGGTAAGCGAAGATGTGTTAACTAGGCTTCAAAAAGTGAAAGAAGTATCCGATTAATTTGACATAAATGATGTCTATATAAGATGTATCCTTTGAGTATAGAAAGAAGGGTACAATATGAACGCAGAAAAAAGATTAGCTATGGATTTATTAGATGCTGTATGGAAAGAAGATGTACAAGGAGTTGAAAACTGCCTAGAACTTGGAGCAAGTCCAAGCTGGGTATTTAATGGATATCCTATTTTGATGCATGCCATCAGCATTGGAAATGAAGAAATTGTAAATATTTTAATTGATGCCGGAGCCATTCAGAAACAAGAAGCTTTAGGCTTTGCGCTTGAAAGAGGGATTGGTCAAATGATACGTCCACTTGTATTTCGTGGTATTGTTCCTAAACATTTTGAACCAAAAAAAGGCTTTGGCTACTATCCCCAAAGATTTTGCAGCACGCACTAAAAGGAGATAAAAATATGAATCGAACAAACTTATGCATTCGCATGTTACAACTATTAAAGGCAAGAGGGAAAATGAACACAACACAGCTTGCGACAGAACTTGAAGTCAATCCACGTAACATTCGTGAATTTAAAAAAGAGCTTGTACTAGCTGGATATAATGTAGAAGAAGTAAAGGGACGTTATGGAGGATACATCTTAAATGATGAATACGATCTTCCTGTCACTATTTTTAGTGACGAACAAAAGGATGCTTTGGTGCAATCCTATAAGTTTATGCGTACACAAAAAGACTTTAAACCCCTTCCACTATATTGTGATGCGATGGATAAGATTATTTCGACAAGCAAGATTTCATCTAACGATTCCTTACACTATATGTCCAATTCTATGGAATTAGACGAAAAAATCTCCCACATGATTGATAAGACGCAACAAGCCATGAACCATGGTCTTTGCGTTCTTTTGTCGTACCAGTCTTTACAGGATGAAGCCCCTAAACAATTTGAGGTTGAACCCTATGAAATCATACACTACCATAAGTCGTATTATTTAATTGGTTTTTCTTTATTAAGAAAAGACTATCGCATGTACCGTTTTAGTTCGCAACGTATGTTTTCATGTGAAATTTCATCGAGACACTTTATTCGAGATAATCACTTTCATTTAAGCAACTACATCGGGGAACATTCTTTGATTCCTTTGGATTTAAAACTTGTGTCAGTGAGAGTTTACCATGAAAATAATGGGCTTCGCTTATTTAAAGAAAAATATTGGGGCAATAAACTACAAGCCATCAATAAACAAGAAGCGTACACAGACTTTGAGTTCTATACAGACGACATGTCAAACTTGTATCAGTCCTTGTTTTCTATGAGTGATCAAATGGAGCTTTTAGGTCCTGAAGATGTAAAAATTGCTTATTTGTCTCGTGTTCAAAAAATATTAAATGCGTATAGGGATGAAAAGAATTAAAAATTGAAGTACAATAGATATGGTGAATTTTTTATGTTACATGTATCAGATTTAATGCGTGAAATGAAATGTGACTGTTTTTGTTGGAACAGCGCCCACAATTCACTTCACCAGGAAAGTTTTTATAAAATGGATTGTCCATTCTCCGATCTATGGCGAAATTATTTGAATGCGAATGAGTGTGGCTTAGGTCATTCCATGGATTCAAACGAACAATCTTTAAAATTATTAGAAGAAAACGAAGTTGTATGTTTTGCACGCTTTGAATATAAGGAGTGTCGAACAAAGATTCCTTATCTTAAAAAATTAGAGAATGGATATATGGCCGTGTATCCACATTTGAGTGCGTATCCTAAAGAAAATGAAGCATTGATTATGAAGGTCAATCAAATGATTCTTTCGCATTGTGGCGTTGACATTGTCGAAAATCGCATTGTCTATTTAAACAAAGAATATGTTCGTCAGGATGCGTTGGATTTAAATGAACTGTTATGTATCAGCGACAAACTATTCAATAAGCGCAACCACTTATCGAAAACAATTGCCGAATGTATGGAAGAAGTGGATGTGGATTTGGATGGTTGGATTGAAAGAACAAAAGAAATATTAAATCGACCAAGTGTTACACCAGTACGCACAAAACAATGTACAGCCTTAAGAAGGTGCAACTACTATTCTGTATGTTTTAATGAATCTAATGAACCGGACGACTCGATTTTATTCTTTACAACCAATCAACATAAGTTGGATGCGTATGATCGTGGTATTCGTCATATTCATGAGTTGCCATTGAATCAAATTGAAGGATTCCGCCTTCAATATGCGCAATATATGGCTAGTAAAACGCAAAAACCATTTATGGATCGTGCCGCTTTACAGGTATGGATGAAACAAATCAAATATCCAATTTCGTATTTGGATTTTGAATGGGATACCTTTGCGGTACCACCCTATATGAATATGAAGCCTTTTGACGTATTATGTTTTCAATATAGTCTTCATGTAGAAACTTCGGATGGAAATTTAACTCATTATAACTTCTTTGAATCCAAAGATTGCCGTCGCCATTTTATTGAACAATTGATAAAAGACCTTCCTAAAACGGGAACGATTCTTGTTTATAATATGGAGGGAGCTGAAAAGCTGAGATTGAAACAATTAGCGAGTCAATTTGAAGAATATAGGGAAGAATTAGAGTCGATTTGTTCAAGAATGGTGGATTTATCAAAACCATTTGAGGCAGGACTCTACTATAATTCAAAAATGCGTGGTCATTATTCTTTGAAGAGTATATTGCCTGTATTCTCAAAAGATGTTTCTTATCATGATTTGGATATTCAAAATGGTTTAAATGCTGTGTTTGCGTATCGTACATATGATGAGAAGGACGAAGAAGAGAAAAAAGATGTAAAAGAAGCCATTTCAACATATTGTCAGATGGATACTTATGCAGAATATGTTGTATATCATGGCTTGATCAAGGAGGTAGAAAAAGATGCCTAATATTATTACTCATACTTTATTTGCACAGGAAATCTTTGATAAGGTGGATGAAAATACGCATGATTTATTTGAACCTAGACTACACTTATTAGAAATTGGTTCAAATGGACCGGACTTTTTATTTTTTCATGGTATGAATCCAAAAGATTTCTTTAAAAAGAGTGATTTACGTGTTTCAGGAAGTATGTTTCATGCGGGTCATGTGAATGAATTTTATCAAAAAGCTTTGATTTCTATTTGCAATGAATCGGATGAAGAAATCAAAAAAGATATGATGACTTATGTTTGTGGGCATTTATGTCACTGGGCATTGGATGCGACAAGCCATCCATATGTGTTTTATCGCACGGGAACTTGCAAAGGCAAGAGTGCGTGGTATCATCATCGTTTTGAATCGTTGATTGATGCGATCATGTTGAAGGTGAAAAAAGAATGTACGATTGAAGATTTTAAATTCTATGAAATCAGTGATGCATCTAAAGAAGAAGCTCGTGCCATTGCACGTATCTATGTGCCTGCAATCCGTCAGATTCTAGGCTTTGAAATCAAGCCTCATCAAATCATGGAAAGCTTGAAGGATTGGCACTTTATTGAATCCTTATTCTATGATGCTTCTGGAGATAAGCTAAAGGCACTTCAAACATTAGAGACTTTCACCAAAGCCTACAATTCATTGTCTGGATATATCGTACCGAATGAGCCGGATGATCCATATGATGTGATGAATTTATTACATACTCGTTGGGTACATCCAAGTGATGATACGTTGGTTTCAACTGAAAGTTTCTTCGACTTATACGATAAAGCCCAGCTTCTTGCGATGGAGGCAATTCTTAGCGGCATGTGAGAATCCTGATTTAGATGATGATTTATTAAATCTAATTAAAGACCGAAACTATAATTTGGGTACAAATGATCACAAAGAAATGATAAATTTTGATTTAATTTACGAAAAGTAACTGGAAGGGTTTACAAGTTTTTCGATTAGGCGTATTATAAAGGTGGTAAGAGAAAGAAAGTATGGCTCACCTTTCGACTCAATATCCATCTTGTGTGTATATATCCTTCCTTAAAACACATAAGAAATTACTTTATCGATCCTTTCGATGAGAGAAAGCACTTCGGTGCTTTTTTTCTTTTTCTTGACAATTTTTTTGCGTGATATAAAATAATTTAGGTTATACATACAATTTAAAAGGAGTTAATAAACATGATTAGTTCAAATGATTTAAAACCAGGTCTTACAATTTTAGTCGATGGCGAAATCTATACGGTTTTAGAAGCATCACAAAATAAAACAGCTCGTAGTGCCATGGTTGTTAAGGCGAAAGTTCGTAATGTTCGTACTGGAAGTAATGTTGAATTGTCTTGGGGTGGTGGAGAAAAGGTTGAACCAGCTCAGATTGAAAAAAGAGAAATGCAGTATTTATATGATACAGATGAAGCTATGGTATTTATGGATAATGAAACATATGACCAGGTTGAAATTCCTATGGATCGTTTAAAATGGGAAAGAAACTTTATTGTTCCAAATTCAAACGTAAATATTTCTAGCTATGAAGGTGAAATCTTAGGTGTTATTTTACCGGATAAGGCAACATTGAAAGTTGTTGAATGCGAACAGGCGGTAAAGGGAGATACAGCAACAAGTGCTAGTAAAAATGCAGTATTAGAAACTGGATTAGAAGTAAAAGTTCCTTTATTCATCAACCAAGATGAAATGATCGTTGTCAACACAAACGACGGAAAATATTCAGGACGTGCAAAATAGGCAATCGCCTATTTTTCTTTTTTTGCGAGATAGTGTATAATAGTAGGGAATGTTTAGGAGGTACTTATGACTCAACTTTCAAGAAAACAAAAGTATCAAGAACTTAGAGATCGTTTAGATGAAGAAACAACTGCTGCTCAAGCGCAGCCAGTGAAACTACAAAGATTATCGCGTGTAGATAGTGGCTCTCATGCCAACAAACCATTGTATCCACATGATACAGTGCGTGTTTCGCCTACTGTAAAAGAAATGCCTACATCTCCAGTGATGGAAGATTTGCTTGGAGAAGTGAAGCAATATAATATTGATAATGGTAACCGTATCACAGATGATACACAGATCAATATTTTAAAACAGTTAGACACAACAAGTAGTGATACAATGAAGAGAAATCAACATGTGATTCCTATGGATACAGATGATGAAGATTTAGGTTCAACAATGAAGATTTCAAAACCAAGACAGACAATCACTCGTCAAGAACCTAAAGAAGAAAAAATCGTTCTTACAAGTCAGGATGTAGAGGATGTTAAAAAGCCAGTGGATGATGAATTGGATTTGATGTATCTTTCTCATGATGATTTTGATAAAACGGAAGAACAGCCTAAAAAGGATAAGAAGAAAAAGTCAAAGCGCAAAAAAGAAAAGCGTGATGAACTTGAATCTATGCCTAGCGCAAAAATGCGTATGAAAACTTCTGATTTTGAAAAGGCTAGCAGCCATAAAGAAAAGAAGAGTTCAGAAATCGTATTGAATGTCGTTTTAGCTATATTGATCTTAGCTTTGGTTGCGATCATTGGCTATTTAGTATGGACATTTAAAAATATTTAATGAGGATGGACATGAAAAAAATTAATATTGCGATTGATGGCCCTAGCGGGGTCGGTAAAAGTACGATTGCGGATATTGTTGCAGAAAAGTTAAATATGCGCCATTTAGATACGGGTGCTATGTATCGTTGTGTGGCGTATAAAACATTAAAAGATGGAGTCAATATTCAAGATGAAAAGGCAATGTCGGATTTGATGGACACAATTGACATTCATTTTGATGAAGATAACCATGTATATTTAGATGGGGAAGATGTATCTAAAGAAATTCGTATGAATAATGTATCTATGCAGGCTAGTAAAACAAGCCAGCTAGGCATTGTACGAAAAAAATTAGTGAATCTTCAACAAAAAGTATGTGCCAATAAAGGTTTTATTGTAGATGGTA
>OCIU01000741.1_pt1 | contig 26796 bp, 24 predicted proteins | sample 1538471 | NCBI WGS metagenome assembly OCIU01 (sample SAMN04571693, study PRJEB22368) | human gut metagenome | biome: human gut; material: stool | host: Homo sapiens | place: Luxembourg | collected 2012-06-01 | reverse complement strand
TATTTGTGAGACTACCAACTTTTTTATGAACTATTTCTTATCCCGAACTGGGGTAAAGCAATGACTTAATTGCAAGATATAGGGCATTCCCGAATGGGAGTGCCCTTTTTTCGTATATCTGTGTGGGTTAGTTTTAACGTACACCGATATTTTTTAAAGACAATCAATTAATATATCAGAAAAGATGTGTAAATTTGCGTTATATTACTTTAATAGGTTGAAAAACTATACATAAAAGGTTGAAAACTATACAACAGAAGATATAGATGAAATATTTGAAAACTATTGGTAAGGTGCTCGCTGCTGTGGCTGAGCCGCTGCGCCTCAATTGTGCGTTCGCCGTGTTCATGTATATGCTCGGCTGCATAACGGCGTGGGCAACGCTGCCCGACGCACGCGGAGCACACCTCTACGACAACCTCTACCTCGAACTGTTCCTCGACGTGTACGTGCTCACGCTGATTCTCACCGTGCTGCCACGCAAGGTGATGATATGGGTGCGCGGCTTCTTCTACTTCGCACTCTACGCCACGGCAGTGGTTGACGTCTACTGCTTCGTGAAGTTCCAGTCGACGCTCACGCCTACCATGCTGCAGCTTGTAGGCGAGACCGACTCGCGCGAGTCGGGCGAGTTCCTGCGCTCATGCGTGTCGCCGGATGTATTGCTGAGTAACGTGGGATGGGTGTTGCTGCTCATGTTCGTGCATATCATCAGCGCACTGCAACTGCGCTTCCCCCACTTCATTCCACGCCGCTGGCGCGAACTAATCAAGTCGATATGGCTGCGTACCTGCGAACTGCTGCGCCGTGCACGCCCCGTGATAGGTACCGCCGTGCTTGCGCTACTCGTATGGTCGGTTTGCGCGAGTGCGCATAACAAGGTTGCCACGCACAAACTGATGTCGGGCACCACAATCGGCGAAGTTGAGCACACCCTCACCGAGAAAGACCACGCCGTGCTCTACCAACCGATATACCGACTCGTGTTCAGCATATACGCCAACACGCTCACGGCGAAGCAGATCGACCGACTTGTACGCACGGCAAGCAAAGTGCAGGTAGACTCCTGCTCGTTCCGCTCGCCTAACATCGTGCTCATCATAGGCGAGAGCTACAACCGCCACCACTCTTCGCAGTACGGCTACACGATGCCCACCACACCGCGTCAGCAGAAGCTCGAGCGTCAGGGTCGACTGGTGAAGTACACCGACGTAGTGTCACCGTGGAACCTAACGAGCTTCGTCTTCAAGCTGCTCTTCTCGATGTACAGCGTGGGCGAGAAGGGCGAATGGTGCGACTATCCGCTCTTCCCCGAACTGTTCCGCAAGGCGGGCTACCACGTAACGTTCATCACCAACCAGTTTCTGCCGAAGGCTAAAGAGGCGGTGTACGACTTCAGTGGCGGCTTCTTCCTGAACAACCCGAAGCTGAGCGCGGCGCAGTTCGACACGCGCAACACGCAGTTGCACCGCTACGACGAGGACCTGCTGAAGGACTACGACGAGTTGCAGGGACAGAACACCGACCACAACCTCATAATATTCCATCTGCTGGGCCAGCATGTGCAGTATCGCCAGCGTTCGCCGAAGGAGCGCAAGCTCTTCCGCGGCGACGACTATAAGGAACTGAAGCCCAATCTGAACGCCCGCGAGCGTCAGACGCTTGCCGACTACGACAACGCTATTCTGTACAACGACTCGGTGGTGACAGAGATAGTGAAGAAGTTCGAGAACGAGGACGCTATAGTTATCTACGTGCCCGACCATGGCGAGGAGTGCTACGAGGGCGACATGCACTTCTTCTGCCGAATGCACTCAGCGAAGATTGATGCTCGACTGGCGCACGCCGAGTTCGACATTCCGATGTGGATATGGTGCTCGCGCAAGTATATAAAGAAGCGTCCTGAGGTGTTCCGCCAGGTGGTGAACGCGCGCAACCGACGCTTCATGACCGACGCTCTTGCGCACATGCTGCTCTATCTCGGCGGCATCCACGCCCGCGACTACAACGAACAGCTCAACCTGCTGTCGCCCGAGTACAACGAGAACCGCCCGAGAATATTAAAGAATACTACGGATTACGACAAGCTTTGAATTTTGAGTTTTGAATTTTGAATTTTGAATTGTCGGCTGCGCCGATTTTGAATTATTCAATTTTGAATTCAGAACTCAAAACTCAAAACTCAAAACTCAAAATTCAAAACTCATAAACTCAAAATGCGCGAAGCGCACAATTCAAAACTCAAAATTCAAAACTCAAAACTCAATAATGCTTACCCGCACAGAATGTTCCGCCATGCGCGGACTCGCCATAATAGGCATCTTCCTGCACAACTACTGTCACTGGCTCGGTTTCGCCGTAAAGGAAAACGAGTATACCTTCACCATGTCGAAGGCAAGCAATCTGATGCAGGCGCTCGCACAGCCCGACCTCAACCTGCCCATCCATCTCGTGTCGTTCTTCGGTCATTATGGTGTGCCGGTGTTCCTCTTCCTCTCCGCCTACGGACTCGTCATGAAGTACGAGAAGCGCGGCGCGCTCTCGCCGAAGCAGACCAACGTGGTGCTGTTCCTGAAGCATCACTACGTTAAGCTGTTCAAGATGATGATAGTGGGCTTCGTGGCGTTCACGATGGTTGACGCCATCACACCCGGATCGCACAAGTATCACGTCATGGACATACTCGGACAGATGTTCATGTTCAACAACATGATGCCCGACCCCGACCATGTGATATGGCCCGGCCCCTACTGGTTCTTCGGACTGATGATGCAGCTCTATATAGTCTACCGCCTGCTGCTTTGGCGCAAGGGCGACGTCTACGCCCTGCTGCTCATTGCGGTGTGCTGGGCGATGCAGGCGTTCTGCGACCCAGAGGGCGACACGCTCAACCGCGTGCGCTACAACTTCATGGGCGGCGTGCTGCCGTTCTGCGCCGGACTGCTCTATGCTCGCCACGGCAAAAAACTAACACACGGCGTGCGCATGACGCTCATGGTGATATCCGTCGTAGCAGTGTTCTTCTTCAGCTTCAACTTCCAAACATGGCTGTGGGCGCCGCTCTTCGTGTGCACCGCCTCAATCGGCATCGTAAAGCTGCTGCCGAAGACCGTGAACGAGTGGATAGCGTGGGTAGGCACCATCTCTGCCGCACTCTTCGTGCTGCATCCGCTCACAAGAAAAATATTCATACCAATCTCTCGCCACGGCGACGTGTACACGGGTCTGCTGCTGTACATCGTGGCGTCGATAGCATTGGCATGGTTCTACCATAATTTCAAGCTACGCAATGAAGATACCAAGCATTGAGTTAGGAAACATATCGCGATTCCGCGCCGAACAGATGGGAGCCGCAATGCTCTTCGTCATTCTGTTCCATGTGGCGCTCGACCGCGGCGACCCGTTCTACGGACTGCGCCGCTGCGGCAACGTGGGGGTTGACATCTTCCTCTTCCTTAGTGGTGTGGGCCTGTGGTTTGCATGGACAAAGACGCCGTCGGTGAGCCATTTCTATCGCCGCCGACTCGTCCGCATCCTGCCTACATGGCTCATCTGCTCCACGGCGTTCTACCTGCGCGACTATCTCGGAGCGCGCCGTTTCTCGAAGGACATCGTCGACCTCATCGGCGACATCACCATCAACTGGGACTTCTGGCTGCACGACGAACTAACTTTCTGGTACGTGCCCGCCATCATGGCGCTCTATCTCGTTGCGCCGTGGTATATGCGCCTCATCGAGCGCTACCCTACCTATCGTTGGTTGCCAATGCTGATGGTGGTATGGTGCGTGATGGTGCAGTGGGTGCTGCCGATACATGCCGCCGTGGGTCATCTGGAGATATTCTGGAGTCGCGTGCCTATCTTCTTCATCGGCATCAACATGGGCGAGATGGTTCGCTCGCGCAAGCAGTTGCCGCCCGATGCGGTGTGGCTGCTGCTCGTTACGTTCCTCATGACGTTCGGCACGTGCCTATATCTTGAACAGGTGCGCCACGGACGCTTCCCACTCTTCGTTGAGCGAATGCTCTACATACCGTTCACGGTGTGCTCCATACTGGTGATGAACCGCATCTTCCGCCGCACGCCCGAGTGGGTGAACCGCGCGTTCCGTCTTGTCGGAATGCTCAGTCTGGAGGCTTACCTCATACACATCCACTTCGTGCTCGTATACATACAGCCGATGGGCTTGGGCTATTGGGGAACGTTCGCCGCCACCGTAGCCATCACGCTGCCCGTAGCGTGGGTGCTGCATCAGACAACGAGCTTCGCGCTGAATATCTTCAGCAAAAAGTAATGTCAACATCTCAACCCCTCACCCCCACCACCTCAACAACATATCTCAACATCTCACCATCTCAACCCCTCAACAACATTTCTCACCATCTCAACACCTCAACACATTACATCATGATAAAGAACATTCTGCGCCTTACGCGCCCCAAGCAGTGGATAAAGAACTTCTTCGTCTTCATCCCGATGTTTTTCGGTGGCGAGCTCTTCAACCTCCACTCGATAGAACTCGTGACGCTCACATTCTTCGCCTACAGTTTCGTGGCGTCGTCCATTTACTGCTACAACGACATCGTGGACGTAGACGCCGACCGCAACCATCCCGTGAAGTGTCAGCGCCCGATAGCCTCAGGCGCGCTGTCCATACGCATGGGCTACACGCTCATGATAGTGATGTTCGTACTCGGTATCGGCGTGGCGCTGACGCTGCCGCCCGAAGTGATGAGCAACGTTATGGCTGTCATCGTGTTCTACTACGTGCTCAACCTCGCCTACTGCTCTAAGCTGAAGCAGTATGCCATACTCGACGTGTGCATCGTGGCGTTCGGCTTCGTGCTGCGCATCCTCGCCGGAGGCTTCGCCTGCGAGCTGCCGCTGAGCAACTGGATAGTCATCATGACCTTCCTGCTCACGCTCTTCATGTCGTTCGCCAAGCGTCGCGACGACGTGCTGCGCATGAACGAGACGGGCGAGGCGCCGCGCAAGAACACCGTGCGCTACAACCTCACGTTCATCAACCAAGCCATCACCATCACCGCCTCCGTCACGCTCGTCTGCTACATCATGTACTGCGTCTCGCCGGAGGTTGTGGAGCGTTTCCAGACGCCTTACCTCTACCTCACGTTCGTCTTCGTGCTCATCGGTCTGCTGCGTTACATACAGATTGCGGTGGTCGACCAGAAGAGCGGCGACCCTACAAAGATCATCCTGCGCGACCACTTCTCGCAGATTGTCGTGGTGGCGTGGCTGCTCACGTTCCTGCTTATGATATACGTTATATAATATGAAACGACTCTACGCATTCGACTTCGACGGCACGCTGACGACGGCGGACACGCTGTTAGCGTTCATACGCTACGCCTGCGGCACGTGGCGGTTCGTCTGGGGTTTCCTCGTGCACAGTCCGCTACTGGTGCTGATGAAGCTGAAGCTCTACCCCAACTACCGCGCCAAGCAGCGCATCTTCGCGTGGTTTTTCCGCGGCATGAAGGCGGAAACATTCGACGCGCTGTGCCGACGCTTCGCCGATGACAACGCCAGTCTGATAAGACCGAAAGCGAAGGCGCTGCTCTCGAAGCTCTTCGCCCAGGGCGAGAGCGTGTGCGTGGTGAGCGCGAGCATCGACAACTGGGTGCGCCCGTTCTTTACGGAGATGGCGCGCGCGAGCCGGTCTGCCTTCTGTGTGCTCGGCACGCAGGTGGAGACAGACAAGGACGGACGCCTCACGGGGCGCTTCCTCTCCAACAACTGCTACGGAGCGGAGAAGGTGGAGCGACTCTGCAAGCAGCTGCCCGAACTCACGACGCACCGCTGCGACTACCATATCGAGGCGTTCGGCGACAGCCGGGGCGACTGTGAACTGCTCGCCTTCGCAGACAAAGCCCATTACAAGCCGTTCAGATAGGACGCTTTTTTTTGACTTTTTCGGCGGACGGCGAACGCAATCCAATCGGACGGCGGACGGAATCTGATCGGGCGGCGGACGGAATCCGATCGGACGGCGTACGGAGAACGATGACAAATACACAGAGGGTGCATCAAAACTACAGAAATGCGATTTATCCGTAGCGGAGGTCTCCGGCCTCCGCAGCACCAAGTTTGTAGAGTAAAAACCGTAAATGCTCATAACACATGAAATCATTATAATATATAGTTTGTGTGCGCAGAAAATCCGTTAACACCCATCCATATATAAAAAAAAGAAAGACATGATAGATAGACAAAAACTCGGCGAAGTGGTACGCTTTGGCATAGTGGGTGTGCTGGCAACGGCGTTGCAGTACGCCATCTACTGGCTGCTCATCAGCTGGCTCAACCCTACCGTGGCGATGACCATCGGCTACGCCATCAGCTTCGTCTTCAACTTCGTGGCGTCCACGCGCTACACGTTCCGCGTGAAGGCGTCGGCTAAGCGCGGCGCAGGCTTCGCCTTCTCGCATGCCGTCAACTATGTGCTGCAGATGCTCACGCTTAATCTGTTCCTATGGGTAGGCGTGCCGAAGCAGTGGGCGCCGATTCCGATGTTCTGTATCTGCGTGCCTGTGAACTTCGTGCTCGTGAGATTCTTTTTAAAAAGCCCCTCCCAACCCTCCCCGTCGGGGAGGGCTTAGTTAGCAAAAGTTTAGAAAGGCCTAGAAAGGCCCAAGAAGGCTTAGTTCGGCTTAAACGCTGCCTTAGAAAGGCTTAGAAAGGCTTAAAAGAAAAGAAAGAAAAGAAAAAAAACAACAAACAATATGAATAGCAACTCCCTCCTCAGTGCGTTCCGCCTCTTCCGCGTGAAGCGCGAAGAACGCCCGTTGGCGACGGTGATGCTCTTGGTGTTCCTTGCCCTCGACGCCCTCGTCATCTGCAAGTACTACGACGTGTTCACACCGCAGACCACCTACTACTGGCATCTGTTCATCTCGAAGTTCCACATCTCGGGCTTCGACCCCATCACGTATAGCGTGGTGAGCAACTGGACGGCGGGCTATAATGTCTACCGCCATCCGCTGCTGGCGTTCTTCATGTACGTGCCCTACCTCATCAACCAAGGACTGATATGGCTCACGGGCATCAACTGCGCCATCTTCATCGTGTCGGCGATACAGCTGTTCGCAGCGTTCTACTCGATGATATTCCTCTACCGCATCTGTCGCGAGGTGGTGGGCGTGAGCCGCACCGACTCTACGCTGGCTACCGTCTTCTACTTCGGCTTCGCGTTCGTGATGCTCTCAACGATGGTGCCCGACCACTTCGTCATCTCGATGATGCTTCTGCTGCTGGCGCTCTACGTGTCGGGCAAGCTGATACTGAAGAAGCAGCGGCTGAGCGGATGGCAGGCGACGCTCTACTTCTTCATCACCGCCGGCACGTCGCTGAACAACGGACTGAAGATTTATCTCTCCGACCTCTTCGTGAACGGATGGCGCATCTTCCGACCGAAGTTCCTCTTCGGCTGCATTCTGCTGCCGGCGGCGCTCACATGGGGCGTGGCACGCATGAGCTACGACTACATCGTATGGCCGCGCGACGTGACGGCAAAAGCTGCACGCGAGAAGGCGAAAGCCGCGAAGGAGGCTAAGCGGAAGGCGGAGCAGGCCGAGCAGGCGCACCGCGACTCGATAGCTTTCGCTGCGTTCACCACCGCACAGCAGGACTCTGCGCTGGCAGCCAAGGCTGAGCGCGACTCTGTAAACAAGGCGAAAGCTGCTGCGGCGAAGAAGAAAAAGCACGTGCGCAAGAACGGCAAGCCGATAGCCAACGGCGAGTTCATCAGCTGGACCGACGTGACGACCTCGCGCTCGGAGTCGATAGTGGAGAACCTTCTCGGCGAGTCGATTCAACTGCACCAGGACTATCTGCTGGGCGACGTGCTGCGTACACGTCCAATGATGGTACACTATCGCTACGCTTTCAACTATATCGTTGAGGGCATCATCGCCCTGCTCTTCGTGCTCGGCATCTGGGCAGGCAGACGGTCGCGCTTCTTCTGGCTCGCCATGTCCTACTTCGCACTGGATATGGTGCTGCACGTGGGTCTGGGCTTCGGCATCAACGAGGTGTACATCATGTCTGCCCACTGGATATACATCATACCGATAGCCGTGGCGTTCCTGCTGAAGGCTACCGAGAAGCGTCGCAAGGCTCTCGCGCTGAAAGGGCTGATAGCTGCGCTGGCTGCATATCTGTGGATATGGAACGTGGCGCTCATCGTGCAGTATCTCTTCTTCTGACAACATATAGGAAAACATAACATGAAAATACTTCGCAAAGAGGAACGCCCCGTAGCTATAGTGGCGCTGATAGTGTTCGCCGCGCTCAACGCGCTGCTCATCGCCAATCATTGGCAGTCGTTCACACGTGGTGCGCACGTGGGCTTCTGGTCGGTGTTCTACAACCACCTGAACATGTCGGGCTACGACATCTTCTCGCTGATATTCATCTCCTGCATGCGTCTCCACTGGAACGCCCTGCGCCACCCGCTGTTCGTAGCGCTGCTGCTACCGCTGTTCTGGCTGAACCATCAGATAATGCCGCCCACGGAGTTCAACGCCGCTGTGTTGCTCATGGGCGCGCTGCTCGTGGCTGCCGACGTGTGGGGGGCTGTGCTCATGCACCGCTTGCTGCGCGACGTGGTGGAGGTGAACCGCATGGACGCCGTCCTGCTCACAGCGTTGTTCTACGGCTTTGCGCATGTGATGATAGCCACAATGGTGCCCGACCACTTCGCGCTCTCACTGCCGCTGCTGCTGCTCACGCTGCTCATAGCCGGTCGCCGGTTGAAGGAGGGCAAGCCGATGAAGCTATGGCAGAGCGCGCTGCTCTTCTTCCTCACGGCGGGCATGACTCTCACCAACGGCGTGAAGGTGGCGCTGGCGGCTTGGTTCGCAGGCGGCAGAAAAGTATTCTCTTGGCGCAGCATACTCTCGTTCGTGGTGCCCACGCTGCTGCTCGGCGCCATCTATGTCTGGCAGCAGGATGCCATCGTGGCGCCGCAGGAGCAGAAGATAAAGCGCATCGAGGCGGCGGTGGCAAAGAAAGACCCGGCACGCATCGCGAAGCTGAATGAACACAACGACTTCGTGAAGCAACAGAACGGCGAGGCGCTCACAAAGAGCGTGCCGCTGCTCGAATGGAGCGATATGACAACCAGCCGCTGGCAGTCGGCAGTGGACAATCTGTTCGGCGAGTCGCTGCAGCTCCACCGCGACTATCTGCTTGAGGATGTGCAGCAGACGCGCCCCGTGTTCGTAGAGTATCGCTCGGCGGTCAACTATATCGTAGAGGCTCTCATCGTACTGCTTCTTGTTGCAGGCGCATGGATAGCTCGCCGTGAGAAGTTCTTCCTCATGGTGCTCGCGTGGTTCGCCTTCGACATGATAATGCACATGGGCTTCGGTTTCGGCCTCAACGAGGTGTACATCATGACGGCTCACTGGGCGTTCATCATCCCTATCGCCGCCGGCTACATACTGCGCCGCAAGAACAGCATGGCTGCAAGGGTGCTCGTTACGGCACTCACGCTGTGGCTCTGGGCGTATAATGCAGTGATTGTTATTGATTATCTGTGATGTTGAGATGGTGTGATGGTGAGATGGTGAAGTGGTGATGTGGTGAGATGGTGAGATTAGATGGTGAAGTGGTGAGATGGTGAGATGGTGAGATTAGATGGTGAAGTGGTGAGATGGTGAGATGGTGACATTACTACATCAAATCTCATCACAACAACACCTCATCTCAACACCTCATCCCAACACCTCAACATCAAATCTCAACATCTCACCACAACAACACCTCAACATCATATCTCAACACCTCAACATCATATCTCAACACCTCAACATCATATCTCACCATCTCACCACAACAACATCTCAACATCATATCCCCATGCGAATATTCCACCTCATAACTCACTTCTCGCTTGGCGGCGCCGAACGCGTAGCCGCCAACATCGCCGAGTCGCAGACCCACGGCATGGAGTATCATGTCGTAGAGATAATGCGCGGACGCACCGCCTACACACCGAAGTTCATCGGCGAACTCGAAAAGGCTGGCGTGCGCTGCCACCGCTCGTGGATGCCCGACGTGAGCTTCCACTTCCTCTTCGAGCGCATCGCCGCATTGCTCTTTCCGCTGCGCATGCTCTACATCATTCTGCGCTGGCGCCCCGACGTGATACACACGCACACCGAGACGCCCGACCTGGCGCTCTACGTGTTCAGTCGTGTTTTTCCGCGTATGCTGCGCCGCGTGAAGATAGTGCGCACCATCCACAACACGCGCCTCTGGACGGGTCTGCCCCGCACCGCCCAGTGGGTTGAGGCGTTCTTCAAGAGCCACAACGCCAACATCGCCATCTCCGACTCGGTGCGCGACAGCTACGCCGACCGCTTCGGCGAGGTGCCGCCTATAATTAATAATGGTGTGGCAGAGGTTGAGCAGAAGGATTACTTCAACACTCAAAATTCAAAACTCAAAACTCAAAACTCAAAACTCAAAATTCTCTTCGCCGGTCGTCTTGAGCCTCAGAAGGGCGTTGTCGTACTCTGCAAGGTGCTGAAGATGCTTGCGGGCGACGCGCGCTTCTTCTTTACTATTGCCGGCGACGGGTCGCAGCGCACGCTCGTAGAGCAGACACTTGCGGAGATCGCCGCCGAAGGAAAGTCGGTCAACGCCGAGCTCGTGCCCCCGATATTCGGACTCGCCGGCTACATGCAGTCATTCGACTATCTGTTCATGCCGTCGGAGTTCGAGGGTCTCAGCATGTTGTCTATGGAAGCAAGCCTCAACCGCCTGCCCGTGATAGCCAATGCGTGTCCAGGACTCGCCGACACGCTCCCCGCCGACTGGTCTTTGCTTGCGCATGGCAACAATATCGACGACTACCGCAGCATCTTCAACCTGCTCCCCACCGCCGACCGCGACGCACTCACACAGCAAGCCTACGCTTTCGCCAAAGAACGCTTCTCGGTGCGCACGATGCAGGAGCGCTACGAGGTGTGGTATAAGGCGGAAAGAAGTATCTGCTGAAGCATGACTTACAGCAATAAGCAACAAAAAACGACATATCTCAGGGAGAAAACCCTAAGATATGTCGTTTTTCTGTATATGTTCAGCGGCTACTTATACGAGACGTAAATCAACACGAGTATTGCTAACTTCACGATAACGCTGAGCGTGAGTAGCTTCTGGCGCAACGTAAGGCACAGATACAATGTATATACACCTAAAACGAAGTCTAAAGCCATGACTACCAACGTGTAAACAGACACGTGGAAGTGGTTCACGGCAACAGTTAAGAACGACAATGCCAGAAAGAAGTCGACACCGTTCATGAACTTTTTAACGCTCGAAGGCTTTGCGCCCTCACTATCCTCCGACTTGACTTTCGCTAACGCACGCTTCGCCTTGAAGTCAACAATGAACAAAAGCGCCAGTAAAAGAGCAAACAGAACGAGCACATAATAAGTGGTATTACAACTCCCCATCGCGCAATTTGAAACAGTCAGCAGTATATTGATAGAAATGGTTTAAATGGTAAATATTTTTTATAAAACATTGTTATCGCTGCGCCCAGAAGCAAGCGCCGGCTGCAGCCATGCGAACCTCGTAGAGACCAGCAGCGTCAGGTGTAACGGTGATAGAACGACCATCCTGCAGATGCGCCTGGATAGTGCCATCCTCGTTGATGCGGAAGAGCTCTTCAATCTTGCCCTTCTCCTCCTTGCTCCAAGAGTTGGTCTTCTTGTCGTACTTGAACTTTATGACCTCACCATCAGGCGACTTGATCTTGTAGCCGTTGCGCAGAGTGGTCACGGCGTAGAGCTTGCCGTCCTTGCCCGTAATCTCCTGCGTTGTGCCTACGCGCTGTGCAACCGGATTGCTGCCGGTCCAGAACTCGATGGTGTTGAGCACGAGTACGTCAGCCACACTACACACTGCGTATGCCGGCGAAATGAGGATAAAGATAAGCTCGTTGAGGAACTTGTTGCCGGTTGCTCCCTTGTTCCAACCTGCAAGCTTGTTGAACAGACTGAACGAACCAACACACGAACTTGTCAATAACGTAGCTGCGAGAAGCACAGCTGACACTTTAAGATGGCGGATTTTCATAATACAATGTTTTTAATATTATTAAAAGCGTGATAGCAATTTTATTACTAACATTTTCCGCAAAAATAGATAAAAAATTTGACAAATCAACAAAAACGACAATAGATAATTGCTTATAACACTTATTATTTATATTTTTGCAACATAGCCGAACCTATTATTAACATTTAACATTTAAAACAAATGCTTATGCGTAACATTTTTCTACTGATTGCATTTACAATAATGCCAATGCTTGTTACCGCCCAAACATATTTCAAAGACGGTACGACATGGAAAACGAAATTGTGTGGAACTCAATCGGCAGACAATACAGTATACAACAACACGTATGCCAAGTTAAATGGTACGGAAACAGTTGACGGGCGCCAAGCCTTGAAACTATTCTATTATGAAGAAACCAAACCTGAGCCCCAATTATATGCCTACATACGTACCGATGGCGATAAAGTGTACTTCAAGCCTGCTAACGCAGCAGAAGATACATGGTATCTGATGTACGATTTCGGACTAAAAGCAGGTGAAAGCTGCGATGTATACAGCGCATGGAACATCGATAACTATCCCAATTTGAGAGAATCGCACATCACATGTCTGGACGTACAGAAAGACGAAAACAGTGGATTCGACAAAATGCTCGTGCAAGAAAGTTTGGAAGGTATCGACTGTGGAACTTTTGTCTGGTACAAAGGGCTGTCGTCAGACTTAGGTCTGCTATGGAACAATGGTTGTGGAGTTGACGGAATTGGAAGAATATTGATGGAAGTATCTTACAATGGTGAGGTGATTTATTCTAACAATACGACAAGTGTTGAGAACGTGGCTACTGGCGGATTGAAAACATCTGTAAGCGGAAAGAACGTTACTGTAACCAATATAGGTAAGCCGGAAAGAATGGAACTGTTTTCAGCAGATGGCAAACTTGTCAAGGAGTTGGTCGTAGAAAGAGGAGCCGCCAACATAATATTACCTACCAATGGTATATACATATTAAAAATAGGTGGACAGACAACGAAAATAGTTGCAGGGAATTAAACAACTGCTATTGAACAGCAAAAGGGCGTGCTGGAAGTTTTGCTACTTCCAGCACGCCCTATTAAGTTTATACTGTTATGCGTTTCTTTCTGAGGTGCCATTACTTCAGACTCATGCGCAACGTCTTGCCTTCCATGAGCTGCTTGTGCGAGATGCGGTAGCCGTTGAGCTTTTTGCCGCCGAGCGTCATGCTCTTGATGTAGAGCTGCGACGGAGATGTGCGGTCGGTCTCGATGGTGATATCGCCCTGCGGATAGAACTTCGGATCGAGATGCAGCGTCACCTTGTCAAACACCGGAGTGGTGAGCGTGTATGAAGGATCGCCAGGGTTGTCAGGATACAGACCCATCATCGAGAAGATAGCCCAAGCCGACATCGTGCCAGTGTCTTCGTTGCCGGGGATGCCATCCGGACGCGCTGTGTAGTACTTGGTGAGCAGGTCGTTGACGGTCTTCTGCGTGCGCCACTCGTCGCCCTTGAAGTAAGAGAAGAGGTACGGGTAGGCGATGTCAGGCTCGTTGGCGGGGTCGTAGAGTCCCTTGTCGAACACCATCTGCAGCTTGTCGCAGAACTTGCGCTGTCCGCCCATGAGCTTAGCCATGCCCAGCACGTCGTGCGGAGCGTAGAACGTGTAGTTCCATGCAGAACCCTCGTGGAAGCCCGGCGCATTGGTGAAGTCGTAGCCGTCCTCAGGGTTGAACGGCGAGAGGAACTTGCCGTCCATAGTTATCGGGCGCAGCGTGCCGCTCTCCTTAGAGTAGTAGTGCTTGTAGCCGAGCGCACGCTGGCGGAACAGCTTGGCGTCAGCCTTGTGTCCGAGTTCGCCAGCAAGTATAGAGAGCGCGTTGTCGGCGAGGTAATACTCCAATGCGTGCGACACGGAGTTGTCGCCCGACATATCGGCAGCATAGTAGCCCATCGGCACATAGCCACGCTCTATGTATGGGTCGATATCGGGGCGCATGCGGTTGTTCTTGCCCTCGGTAGTAGCCGATGTGCGGAATGCCTTGTAAGCCTCGTTGATGTCAAAGCCGCGCAGACCGCGCATATAAGCGTCGGCGATGTACGGGATGGCAGGGTCGCCCTCCATAGTCCATGTCTCGCGAGAGAACAACTCCCACTTCGGCATCCAACCCCACTCGCGGTACATGTCAATCATCGAATTGATCATGTCCACCTGCTTGTCGGGATAGAGCAATGTCTCGAGCTGCGAGAGGTTGCGATATGTGTCCCACAGCGAAAATACTGTGTAGCGGTTGCCTGCAGTCTTGCCGTTCTCGTTGCTTTCCATCTTCGGATACTCGCCGTTGACGTCCTGCAACACGGTCGGGTGAATCTGTGTGTGGTAAAGAGCGGTGTAGAACACACGGCGCTGGTCTTCGGTGCCGCCCTCTACGGTGACGCGGTCGAGCGTATGAGCCCACTCGTCGTGACCCTCTTTCACAACCTTCTCAAACTCGAAGCCGTTCTGCTCGGCGTTGAGGTTCTCGCGAGCGTTGTCGATAGACACGAACGACACGCCTACCTGCACTTCCACCTGATCGCCCTCGACACAATCGTACGACATATAATAGCCTATATCGTTGCCAGCCATGTCGCGACCGTAGCCCGGATAGAGCTTGTACTTGCCCTGGTCGGAGTCCCACTGAGCCTGAGCGTTGCCGAAAACCGGTTGTTTCTTCCACATGCCGTAAGCAGCAGGCTTCTTGCTCACACGAACGACGAAGTACATCGGGAACACCGCCTGCGGGTTGTAGCAGAACGTGCCTAAAAGGCGTGTGCCCTCAAACTCGGTGTCGCTGACGCGGCGCAGCGAAGCGCCAATCTCGTTGGTGAGTCCGTTGCCAAGGTTGAAAAGCAGGTTGCCCTTGCCCTTCGGGAAGGTGTAGCGCTCAATAGACGAGCGCATCGTAGACGCCACCTCGCACTTGATGCCGTACTTTGTAAGCACGGTGCTGTAATAACCCGGACGCGCCGTCTCGTTCTTGTATTCGGAACCGTAGCTGCGGTAGTCGACGCAAAGCTCGCCCGATGTAGGCATGGTGAGCAGAGTGCCCATCTCGGGACAGCCCACACCGCTGAGCGTCACGTGCGCAAAACCGGTGAAGTATTTGTTGTTGTACTCATAGCACGCCGACCACCAGCGCTTGTCCTTGTCCTGCACGTTGAGGTCAGATCCCATTACGTTGAACGGTACCACCGACATCAGTCCGTGCGGACGGATAGCGCCCGGGTTGCAGATGCTGAAGTTAGTCGTTCCGATGAACGGATCCACGTACTCTACGTTGTCTTTCGCTGAGGCATTGAGCGCTCCGCACGCCAGCAATGCCGCCACAGCCATATACTTCAAGTTCTTCATTCGTATGTTTTGTTTTTAGTTTTGATTAGTCTTAGAATAAAATTATTGCTTACAAACAATACTATTTGCAAAATAAAGCATTTTAAATGAAATAACCCTATAAAAAGAACAAAAAAATAGCATTTTACACTATGCTACGACAATCATATACAGTTAAATTACATTAAACCGGCTTTACATTTTAGTTATATAAACATCTTATATGTAATAAATATGAAGTTTAAATGCTAACTTTGCACCGAAATGCTACTTTGAAAACAATAAAAAACATTTAGAATATGAAGAAAAGAAACGTATTGACAATCGCGATGTTCGCAGGCTTGCTCGCTTTCTCAAGCTGCGCATCAAAGAAGGATCTTGTAAACTGCCAGAACGAAAACAGAGAACTCACCGACAACTATCAGACAGCTAAGGAAGACCTCGCAGCATCGAAGGCTCGCGTGGCAGCTCTCGAGGAACAGCTCAACGCTTCAAAGGAACTTCTCAAGCAGCAGAAGCAGGACTATGCTGCGCTGCAGGCTTCGCTCGACAAGAGTTTGACCAACGCTGGCGACAACAACGTGAATATCTCTAAGCTTGTTGACCAGATCAACGAGTCGAACCAGTACATCCGCCACTTGGTTGAGGTGAAGTCGAAGTCAGACTCGCTCAACATGGTGCTCACCAACAACCTCACACGCTCGCTCTCTAAGGAGGAGATGAAGGAGGTAGACGTGCAGGTGCTCAAGGGCGTCGTGTACATCTCGCTTGCCGACAACATGCTCTACAAGAGCGGTTCGTACGAAATCAACGACCGCGCTGCGGAGACTCTGAGCAAGATTGCGAAGATCATCACCGACTACAAGGACTACGAGGTGCTCATTGAGGGTAACACCGACAATGTGCCGGTGAATGCAAGTGCGGCTACGATGAAGAACATCCGCAACAACTGGGACCTCTCTTGCTTGCGTGCATCGAGCGTAGTGCAGGCTCTGCAGAACAAGTACGGCGTAGACCCGAAGCGCCTCACAGCTGGCGGACGCGGCGAGTACAACCCCGTTACAACCAACTCTACCGAGGTAGGCAAACAGCGCAACCGCCGCACTCAGATTATCATCACTCCGAAGCTCGACCAGTTTATGGACCTTATCGACAAGGCTCCGGAGAAAGAGTAAAGAGAATCTTTAGTTGAGAAGAGGATATGTAAAAACTCTATCAACGCGAAAAAATGTACCATATCTGCCAGCAGGCGTGTAACGCGTTGTTGAGTAGAGAGTTAAAGGCTGATAGATAGCTGATAGATAGACCCCATCTACCAGCCATCTACCAGCCATCTACCAGCCAATTAATAATTAATAAATACTAATTACTAATTAAAAAAATCCCTTGCAGATCGCTCTGCAAGGGATTTTTTATATCTACCAAATAGACTTATTACTTCATCATTTCGTTGAACTCGTCGAGAGTGATTTCCTTCTCGTTGAGAGTAACGGTGTTCTTGAGTGCAGCAGCAAGCTTCACGTCGATAGCACGCTCCACGAAGTTGTCTACAGCCTCGCGCTTCTTGAGAAGCTCGTTAGCGTAGTTCTCGATGTACTCCTCAGGAATGCTTGTCATGCCGTACTGAGCGAACTGCATGCGAGCCATCTCCTTAGCAGCCTCGCGGATGTCAGCGTCCTCTACCTTCACCTCAGCGGCCTTAACGAGCTGCTCCTTGATGAGGTGCCACTCGAGCTGCTTGATGCTCTCAGCGTAGTTTTTCTCTACGAACTCCTCGCCCTTGTCCTGGTTGTTCATGAGCATAACGCGCTTGAGGAGTGCGTCAGGCCATGTGAGCTCGCCTACCTTCTTCTCGCAGTACTCGCGAACGTCGAGGAGGAACTTGAAGTTAGAGTTGGTCTCGAGCTGCGGCTTGAGAGACTCAGCGATCTTGTTGCGGAACTCTTCCTCGCTCTTAACCTCGTCCTTGCCGAATACCTGGTCGAAGAGGTCCTGATTGATCTCAGCCTTGTTGTAGCGGCTGATTTCTGTGATCTGATAGCTGAAGTCTGACTCGAGCTCCTTAGCTACCTCGCGGTCGATCTTGAGGAGAGCAGAGATCTCTGCTTCGCCTTCCGGATAAGCCTTACGCGGGTTGAATGTGATGATGTCGCCGAGCTTAGCACCCTTGAAGAGGTTCTTCTGCTCGTCAACCTTGATGTATGAAGGCATGAGCACAGCAGCCTCAACGGTGATGCCGCCTTCCTTTGTGTTGCCCTCAGCGTCGAGCTCGCGCAGGTCGCCCTTGAGCATATCGTTCTTCTCGCCGTCGTACTCCTCAACCTTTGAGTAGCTACCTGCACGACTTGCGTACATGTCTACCTGCTCGTTGATGAGCTTCTCGTCAGCCTTGATTGTGTAGTAGTCGATCTTGTTGCGACCGTCGAGGTTGATTGTAAACTCCGGAGCAACAGCGATGTCGAATACGAATGTGTAAGGAGCCGGTTTTTCGATGTCAGCCGGAGTCTCCTGCTTGTCAGAAGGCAGAGGCTCGCCGAGCATCTGGATATTGTTGTCCTTGATGTATTTGTAGAGCTGCTCGCCTACGAACTTGTTAACAGCGTCGTAGCGTACAGATGCACCGAACTGGCGCTTGATGAGACCCATAGGAGCCTGACCCGGGCGGAAGCCAGGGATGTTAGCCTTCTTACGGTAGTCCTTAAGTGTCTTCTCGACAGAGTCCTGGAAATCTGACTCTTCGACTGTGATAGTCAACAGACCATTCACTTTGTCGGGATTTTCAAATGAAATGTTCATTTTTCTGTTCTTTGTATTTATTGTTTTTACTTATTATATTCGGTTTGACGGAGTGCGTATTGCCATTTCAGCTTATAGCTTTTGCAGCTTCAGCTTGTAGTCTTTATATTCGCTGCACTCCACGGAAGTGCAAAATTACACATTAATAATGTAAATAGAGAATATAAAGGTCAAAAATTTGTTTTTTTAACAAGCTCCCGCAGCACGGTTCCGTCCATTCTGCGCACGCGCATCACGCCGTCGTCGTAGGTGGCGAAAGTGGGTTCGTTGCCGCCTTTTGGGAAGGTGATAGAGCCGAGATTGCACACCACGTCGCCCTGCTCCGTCTCTTCGAGCTTCCAGAGATGGGTGTGTCCGTAGATGAATATGTCGTGCTTGAACGTTGGGCGGTTCTGCTCGTTGTATACGTGTCCGTGTGTTAGGAAGAAGCGCTGTGTGCCGTCTACGACGAGGGCGTAGTCTGCCATTATCGGGAACTGGAGCAACATCTGGTCTACCTCTGCGTCGCAATTGCCGCGCACGGCTACGATGTTGTGCTTGCGAGCGTTAAGCAGTTCGACGATGCCTTTCGGGTCGATGCCTTCGGGAATGCGGTTGCGCGGTCCGTAGTTGAGTATGTCGCCCAGAATGCAGAGCATGTCGTAGTGTTCGCGGTCGTAGAAGCTGAGCACTTGCTGCAGCGTTGGCAGACAACCGTGAATATCCGAAACGAATAATATCTTCATGTCTATTGGTTATGCCTTAAAGTTCTTGTCTATTTACTATTGAAAAATGCGTGTAGCGTGAGTCGCCAAGCCGGCTGCTTATCCTTGCAGTTCGCGATCGCGGTCGCGCTTACGCTTTTGTTCGTCCACGAGCTGGAAGTCTTTCTTCTTCAGTTCGAACTGCGAACCGAGATACTTCTCGCGCACGATGCGGTTCTGCGCCAGTTCCTCGGGGTTGCCCTGAAAGAGGATGCGTCCTTCGAAGAGCAGGTATGCGCGGTCAGTGATGGTTAGCGTCTCCTGCACGTTATGGTCGGTGATGAGAATACCGATGTTGCGGTACTTCAGTCGCCACACCACGTGCTGTATCTCCTCAACGGCGATAGGGTCGACGCCGGCGAAAGGCTCGTCGAGCATGATGAACTTCGGGTCGATGGCGAGACAGCGAGCAATCTCAGTGCGTCGGCGCTCGCCTCCGGAGAGTTGGTCGCCCATGTTCTTGCGCACTTTTCCGAGGTTGAAGTCGGCAATGAGCGCTTCGAGTTTCTCAAGCTGCTGATGGTGCGTGAGCTTTGTCATCTCGAGCACCGCCATGATGTTGTCCTCCACGCTCAGCTTGCGGAACACGCTTGCCTCCTGCGGCAGATAGCCGATGCCGGCGCGTGCTCGCTTGTATACGGGATAGTCGGTTATCTCCTTGTCGTCGAGATAGATGTGGCCGTCGTTGGGCACGATGAGTCCGGTGGTCATGTAGAACGACGTTGTCTTACCAGCGCCGTTCGGTCCGAGCAGACCTACGATTTCGCCCTGCTTCACGTTGATAGACACATTGTTGACAACGGTACGCTTTCCGTATCGTTTCACCAGTCCTTCGGTGCGCAGCACCATGCAGTGGGGCTTGTCCTCTGCAGCAGCTTCTGCCGCCTGACCATTCTTTATGTCGATTTCACTCATGTTCTTGTTATTATTTACTCTACAAAGGTAGTGCAAATTGATAGAAAACCCACAAATAAAACATAAAAACTTATGCACAATGCCGAGTTTTTATCTTTTTATTGCTACTTTTGCATCGTTAATACAATATTATATAAGCAAACGCAACTATGTTGATATTAAAATACTTAAACACACTGGGGCGCTACATCATGCTGATGGGCCGTTCCTTCGCGCGACCTGAGCGTATGCGCATGTTTCTGAAGCAGTACATAAAGGAGATGTCTGCGCTTGGCGTCGACTCTATCGGTATCGTGCTGCTCATCTCGTTCTTCATCGGTGCCGTAATCTGCATCCAGATGAAGCTGAACATCCAGAGTCCGTGGATGCCTCGATGGGTGTCGGGCTACACCACGCGCGAGATTCTGCTCTTGGAGTTCTCTTCGAGCATCATGTGTCTTATTCTTGCCGGCAAGGTGGGCTCTAACATCGCCTCGGAGCTGGGCACGATGCGCGTGACGCAGCAGATTGATGCATTGGAGATAATGGGCGTCAACTCCGCCAACTATCTCATCCTACCGAAGATACTGGGACTGGTGACGCTGATGCCGTTCCTCGTCATCTTCTCTTCAGCCACGGGTATTCTCGGCGCCTACGGCACGGCGTACATCGGACACATCCTTTCGCCCGAAGACCTGACGTTGGGCCTGCAGCACTCGTTCAATGCGTGGTTCATGTGGATGAGTATCATCAAGAGTCTTGTCTTCGCGTTCATCATCTCGAGCGTGTCGAGCTTCTTCGGCTACACGGTCGAAGGCGGATCGGTGGAAGTAGGCAAAGCGAGTACCGACGCTGTGGTCTGCTCAAGTGTATTGATATTGTTCTCGGACGTATTCCTCACCCAGCTGCTCAGCTAACAACATCTCAACATCTTATGATAGAAGTAAAACACTTATATAAGTCATTCGGCGACAAGGAAGTGCTGAAAGACATCAACGCCGTCTTCGAGGACGGCAAGACGAACCTCATCATCGGACAAAGCGGTTCGGGAAAGACTGTGCTGATGAAAAACCTCGTGGGACTGCTCACGCCTACAAGCGGCGAGGTGCTCTACGACGGACGCAACTTCGTGGCTATGACAAAGCAGGAGAAGGTGTTCATGCGCCGCGAAATGGGCATGATATTCCAGAGCGCAGCGCTCTTCGACTCGCTCAACGTGCTGGAGAACGTGATGTTCCCGCTCGACATGTTCTCTTCAATGAACTACCGCGAGCGTGTGCGCCGCGCCCAGGAGTGTCTCGACCGCGTGAATCTTGGCGACGCACAGCTGAAGTATCCGGGCGAGATCTCGGGCGGCATGCAGAAGCGTGTGGCTATAGCGCGCGCTATCGTGCTCAACCCGAAGTATCTGTTCTGCGACGAGCCTAACTCGGGCCTTGACCCTCACACGTCGCTCGTTATCGACCAGCTGCTCTCGTCTATCACGAAGGAGTATAACATCACGACCATCATAAACACGCACGACATGAACTCGGTGATGGGCATCGGCGAGAACATCCTCTTCATCTACCAGGGCAACAACGAGTGGCAGGGCACGAAGGACGACGTGATGGGCGCCACGAACGAGAAGCTCAACGACCTCGTCTTCGCTTCCGACCTCTTCAAGCGTGTGAAGGAAGTGGAAATGAGCAAGCTCAAGCAACTCTAACTACATTACATATATTAGTAGCGGAGGTCTCCGGCCTCCGCTACTTTTTTGCAATCTCGTCTACCCTATCCATCACGTTCGCAGGCGGACGCTGGTTGAGGTATTCGTTCTTCATGTACTCCATGTAGGGCGCTACGTGCTCGAAGAACTGCTGGTAGCCGCGGCAGAGATAGTTCTTGCCAGGGTTGCCGTAGCGGTCTTTTATGAAGCGGTTCTTCGGACACTCGCCGTGGCAGGCAAACTCCCAGCGACATTCCTTGCACTCCTGCGGCAGCGACTTGTGCTTGAGTTCGCTGAAGCGCTGCTGCTGCTCGCCGTAGAGCATCTCGGTGATGGTTTTCTCGCGTATGTTGCCCAGTCGGTATTCTGGGAACACGAAGTGGTCGCAGGAGTAGACGTCGCCGTTGAACTCCATCACGCCGGCGTGTCCGCACTCCTTGGCGTACATGCAGATGCCGGGCGTCACGCCCACCCAGTTGGCAAGCATGCAGTCGAACAGCTCCACGTATATCTTGCCCACGTCGTGGCGCACCCACTCGTCGAAGATGGCGCAAAGGAAGCGTCCCCACTGTTCCGGCGTAACGCTCATGTCGGAGAGCGGCGCGTCTGCCGGGTCGGTGATCGTGGCGAGATGTCGTCCGTCGGCGTGCTTCACGATGCGCTCAACGATAGGCGTGAACTGCAGGAACTGGCATCCGTTCTCCTTGAAGAAGCGGTAGAAGTCGAGCGGATAGTCGGCGTTGAAGTCGTTCACCACCGCCATCGCGTTCCACTCCACGCCGTGCTTCTTCAGCAGGCGTATGCCGTGCATCACCTTCTGCCATGTCTGTGCGCCCGAGGCGGTGCGGCGGAACTCGTCGTGAAACTCCTGCGGTCCGTCTATGGATATTCCGACGAGCCAGTTGTTCTCGCGCAGGAAGCGACACCACTCGTCGTTGAGCAGCGTGCCGTTGGTCTGTATCGAGTTGGATATGCGTCTGCCCACGCCGTACTTGCGCTGCAGCTCCACCGCCTTACGGTAGAACGAGAGCGGACGCATGAGCGGTTCGCCGCCGTGCCATGTGAAGAGGATGTCGGGCGAGGTCTGCGCCTCAATGTATTCCTTGGTGAACTGCTCGAGCATCTCCTCCGAGAGCACGCGCTTCTGCGCATCGCGGTAGAGGTTCGACTTCTCAAGATAGTAGCAGTATTCGCAGCGCAGGTTGCAGGCTGCGCCTACAGGTTTGAGCATCACGTAGAGCGGACGCGCAAATGGAGATATTGTAGACATAGATGGTGTTGTTATGGTGAGATGGTGTTATGGTGAGATGGTGAGGTGGCGATTGGATTTCAACCGTTTTCGGGTGTAATACAAAAGTACGGATAATTATTTTAATAACATATTGATTTGGCTCAATATTTCCTGTAAAAAACAGAAAAAAGACAGAATAATTGCGAATTTTAAACAAATATCGCTTAAATTGAAATAAAAGTGCCAGATAATTTTGCCATATTAGAAAATAAAACTATCTTTGCACGCGAAAATTATCATCAGTACATAACAACCTACCAAAACCATAAGACACAAACCGTCTGCGAGCGGTTCTTTTACAGGACGAAGCGAGCAGATAAGTACCTTTTAAACAATCACCTAATAATTACCTTCTCAAAGAATAAGAAAAACTGATAGTCATCACTTTACTATTAATTGAAAAGCCATGTCGCAGTTGATGCAACATGGCTCTTTTTTTGTTATATCATTATCTTAGCATCCAGTTGCCGTTGTGCAGCACGAGTGGCACAACGATCTCCTCTTTAGTCTTGTCGCCGAAGCCGAGCATGAGGTACGCCTCGCCTACGTGCTTCGCGGTGTCGGTGCGTGCTCCGGCAGCCTCAACGCTCACGAGTCCCTGGTGGTCGGTCTTCATCTGCCCTACATACTGCTTTGCGCTCACGATGAGTTGCTCGCGGTAGCTCTCGGGTATGCTGTCGGGGCGGTAGAAGCCGTCGACGTATGCCGCGCAGTCGCCGTGAAGCAGATAGTCGTAGTAGACCTTGGCGGCGCGCGACGCCAGCTCGTCGGGGCTGACGGCAGCAGACTGCTTGCCGCAGGAGGCGAGGGCCAGACAACACAAGATTGTTATTAAATATATAATGTGTCGCATAGATTGGTGCACCACCTCTGATTACTTCTGTCGGATGAAGATGTTTATCGGGCAGCCGTGCATCGACCAGTTTTCGCGAATCTTGTTCTCGAGGAAGCGGCGGTACGGCTCCTTGATATACTGCGGCAGGTTGGCGTAGAACACGAACGACGGTATCTGCGTGTTAGGCAGCTGCGTGCAGTACTTTATCTTGATGTACTTGCCCTTTGTTGATGGTGGCGGGTAAGCCTCGATGAGCGGCAGCATCACCTCGTTGAGCTTCGATGTGCCCACGTGCGCCTTGCGGTTGAGGTATACCTCCTTGGCTGTCTCGAGCACCTTGAAGATGCGCTGCTTGGTGAGCGCCGAGGCGAAGATGATAGGGAAATCGACGAACGGAGCCATGCGCTGACGGATGGCGTTCTCGAAGGTCTTGATGACTGCCTGGTCCTTGTTCTCCACGAGGTCCCACTTGTTCACTACCACTACGAGCGACTTGTTGTTGCGCTGTATGAGCTGGAAGATGTTCATGTCCTGCGCCTCAATGCCGCGTGTTGCGTCGAGCATGAGGATGCAGACGTCGGAGTTCTCGATAGCGCGGATGGAGCGCATCACCGAGTAGAACTCCAGATCTTCCGACACCTTGTTCTTGCGGCGGATGCCGGCTGTGTCTACGAGGTAGAAGTCGAAGCCGAACTTGCCGTAGCGTGTGTAGATAGAGTCGCGTGTGGTGCCGGCTATCTCGGTCACGATGTTGCGGTCTTCGCCGATGAAGGCGTTGATGATAGAGCTCTTGCCGGCGTTCGGGCGTCCTACTACGGCGAAGCGTGGTATGCCGTCCTCTACCTCTTCCTTCACTTCGGGTTTGAGCTTTGTGAGCACGAGGTCGAGCAGGTCGCCCGTGCCGCTGCCGGTTGCCGACGAGATGCACTGTGGCTCGCCGAGTCCGAGTGCGTAGAACTCAGCCGCGTCGTATATCTGGTCGTTGTTGTCGGTCTTGTTAGCCACGAGAATCACGGGGAGCTTGGTGCGGCGGAGGATTGTAGCCACGTCCTGGTCCCAGTCGGTGAGTCCGGTCTGCACGTCAACGACGAAGAGCACCACGTCGGCCTCCTCGGTTGCCACGATAACCTGCTTGCGGATAGCATCCTCGAAGATGTCGTCGCTATTCACGACCCATCCGCCGGTGTCTACTACAGAAAACTCGCGTCCGTTCCACTCGCACTTGCCGTACTGGCGGTCGCGTGTGGTGCCTGCGGTGTCGCTAACGATAGCCTGACGTGTCTTGGTCAGGCGGTTGAACAGTGTAGACTTGCCCACGTTCGGGCGTCCCACTATTGCCACTAAATTTGCCATGTTCTTTTAGTCATTCTTTCCTCCGCATCTCACGGAGGCTTGTAGGATGTGGTCTCTGCATCCTTGTTAACGATTTTCCGAAGCTGACCCTACTCCGGCCCTCGCCAGTCTGACGAGAGTATCCCCTCTTTGCTATTCAGGGGGAAGCGACAGCGAGCTGTCGCAATTTTGAGTTTTGAGTTTTGAGTTTTGAATTATTGCCGTTGGCAATTTTGAATTTTGAATTTTGAATTTTGAATTGTCGGCTATGCCGATTTTGAGTTGTTCAATTTTGAATTATGAATTCGCAACTCATAATTCTCAACACCAAACCCATAAATCTCAATTCCTAATTCATAAATTCAAAATGCGCGAAGCGCACAATTCAAAATTCAAAATTCAAAACTCAAAATTGCCAACGGCAATAATTCAAAATTCAAAATTCAAAATTCAAAACTCAAAATTGCCAACGGCAATAATTCAAAATTCAAAACTCAAAATTCAAAACTCCTATTCCGGGTTATATCCGAAGTTGTCGAGTTCGCGCTGCGAGCTACGCCAGTCCTTGTCCACCTTCACGAAGGTGTGGAGGTATACGCTCTTGCCGAAGAACTTCTCGAGCGACTTGCGTGCCTCGGTCGACATCTTCTTCAGCGCCACGCCCTGGTGTCCGATGATGATGCCCTTCTGCGAGTCGCGCTCCACGTATATCACGGCGTGTATGTCGATGTGCTTGTCGGTCTCCTTGAACGACTCCACCTTCACCTCTACCGAGTACGGAATCTCCTTGTCGTAGTAGAGCAGAATCTTCTCGCGGATAATCTCCGAGACGAAGAAACGTGCGGGCTTGTCCGTGAGCTGGTCCTTGTCGAAGAACGGCGGCGAGTCGGGCAGCAGCTCCTTGATGCGGCGCATGAGCATGTCGACGCCGAACTTGTTCTTCGCCGAAATGGGCAGGATCTCGGCGTTGGGCAGCAGCGAGTGCCAGCGCTCCACGGTGTCGCCGAGCGTCTTCTGGTCGCTCTGGTCAATCTTGTTGATGAGCAGCAGCACGGGTATAGTCATGCGTTTCACCTTGTCGAGGAAGTCCTGGTTCTTCTCGGGGTTCTCCACGACGTCGGTGACGTAGAGCAGCACGTCGGCATCCTGCAACGCCGACTCCGAGAATGCGAGCATCGACTCCTGGAGTTTATAGTTTGGTTTGAGTACGCCGGGCGTGTCAGAGAATACGATCTGCGCGTCTTCCTCGTTGACGATGCCCATGATGCGGTGGCGCGTGGTCTGCGCCTTGAACGTGGCAATGCTGATGCGCTCGCCGACAAGCTGGTTCATCAGCGTCGACTTGCCCACATTAGGATTGCCCACTATGTTTACAAATCCTGCTTTGTGCATATTTCTTTCTGTTTAAACAAAAGGGGTGACACTCCCGACGGCGCATCCACGCGTCGCAAGGAATTGGTCTTGAGCTTAATTTGCTGTTAATGAATATATACGTATAAATAGTACTATGCTGCAAAGTTACTCTTTTTTTTCAAGACTGAGGCTATAGCCGCACGCATTTAAACGTTTTTTATCGTTTTGGAGCGGATATATAGAAGGAGGTAGGGCAAAACTCGCAAGCGACACGCCCCGAAGGGGCAGCACCACATAGCCCAGGGCAGCGCCCTACCCTTTATACACATCTTTGACAATTCTCAACATCTCACATTTGCAGAA
>OCIU01000739.1_pt1 | contig 26838 bp, 20 predicted proteins | sample 1538471 | NCBI WGS metagenome assembly OCIU01 (sample SAMN04571693, study PRJEB22368) | human gut metagenome | biome: human gut; material: stool | host: Homo sapiens | place: Luxembourg | collected 2012-06-01 | reverse complement strand
GCCGGTCCTCTTTGCCGTATAATTGCTTTCCTGCCTGCATCAGGCTATCTCTCCCGGCTGCTGTCCCGGCGGGAGAGGGAGCTGGGCAACTCCAGACGCAGGGCGATCTTCCGGGCGTTGCCGATGCGGTCCACCAGCACCCGGGCCGCCTGACGGCCCAGCTCGTTGATGGGGATATGCACCGTTGTCAGCATGGGGGTAAAATAGCTGGCAATGTCAATGTCGTCCACACTGATCACGGATACGTCCCGGGGGACCTCCTTTCCCCGGCTGCGCAGGGCCTTGATGGCCCCCATGGCGGCCTCGTCATTGGCGCAGAACACCGCGGTAAACGCGCACCCGGCGGACAGTAGCGTTTCCATCCCGGCATAGCCGCCGTCCATGGTCTGCTCCGCATCCGCCGAAAGCTCCGTCAGTCCGTTTTCCCGCATACAGTCCCGATACCCGGCATATCGCATTTCCCGTCGCTTTTCGCCGATATAGGCGATCTGTCGATGGCCCAGGCGGAAGAACTCCCCCATCACGCTGCGGGCGGCCTTATAAGCGTCACTGAACACCACGTCGTGGTTGGCGGATTCCGTACCGCTGAGGGACACATACACCACGTTTTTCATTTTCTCCACGGCGGCGCGCATCTGCTCATCGAAAAAACGCCCCATCACGACAATGCCGTCCACCTCGGTGCCCCGAAGGATCTTCGTGAAGGTGTCCACGTCCATTTCCCCGGCGTAAATGGAATATTTCATCACATAGCCGTTTTTGAACAGCTCATATTCCACGGCGGCAACCAGCTGGGAAAAGAACGAGTCCACCCGATGGTTGGTCACCCGGGCATAGACGCAGGCGACATATCGTTTCTCCTCCTTGTCCCGGCGCTTGCCCCGCAACTCCCGGGCGGCCTCATCGGGCGTGTAGCCCGCCTCCCGCACGGCCTGCCACACCCTCTCCTTGACCTTTTTGGAAGCGGCCTTCGTGTCCCGGTCGTTCAGCACCCGGGAAACGGTGGAGGTGGATACGCCCACCTTTTCCGCGATATCCTTCAATCTCATGCATCATTCCTCCTGCAGCGTCTGCGCTTCTATTTTACAGAACCTCCCCGGCAAAAAGCAACCCCTATCGCGAAAATGCCCAGGCGTTATACGCACAGATGCCCGCGATCACCAGGAGCAGGCCATAAAACAGTCGGTCCGCCGCAGCGGCGGATATCTTTTTGTTGATCCGCGAGCCGATCAGTCCGCCCAGCACGCCGGCGGGAACCGTCATCAGCAGCAGGGACCATGAAAAATCCGGCACCGTTCCGTTGATCAGGGTGGTGAGAAAGCTGGCGCTCTGGGAGCAGAGAATGATGTACAGAGAGTTCGCCGACGCTTTTTTGGTATCCATGGAGAAAAAGTAATACAGCACCGCCAGATTGATGGGACCGCCGCCGATGCCCAGAAAGGCGGACAGCGCACCCATCAGGAGTCCGATGGCGGCGCAGGGCAGCAGGCCGCAGACACGATGGGACGGTATGCGGCCTCGCAGACAGGCGCTGTACAGCAGGGTCAGCAGCGTCAGCAGCCCCAGCAGGACCGCCTGCGCCGCCCCCACGGTGCGGTCGTCGGCCACGGCGTGCCTGAGCAACTGGAACAGCATATTTCCGGCAAGTCCGCCCAGCACCGCGCCGGCAGCCAGGGCGTTGCCGGTGCGTAGCTCCAGCAGATGCTCCCCCCTCCTCCGCAGCACAGACACCGCAGACATGCCCAGAACCGTCAGACCCGACAGGAACTGCAGGGCGGACACGGACATCACACCCATGGCGTCCAGCACCGGCTTGATGATCACACCGCCGCCGATGCCGCAGATGCCGCCGATGACGGAGGCCGCCAGGCACACGGCAAAAACGATAATACCCATATTTTTCCTTTCCCGCACACAAAAAGCAGGCGTGCGCCGCCATACGGCACACGCCTGCTTCCGTTACGATACCCTTCCGCCGGTTACATATAGATGCCGCCGTTGACCTTCATGGAGTCGCCCGTCACATAGTCGGACAGGTCGCTGGCATAGAACAGAACGGCCCGGGCGATATCCTCCGCGCAGCCGTAGCGGCCCAGGGGGATATAGGTCTTGGGATCCACATGGGACCAGGACATGGTCCTGCCCATAGGCGTCAGAATGTTGCCGGGACAAACCGCGTTGGAGGTGATGTGGTACTCCGCACCGGCCAGGGCAAAGCCCATGCTCAGATTCAGAGCCCCGGCCTTGGCGATGGCATAGGAGGCATCGGCACTGCGTCCGCCCCGCTGTCCCGCCAGAGACGACATATGCACCATCTTGCCGTAGCCCTGCTCCTTCATCACGGCAAACACGGCCTGGGACACGAAAAACATGCTCTTGAGATCAATGTCCATCATGCGGTCCCAGCTGTCGAAGGTGATCTCCTCAATGGAGCAGGTCCCGGCGATGCCCGCCACGTTCACCAGAATGTCGATGCGGCCGAAAATATCCCGGGCCTGGGCAACCTTGCTCCGGATGTTGGGAAAATCCGCCACGTTGAACTCCAGCGCCGCCGCCTGACGGCCCCGAGCGTTCAGATCGTCCGCCACGGCCTGGGCCGTGACGGGATCCAGGTCCGCCAGGATCACCTTTGCGCCGTAGTCCGACAGAATACGGCCGCAGGCCTCGCCGATGCCGCGCCCGCCGCCGGTGATCAGCGCCACCTTATCCTTTAACATATCCTGCAGCATGATCCGCTCCTCCTTATCCTTTGTGCACCGACGCCCCAAAGGCGTCCAGCGCCGCTTCGCGCACCATCTCGCACAGGGATGGATGCGCCACCACCATTTCCTCCCATTGCCGGGTGGTCAGGCCGTCGGCCACGGCCGAGGCGGCCATGGCGATCATTTCCGAGGCGTTTTCGCCCACGATGGTCACACCCAACGTCCGGCCGGTGGCCCGGTCCGCCACCACGAATACCGCGCCGGCAGCCCCCTCCGCCAGGGCCATGCCGTTGGCACCATAGTCGAAGCCGCCCAGCACCGGATTGTACCCGGCATCCTTTGCCCCCTGGGTGGTCAGGCCCACCGAGGCAAAGCAGGGAATCGTATAGGTACACACCGGCACGGGCACGGCACCGTAAGGCCGGTCCTGGCCCAGCATATCCGCCAACGCCGCCTCGCCCTCGGCGTAGGCCGCGTGGGCCAGCTGATAGCCTCCCACCACGTCGCCGATGGCGTAAACGCCGGGCAGATTGGTGCGCTGGCGGTCATCCACCACGATGCAACGCTTTTTATCCAGAGCCAGACCCAGGGCCTGGGCGTCAATGCCGGTGAGGTTTGTTTTTCGTCCGGCGGCCATCAGCACCTGCTCGCAGTCGGTGTACTGCTCCCGGCCGTCCAGCTCATAAACCGCCCGCAGCAAAGTGCCGTTTTTCTCGATCCGCAACATTTTCCCGCCGGTTTTCAGGGCAATGCCCCGGTTTTCCAGGTCCTTCACAAGGATCCGCACCGCCTCGGGCTGCTCGTGGGGCATGATCTCCGGCAGCATCTCCACCACCGTCACCTCCGTGCCGTAGGCGGCAAAGGCGCAGGCCAGCTCCAGGCCGATGACGCCGCCGCCCATCACCACCATGCTGCGGGGTAGCCGGTCCAGGTTCAGTGCGCCAGTGGAATCAATGCAGTATTCGCGGCCCGGCAGCGGGATCATCATCGGCTCGCTGCCGGTGGCAATGACCACATACCTGCCCTGATACTCCCTGCCGCCGCAGGCAACCACCCGGTCCTCTTTCAGCACCGCCTGGCCTTCCACGATCTCAACGCCCGCCTTTTTCAGCAGGTATTTCACGCCGCCCACTAGCTTCCCGGTGACCTGGCTTTTCCCCTTCTGGATCCGGCGGAAGCTGAAGGTCCCGGCATCGCGGAAGATGTCCTCTTTCACCAGCGCCCGGACCTTCTCCATGGCGTTGGCCTTGTCCACCAGATACTTAGTGGGGATGCACCCCACGTTCAGACAGGTGCCGCCCAGGTGCTCCTTTTCAAACAGGGCCACCTTCATGCCCTGCCTGGCGGCGGCAATGCCCAGCGAATAGCCGCCGGGTCCCCCGCCGATCACCAACACATCGTATTGTTCCATGGGCTCCCCTCCATCAGTACAGCATCAGGGCGGGGTTCTCCATCAGCGTCTTCAGCTCCTGCAGGAACTGAGCGCCATAGGCCCCGTCGATGATGCGGTGGTCAAAGGAACCGGTGACGGTCATCACATGGGCGGGAACGAACTTTTCGCCGTCCCACTCCGGTCTCACCTGAATGGAGCCCACCGCCAGGATGCAACTCTCCGGCGGGTTGTCGATGGCGATGAACTGCTCCACATCGTACATACCCAGATTGGAGATGGTGATGCTGCCGCAACCCATGTCCTCGGGCAGCAACCGGTTGTCCCGGGCCTTTGCGATCTGGGCCTTATAGTCCGCAGCGATCTGTTCAAGCCCCTTGGTGTCGATCTCACGCACCACCGGCACCACCAGCGCGCCGTCCAGGGCCACCGCCAGTCCCACGTTGGTATGGCGGTATACCCGCACCTGGCCGTCCTCGTACCGGGCGTTCACCAGAGGGAACTTCCGGGAGGCCACGGCAATGGCCTTGGCCATGATATCGTTATAAGACAGTCTGATGCCCTTCTTCTCCCGATAGGTGTCCCGCAGGTCCATGCAGGCGTCCATGCGGATGGCGCTGGTGCACTGCCAGCAGGGGATCGTATCCAGAGACTCCCGCATCCGGCTACCGATGATCTGGCGCATGCGGTTCATGGGAAGCACCTCATACTCCGGCTCCTGAGCCGCCGCCTGCGGCACATGGCGCTCCACGTCCCGGCGGGTGACGAACTGTCCGTTGGCGGCGTCCACCCGTCGGATGTCAATGCCGCGTTCCCGGGCCAGCCGTCTGGCGTTGGGCATGGCGGGATAGTCCGGATCCTCCGCTCCGGCGGGAGCTACCGGGACGGGGAGGTTGGCGCCCTCGCCCCTGACGATGGGCAGATACTCCTCCTGCTCCTGTGCGGGGACCTCCTGCGGGGCGGGAGCCGTCGGAGCCGTCCCGGACGCCGGGGCGTAGACCTCGCCGGACTTTCCCACCGCCATCAGCACGGTCCCCGCCGTCACCTGGTCGCCCTCGGCCACCAGAATAGCCAGGACCGTACCGTTGGCGAAGCTCTCCACCGGCAGAACAGCCTTATCCGTCTCCGCCTCCAGCAGCACGTCGCCCCGCTTGACGTTGTCCCCTGCTTTGACGCAGATTCGGCAAACGACCGCCTTGTTCGTAGTCTGCCCGGCGGCCGGCATTTTAATTTCCTGAATCATCTTGTTTCCTCCAACACAATATTGACGCGGCGTGCGCACCGCGCTCAGGCGTGGGAATCCGCGCCGTCCTTCATGCACAGATGCACCGCTCCCAGCTTAAAGGTCTGCGGCAGGGCCAGGATACGGGGGGAGGGACCCACATACTTTTTCTGCGCGTCCGCCAGTGCCTCCTCAAACGTGGCCCGGGCCTTCAGGCCCATGGCCCGGGCAATGCCCGGCTCCCTGGCGCCGACGATATAGATGGCGGACGTGTTCATCTCGGCAATATGCGCGCAGGACATCATGGAGAAGCCGTGGTACGGATGGAAGGCGCCGGCAAAGCGATACTTCCGGATGTATTCCTCCTTGGTGGCAAAATACTCCCCCAGCCCGGCCATGTCCGGCAGGGTCTGGTGATAATCATGGCCGAACAGATCAAACAGCTCCCGGGCATAGGGCCAGCGCTCGTCGTGGAAATACCCGTCGCAGATGCTGCTGCAGATGATGACGCAGTTGTCCTTCATCACCCGCTTGTGGCGGATCACCTGGGCGCTGAGCGCCTGCATCATCTGGATGGGGTTGGTGCCCATGCCGTTGCCGTAGTGGAAGTCCACCGGCATGCCGAAAACCATCACGTCGAACTTCTCCTCCGCGAAGGGCACATAGGTGCGCTTGTCGGCCGTTTCCCAGGCGATGGGTTGCATCTTCCCGGCGCAGCCGGAGTAGATGGCGATCTGCCGGGAATAGGTGTCCAGCACGGCGTCGCAACAGAAGAAGGGATGGCCCATCTTCTCCTCCATATAACGGCCGATCTCGTCGAACTTGCTACGCATCATGGAGTGGGTGGACACCGGCACGAAATCCCTGCGGTGCATGACCTCGGGCACATGGTGGGCCGCAATGCAGCGCCAGTGGGTAATGCCCGTGGCACAGTGCTTATAGCCGCCGGAATAGCCGCCGTAGGGGTTGCCCTGGGTGTGGCCGATGAGAATGGGCAGGTCGCAGTCAAAGACCCGCTTGTTCATGATCACATGGTCGCCGCCGGCCGTGCAGCCCAGGTCCACCAAGTCATCGTAGTTTTCCGAATCGTGGCTGTCGATCTGGTGGGTGTGGTAGAACTCGTTGAAAAGCTCCTCCCCCAGGATCCGGCGCATTTCCGGAACGCTGGTGCGGGGATGCAGTCCGTTGGAGAACAGGAGCAGAATATCCTTTTTCTCCACACCGGCGGCATAAAGCTCCTCCAGGATCACGCGGATGGCCACCTTCCGGTGGGAGGTGGGCTGGCAGCCCCCCTTGACAATATCGGGGATCACGATGACCACCCGGCTGCCGGGATGGGCCAGCCGGCTCAGGGGCGGCATGCCGATGGGGCTGCGGATGGAGGCCCTGGTGGCCTCCTCCAGCTGCTCCTCCGGGATGTGCGGCGGGTCCGGCACCGTCTCGCCGGGAATGAACACCCGTGTGCTGTCGGGCAGCCGGGCGGGCATCAGGCCGTTTCCGTATTCAAAATCCAATTTCATATCTGTTGCTCCTTCCGGGCTTTACCACCATTTGATCAGGTCCGTAACGCGGTTGCGCAGGGCGATAAAGTCCGGCGCGGTGATATCCCGGGGCCAGGGCATATCGCACATGACGTTCTCCTTCACCTTTGTGGGCTTGTTGGTCAGCACCATGATCCGCTGGCCCAGGTAAACGGCCTCCTCGATGTTGTGGGTGATGAAGATCACCGTTGTGCCGGTCTCCTTCCACAGGCGGATCAGCTCGTCCTCCAGGTGGAAGCGCAACTCGATATCCAGCTGGCCATAGGGCTCATCCATCAGCAGCAGCTCCGGCTCGGTGGCGAAGGCCCGGGCGATGACCACCCGCTGGAGCATGCTGGCGGACAGCTCGCCTGGGTAATAATCCCGATAGGCGGTCAGGCCCACCAGCTTCAGCATGCGCTCCGTCTTCTCCCGGATCACGTCCTTGGGCGTGTGCTTCAGCTTCAGTCCATAGGCCACGTTCTGCTCCACGTTCAGCCAGGGCATGGTGGAATACTCCTGGAAAATATAGGACACGTTGTGTTTTTTCAGGTCCACCGGCTCGCCGTTGATGAGAATGCTGCCGGAGGTGGCCTGATACAGGCCCGTCAGACTGTTGAGGAACGTGGTCTTGCCGCAGCCGGTGGGGCCGACGATGCACAAGAACTCCCCCTTCATCACGTTGAAGGAGATGTCATCCAGCACCAGCAGCTGGTCGAATTTTTTCGTAAGGTGGTCAACCTTTACCTTTACCTGTTCTTCCATGGGGCACCTCATTCCATATTCTTGTCCAGCAGGACGGTAATCTCGCTGCGCAGCCGCAGGAACTCCGGATCCACCAGATTTCTCGGCCGGGGCAGGTCGATCACATACTCCGCCTTGATGTGGGTGGGGCAGTTGCTCAGCACGATGATGCGGTCGGCCAGATAGATGGCCTCCTCAATGTTGTTGGTCACAAAGAGCACGGTGCGCTTCTCCTGGTCCCAGATGCGCATGATCTCCTCCTGCATCAGATAGCGGGTCTGGGCGTCCAGGTGGCCGAAGGGCTCGTCCAAGAACAGTACCTTCGGCTCGTTGCAATAGGCCCGGGCAATGCCCACGCGCTGGCGCATGCCGCCGGAGAGCTGGTTGGGGAAGGACTTTTCAAAGCCCTCCAGCCCCACCAGGCGGATGTACTTCTCCGCACGCCTGTGCCACTCCTCCTTCTTCACCCCCTGGACCCGGGGGCCGAAGGATACGTTGCCCATAACGGTCAGCCAGGGAAACAGCGCCGTGGTCTGATAGACAAAGCCGCGCTCCGGGTCGGGACCGGTAACGGTGCGGCCGTTGATAACGGCTTCGCCGGTGGTGGGCAGCTCCAGGCCGGACAGCAGGTTCAGCAGCGTTGTCTTGCCGCACTGACCGGGACCGAACAGCACCACAAATTCGTTTTCGGATACCTCCAGGTCAAAATGATCCACCACCCGCGTGGTGCCGCGCTCGTTGGTAAATTCCTTGGAAATGCCGCGGCATTCGATAACGGGTTTCAGATCCCGGATCTGTTCCATCTCAGAAGCCTCCCTTCCAGCGTTCTCATAATGATCGACAGAAGCAGGCCGATGATGCCGATGATCACGATACCGGCAAAGATCTGCTTCATGTTGTTGACGGACATGCCGGTGACGATGACCCAGCCCAAGCCCTCGCTGGCGCGGATCATTTCCGCGGCCACCACGGCGGCCCAGCTGTTGGACAGGGCGATCTGCATACCGGCGAAAATATACGGGACCGAGGCAGGTAGCACGATCTTGGTGAAGATCTGGTTGTCCCGGGCGCCCAGCATTTTGGCGCAGCCCACCAGCGTGGTGTCCACGCTGCGCGCGCCGTCAAAGGCATTGATCACCACGTTGCAGAAAGCCGCAATGAAAATGATGAACCACTTGGGCATCTCGCCCAGGCCGAACCACAGAATGGCCAGAGACGTCCACGCGATGGGCGGAATGGGGCGGATGATGTTGAACAGCGGCATGAAAATCGCCTTCACCTTGGGATACCAGCCCATCAGCAGGCCCAGGGTGATGCCCACCACGCAGGCGGCGCTGTAGGCGATCAGCACGCGGCTGAGGCTGACCAGGCTGTGCTGCAGGAAGGTCCTGCGGCCGATCTTATCCACGGTGAACAGATACTGCACCACCTCGATGGGGGACGGGATCAGCTCCCCCAGATGGGAAAACATGGTCGCCAGCTGCCAGATCGTCAGAAATGCCAGGATAGACACGGCGGCGCACACCGCATTGCGGATGCGTTCCTTTTTCGTCAGTTTCATCGCTTACTGTTGCCTCCCTTCAGAACAAGTTTTTCCAGCAGGCCCAGAAGCCAGGTCAGCAGCGTGCCGATCAGGCCGATGGCGATCATGCCCGCAATGATGATGTCGGGCCGGGCCAGGCCGCGGCACTGCTGGATCATAAAGCCGATGCCGCTGCTGGAGGCCAGTAGCTCCGCCGCGATCACGGCGCTCCACGCCGCGCCCAGAGCCACCCGCAGGCCGGTCATGATCATGGGAAGCGCGGTGGGAATGGCCACCGTGAACAGTTGCTGCAGATTGGATGCGCCGAAGGTCTGCGCCACCCACAGGTGCACGTCCCGGGTCTGCTTGATGCCGGAATAGGCGTTTACCATGCAGGCGATGAAGGCCGTCATGAAAACGATCATGGCCTTGCCCAGCAGGCCGATGCCGAACAGCGTGATCATAACGGGGATCCACGCGATGCCGGGAATGGGCTTTATCAGGTCGAACAGCGGACGCAGAAAGCGGTCCACCGGTTTGAACCACGCCATACAGATGCCCAGAGGGATGCCGATGACCACGCCCAGCAGATACCCGCTCAGCACGGTCTTCAGGCTGGAGGCAATGTGCACCAGCATGGTGGCCCCCTCCGGTTTGGGATTGTAGAATTTTTCGATAAATGCTTTTACAACACGAAAAGGACTGGGCAGCATCGTTTCAGAGAACACATGCAGGCCGTCTGTCACGAGCCACCAGATGCCGAGAAAGACAACGATGGATAATACGGATAAATACCAGTATTGATTCTTCTTTTTCACAGTTCCACACTCACCCTTTTACACGCGGTAGAAAGAACGGGCGCTTGGGCGCCCATTCCTTCCACCATGGTTGGCTTATCGCTTTGTCTGAACAGGGCCCGCCGCTTAATCGCCGGTTTCAACGGCAACCTGCAGGCCGGTGAGCTCCTGGATCAGGGAGGGATCCAGGCAGTCGATCACGTTGTGGAGGTTGGATTCCTCGATCTTGCCGGACTGGGTAAACAGCTTGGCCACTTCCCACATACCGCTGCCGAAGCAGTAGTTCTCGCCGGACATATAGTCCTTGTCGATGAGGAAGCGGGTCTTCAGATCCCGCTTGACGTAATCGTCGGCATACTCCCGGCCGCAGGCGGCAAAGTATTCCTTGGAGGTGTTGAACATCAGATCGTCATCGGCGTTGAGCTCGTCCACGGCCTTCAGATAGACCTGCAGGAACAGCTTGACCGTGTCGCGGTCGGACTCCATAATGGCCTTGGTGGCCAGCATGGTGTCGGGGATCACATAGTCCGCGGCGTCCTCAAAGGAGCAGATCTGGATGTAGCCGTCATCCTCTGCGCTGTAGGTGTAGGGGGTCATCAGGGACACGGCATCGCCCTCGCCGCTCTTGAAGGCCTGATAGTCGGCGCCGGTATCCATGTTCACAAAGTTGATGTCGTCCTGGGTCAGGCCGAAATGCTCCAGATACAGAATGGTCTGCAGCTGGGAGGAGGTGCCCAGATTGCCGATGATGGTCTTGCCCCGGAGCAGCTCGGCGCTGCCCAGCAGATTGGGATAACCCTCGCACTGGCCGGAAACCGTAGCCAGGGGGCTGTCGGGACGGACGTAGATGCCGTTGCCGCCGGAGGCGGTGTTGGTCTCATAGATGCACACGGCATTGCCGGTGGACATGGAGATGACGCCGGCCAGGCCGATCACGGCGATATCCAGCTACCCGGCGGCAAAAGCCTCGTTCATGGGTGCGCCGGTGGCGAACTCGTATTGCTCCACGTTCAGGCCGGCCTCCTTGAAGTAGCCTTTCTCAATGGCGTATGCTACGGGGACGCTGCCGGTAAAGGGGAGGGTTCCAACGCGGATGGTCTTGGTGTCGCTGCTGCCGCCGCCGCTGCAGCCGGTCAGCAGGCTCAGGGCCATCGCCAGTGCCAGGATCAGTGCGAAAACTCTTTTTGCCTTTTTCATGTTTTTGCCTTCCTTTTCGTTTGTTATTTGCAAGCCTCCCGGGAGGCGTTTGCACGAAACAGATGGATCACAGCCTGGCCAGCTTTCTGGCCTCCTCCGCAATGCGCTCCGCCGAGGGGATCAGATACTCCTCCAGCACCGGAGCAAAGGGAATGGGGCAGTCGGGCGTCGCCACCCGGACCACTGACGCATCCAGATGCATGATGGCGTTCTCGGCGATATAGGCCGCCAACTGAGCGCCCCAGCCGTTGGTATAGGTGTCCTCATGGACGATCATCAGCTTGCCGGTCTTTTTGATGGAAGCCACCACCGTGTCATAGTCGAAGGGATACAGGGAGCGGGGATCAATGATCTCGCAGCTGATGCCCTCCTTCTCCAGGACCTCGGCGGCCTCCATGGCCTTATACCACATCAGCAGATTGGCCACGATGGTGATATCCCTGTCCTCTCTGCGGACGGCGGCCTTGCCGAAGGGGATGGTGTAGGACTCCTCGGGCACCTCGCCCTCCGCGGACACGTTGCCCGCTTCCCGCTTGTCGCCGTAAAGCAGCTTGTGCTCAAACACCAGGACCGGGTTGTTGTCGCGGATGGCCTGGATCATCATGCCCTTTGCGTCATAGGCCGTGGAGGGGCAGATCACCTTCAGCCCGGGGACATGGGTGAAATAGCTCTCCAGGCTCTGGGCGTGCTGCGCGCCCCGGCGGACCGCGCCCACCGGAGCCCGCATGACCATGGGCACGCTGAGCTGTCCGTTGGACATATAGTGCATTTTGGCAGCCTGATTCACCAGCTGGTCCATCATGCAGAACAGAAAGTCGCCGTACTGCAGGTCCGCCACCGGGCGCATGCCGGCCATGGCGGAGCCCACGCACACGCCGCCCAGCAGAATCTCCGAAATGGGGGTGTTGATGACCCGGTCATCGGCGATGTTCTGTCCCTTCATCTCAAAGCCGTTCTGATGCGCCACCCGGACGTTTGCGCCAAACTCGTCTCCCAGGCCCTTGGTGACCAGGAAGACGCCGCCCATGCCGTTGGGGATGTCCTCGTCCTCGCCGATGCAGTATACGCTGGGATCCCGGCGCATTTCCAGTTCAATGGCGTTTTTCAACGCCTGGGATACATTCATGATAGCCATTATCTCAATCCTCCTGATAGACATTCTGCAACGCTTCCTCGGGGCGGGGCAGGGGGGCCGCCTTGGCATAGTCCACGGCGTCCTCGATCTCCTGCTCGATGGCCGCCTCCCGGGCAGCCAGCTCCTCCTCCGTCAGGATCCCCCGGCTGAGGATCTCCCTGCGGAAGTTCTTCACCGGGTCGCGCTGCTGGAACCAATAGGCCTCCTCGTCCTTGGGACGATAGCCGCAGGCATCGTTCCGGGCGTGTCCGCCGTGGCGATAGGTCTTCAGCTCCAGAATGGTGGCGCCGTCGCCCCGTCTGGCGCGGGCAATGGCCCGCTCCGCCGCTCCGTTCACCGCCACCACGTCGTTGCCGTCCACCACCTCGCTGGGGATGCCGTATATGGCAGCCCGGTCCGCCGCCACGTTTTCCTGGCAGCAGGTCAGGGAAATGGAGGTATTGGCAGAATAGAGATTGTTCTCGCATACATAGATCACCGGCAACTTCCACAGACCCACGGCATTCATGGTTTCATGATAGGAGCCCTCGTTGGATGCGCCGTCGCCGAAAAAGCAGACCACTACATTGTCCTTCTTCTGCATCTTGAAGGCCAAACCCACGCCTGCGGCGATGGGCAGATTGCCGCCCACAATGGCATTGGCCGTCATGGCGCCGACGCGGATGTCGCCGGTATGCATAGCGCCGCCCTTGCCGCCGCAACAGCCCTCGGCCTTGCCGAACATCTCGCACATCATGGACCGCAACGACACGCCCTTTGCCAGATCGTGACCGGCAGGCCGGTGGGTACTGGCCATCCAGTCATCCTTGCGCAGGTCATACAGCATGCCTACCGCGCAGGCCTCCTCGCCGTGGCTCTGGTGCAGTGTGCCGGGCATCTCTCCTTCCAGGAACAGGTAATAAAGGCGCTCCTCGTATTTGCGGATCTCGTACATTTCCAGGTACATGCCCAGGGCTTTTTCGTTGGTTGGGAATTGACTCATATGTTACGCACTCCTTTGCTTCTTGCGTCCTCCGCTCCGGATTCTGCCTCCATTATGAGAATCTCCGGCGCAAACAGCAAGCCCGAATTACGCAAATTGCGTAATGGATATGATTGCTTGTGCATTTTAACTATTGTTGTTTCAAGGGATTTTTGTCAATTCCGGGTCAAGCAAACGTTTGTGTTCACAAAAATACCGGCGATCCCGCCGGTCCGCTGAAACGGCATCTGATTCTATTATCAGGCCTTTCCTTCGATAAAGTCAACTGTTTTCTTTGACACGCTGTTCCAAAAAAGAATCCATACGCCGCACCGGCGGACCACGCCCGTCTCCCGATCCGGGATTTCCAGTTTCAGGAAATTCCACCACCGCCGCCCACGGTCCACGGCTTGACAGGCGGTGAAAAAAGGCATGGGATGTGCGTTTAGTGCGAAAAAAGGTGGAATTACTCATGAACAGGAAAGAGCTTGCCAAGCGTTACATTTTATTTGTCGTCAGCCTGTTTTTCGCCGCCCTGGGGGTGGCCGTCACCAAACGGGGGGAGCTGGGCACCTCGCCTACCTCCTCGGTGGCAAACGTTATGGGCGGCCGGTTTGAGGGGATGACCATGGGCGTCTGTCTGATCGTGTAGAACTGTCTGCTGATCCTGGGCCATGTACTCCTGCTACGCCGGGATTTTCAGCCCATCCAGCTACTGCAGATCCCCCTGTCGTTTCTGTTCGGCCGGTTCACGGACTTTGGCCTGTGGCTGGCGGGGCTTATCCCGGTGGAAAGCTACCCCGTCCATGCGGCCATGACCCTGGCGGGCACGGCCATCATGGGCTTCGGCGTATCCCTGGCGGTGATCGCCGACATGGTCATGAACTCCGGCGAGGCCTTTATCAAGGCGGTGTCCGACCGCACCGGCCATAACCCCGGCAACGTGAAGATCGCCTTCGACGTGGGCTGCGTGGCGCTGGCGGCGGGGCTATCCCTGCTGCTGTTCCGGGGGCAGATCATCGGCGTCCGGGAGGGCACCGTCATCTCCGCCCTGCTGACGGGCCTGGTGGTAGAATACTTCGTCCGCCGCCTGTCCCGCCCCCTGACCGCCGTGCTGACCGCGTAAGAAAACATAAACAAAGCCTCCGGCCGGGCCGGAGGCTTTGTTTATATTCTCACTTTTTCATTCCGGCTGGGTCAGGATCACCAGCTCGCCGTCCTGCTGATAAACGGTATAGTCCGCCTGGGCCGGGATGCCGGTGTCTCCTGCCCCGCCCCGCAGGCCGTCAGCAGCAGGCAAAGCCCCAGCAGCAGGCAGATTCCGTACTTTCTCATGTCGCCGCCTCCTTTGTCGTTGGATACCGTTGGTTTTGAAGGTTTTTATTTACTTACAGCAGGATGTCCGTCAGGTCGTCGAACACCTGGGACTTGGTGACCACCACCACATGGTCCCCCTCCTGGATGGTGGTGAGACCGCCGGGGATGATGATTTTGTTTTCCCGGGCAATGGCCGCCAGCAACACGCCCTTTTTCAGGGTCAGGTCCTTCAGGGGCTTGTCCAGCACCGACCGGCTGGAGGCCGTGGCGGTAAATTCCAACGCCTCCACGGAGCCGTCCAGCATTTTGTAAAGGCTCTCCACGGTGCTGCCCTGGGAGTTGGCCAGGGCCCGGACATAGCGGGTGATCTGGTTGGAGGTCAGGTCCTTGGGGCTGATGATGCTGCCCAGCTTCGTCTCCTGCACCAGGTCCATGTAGTTGGGACGGGTCATCTTGGTCAGCACCTTGGGCACCCCGGCCCGCTGGGCCGTCAGCGCCATCAGCAGGTTCTCCTCGTCCCGGTCCGTCAGCGCCACAAAGGCGTCGGTCTCGAAAATGTTCTCGCTTTCGATCAGGTCGGCGTCTGTGCCGTCGCCCTCGATGATCATGGCCCCGGGCAGCTCGGCGGACAGACGCAGGCACTTGTCGTGCTTCATCTCCACGATCCGGACCTTGGTATTGCTGCGGGCCAGCTCCCAGGTCAGGTACATGGTGATGCGGCTGCCGCCCAGGATGGACACGTTCTTCACCTTCTGCAGGGTGCGTCCGATGCCCCGCAGCATCTTCTGCAACTCCGCCTTGGTGCCCACCATGTACAGCTTGTCCCCGCTGCGGGGGACAAAGGAGCCGTCGGGGATGATGATGTCGTCCCCCCGGTGGGCGGCGCAGATCAGCACCTCCGCCAGGCGGTTGCGATGGAAATCGTTCAGGGACACCCCCGCCAGGGAGTCCTCCTCCGTCACCCGGAAGCCGATCATGTCGATGCGCCCTCCGGCGAAGGGTTCCACCGAGAAGGCCGCCGGGAAGCTCAGGATCCGGGCGATCTCCTGGGCCGCCCCCAGGTCGGGATTGATCAGCATATCCAGGCCGATCTCCCGCTTCAGCATTCCGGCGTCCCGGCGGTACTCCGGGTTCCGGACCCGGGCGATGGTGTGCTGCGCCCCCAGCTTCTTGGCGATCAGGCAGCACACCAGGTTCGTCTCGTCCAGGCTGGTCACGGCGATGACCAGGTCCGCGCTACGGACCCCTGCCGCGTCCAGCACGCTGATGCTGGCGCCGTTGCCCTCCACGCACATCACGTCCAGGGTGCTGTCGGCCCGGTGCAGGGCCGCAGCGTCGTCGTCCACGATGGTGATGTCGTGATCCTCCACCGCCAGCTGCCGGGCAATGGCATAGCCCACCTTGCCGTTGCCCACAATGATGATCTTCATGCTTGCTCCTCTCCGCTGCTCTCCGGCAGCCGGCTGCGCCTGCGGCGCAGTATCACGGCGCTGTATTCCGCGCCCATAATCAGCACCGTGCCGCTCATATAGAGCCACAGCAGCACCACCACAACCGTGGCAATGGAGCCGTACAGCACGGAATAATTGGCAAAATTCTCCACATAATACGAAAAGGCCAGGGACAGGACCATCCACGCCGCCAGGGAGATGCCCACCCCGGGGGCCACTTCCTTCAAAGGCCGCCGCTGCCCCCGTGCCAGCATATACAGTACCGTCAGCATCAGGAACATCACCACGCCCAGAACGATAAACCGCAGATAGCTCCACAGGTCGATGAACCCCGCCGGTAGCTCGATGAGGCCGGAGAGAAACTCCAGCGCCCGGCGGCCCACCGTGACCAGCAGCAGCGTCAGTCCGATGGTCAGGATCAGCCACACGGTGAACAGCAGGATCCCCAGCTGATTGACCAGCATTTTCCGGGGCGGACCCAGGCCGAAGGCCTTGCGCAGGGAGTGCAGCAGGCAGCTGGTGGCCCGCATGGGGAACCAGACGGAGAAAATCAGGCTGAACCACAGCAGCTGGCGGCTGGCGTTGGCGGACACATATTCAAGATACGACTCCAGCACCGACATCACGTCCGCCGGAACGATCTGGGACAGCACCTGGGTCACGCTGTCCACGTCCAGTTTCAGGATGCCCAGCAGGGTGCTGATGAACACCAGCAGCGGAAACAGCGCAAACAGCAGGTAATAGGTCAGGGCCGCGCTGTCCCGGCCCACGTCATGCAGATAATACCGGCGCACCAGCTGCACCGCGATTTGCCCCGCAGCCGTCCGGGGCGACCACTTTTTCTTCACAGGAGCCCTCCCCCCTATCCTGTACAGTGTATCACACAGGCGCCCAAATGAAAAGAGGAAATTGCCCCCATACGGATTTATTTGATAGCGGCAGGCTGTAAAAAATTTATTATTTTTCACGTTTTCCTATTGCGATTCCTCGTTTGACTTGATATAATCAGTTCATCCGGAAGCAAAGTCGTTTCTGGAATCTACAGTAAAGAGGGTCGAATTATGGACAAACTTACCAACATCGTACGGGACGAAATTTCCCGCCAGTACAAGAGCGTCCGGCAGTTTGCTTTTGCAGTTGGCATTCCTCTGTCCACCATCAACAGCGCACTGCACAACGGCATCGGCGGTTCTTCGTTTGACACGGTGGTCCAGATTTGCCGCACACTGGGCATCTGCGCCCTGGGCGAGGAGAACATCCACCTGACGGAGGACACCCAGCGGATCCTGGACCAGTACGCCAAGCTGGACGACTATGGCCGCCACACCATCTCCTCCGTGATGCAGGTGGAGTATGACCGCTGCACCAAGACGTTTGAGGATGGTGCCGACCTTCGGGGCGGCTATTCCAGCGTCAATCTATCTGCCCCCGTTGCCAGCGATGAGCCCGTCTCCATGAACGTGCTGGCCAGCCGCGAGGACTGAGTCATTTGCCGCGCATCCGGTACACCTTAATAAATAGAGGCTTCGGCATAAGGATTTCCCCTGCCGGAGCCCTTATTTTATGCTTTTTATCCAAAATCCCGCCTGATTTTTGGCGGGTACGCGGGAAAATCCGGTTGAAATTCCGCCGTACAGCTGTTATAATGGAGTGTAATTAGCGGAACAGCGGCGCTTTATCGTATAAAATCGCCCGCACCCGCTCTATCCTTTTCAGATGGGAGAAAGATGCATGAAAGTGATCCAAAAATCCGGTGCCTGGCTGTGGGCGCTGCTGGCCGCCGTCCTGCTGACGGTGTTGCTGACGGCCACGGCCTTCGCCGGAGACAATGATTTCCGCTGCTGGACCGTGGATGACCGGCAGTGGACCAACCAGGGGTACCAATCCGAAAAGGACGGGGTGTGGTACCTGTTCCTGCCCCAGGACGAAAGCCCGGCAGACACGGTCCTGTCCTTCAGCGGCAGCGTGACGGCGGCCTCCGCCGGCACACTGGACCGGGATAGCGGCACCCTGACCGGGGCCTTCGCCGACCGTGACCGGGTGACCCTGACCCTGGAGGGCGGCAGAACCGAGACGGTGTGCCTGCGGCAGAGCAGTCTGCCCAGCCTGCGGCTGACCCTCAACGGTACCACCCTGGACCAGATCCACCAGGACAAGGACGTGAAATATCCCGGCAACGACCTGGTGCTGACGGACGGGGACGACGTCCTCACCGGCACCGTGGAGATCAAGGGCCGGGGCAACTCCACCTGGCGGGAATACGCCAAAAAGCCCTACCAGATCAAGTTCAGCAAAAAGACCTCCGTGCTGGGCATGCCCGCCGCCAAGAAGTGGATTCTGCTGGCCAACGCCTCCGACGACAGCATGATCCGCACCCGGCTGGTGTATGACGCGGCGGAGCAGATGGACTTCCCCTTCGTGACGGAATATCAATATGTGGACCTGTGGATAGACGGCCAGTACCTGGGCGTGTACCTGCTGGGCGAAAAGGCCGAGATCGGCAAGGGCCGCCTGAATTTGCAGGACCCCGCCGGGGCCATGTTCGAGCTGGACAACGGCTTCGCCACGGACGAGGACCACTATTTCTTCGAGGGGCGGCTGAACAGTTACTTCGCCCTGAAGGAGATCGTGGAGGAAGACGACGAACACATTCAGCAGGCCATGACCAATTTCCAGACGGCCATGACCCGCCTGACCACGGCGCTGACCTCCCAGGGCTGGGAGAATCTGTCCCTGAGCCAGCTCAATGAAATGATCGACGTGGACTCCCTGGCCCGCTACTATCTGATGAACGAGTATGTCCTCAACGGCGAGTCCTTCTTCACCAGCTTCTTCTGGTATCAGGACGGCGCGTCCGACGTGCTCCATGTGGGCCCCCTGTGGGACTTTGACACCTGCATGGGCAACAAGAACGAAAAGGTCACCGACTACAACGCCAGCAGCACCTCCGTGCTGATGAAGAAGATGCTGAACATCCCGGCGTTTTATCAGCGGGTGCAGGAGCTGTACACCCGGTATAAGCCGGTGCTTACCGGCATGGCCGGTCAGGTGGACGGCCTGCGGGACGAGATCGGCGTCTCCGCCGACCTGAATTACCTGCGCTGGAGCACCCTGGGCGCCGCCAATCCCAAGCCCGGCGGCACCCCCTTTGCCCCCACCTATGACGAGGCCCTCAGCCGGGTGCGCACCTGGCTCACCGGCCGGGCCAATGCCTTTACCCCCACCGTGCGTCCCCAGCAGCTGGGGTACTACTTCAACGCCAGCCGCACGGTGATGTACCTGACCTACTCCGCTCCCAGCCAGACCTCCCTGCGCTTCGCCGTCTGGGGAGAGCAGGACGGCCAGAATGATCTGCACTGGTACCAGGCCAGGAAGCAGAACGGCCGCTGGGTGGCCGAGGTGCCCCTGATCAATCATCAGGAAACCGGCACCTATATGGTCCATGTCTACAATCAGAACGGCCTGCCCCAGGGTCTGCTGGACCACGGCACCGTGGTGGTGGACAACCTGGTGCAGCCGGAAAAGCCCGCCCTGAAGGCGGCTCTGTCCGCCGACGGACGGTATCTGAACCTGACCCTCACCGGCGGCAGCGGCCTGACCCAGGTGTGGTTCCCCACCTGGAGCGAGAAAAACGGCCAGGATGACCTCCAGTGGTACGAGGCCAAGAAGCAGGCCGACGGCTCCTGGACCTATTCCGTGGCTCTGTCCCGCCACAACACCACCGGCGCCTATATCATCCACGCCTACGGCAACAACAAGAAGAACCTGGTGGCCCACACCACCGCCCATGTGGAGAAGATCCCCGGGCCGGAGATGAAGGCCGCCCTGTCCGCCGACGGGCGCTATCTGGACGTGACCCTGACGGGCCGCGGCGACCTGACCCAGGTCTGGTTCCCCACCTGGAGCCAGGTCAACGGCCAGGACGACCTGCGCTGGCATGAGGCCGCCAGGCAGACCGACGGCTCCTGGACCTGCCGCATTGCCCTGTCGGACCACTCCGGCACCGGCGTCTACTTCATCCACGCTTACGGCAACAACAAGAAGAATCTGGTGGCCCACACCACCGTTACCGTACCTCAGGCTTCCCAGCCCTCCCAGCCTTCCCAGCCCGAGCAGCCCTCCCAGCCGGTCCGCTCCGGCATGCAGGCGGTGCTGTCCGCCGATGGCCGGTATCTGGACGTGACCCTGGCGGGCCGCAGCGACCTGACGAAGGTCTGGTTCCCCACCTGGAGCGCCGTGAACGGTCAGGACGATCTGCGCTGGTATGAGGCCACCAAGCAGCCGGACGGCTCCTGGACCTGCCGGGTGCCTCTGGCCAACCATAAGAGCGCGGGAGGCTTCTTCCTCCACGCCTACGGCAATAACAAGAAGAACCTGGTGGCCCACACCACCGCCTCCGTGTCCCAGGTGGTGTCCCCCCAGGTATGGACCCGCCTCCACGACGGCGGCCGCTATATGACCGTGACCCTGACGGGCCGCAGCGATCTGACGAAGGTCTGGTTCCCCACCTGGGGCGCAGCCAACGGCCAGGACGACCTGCAGTGGTACCAGGCGGTCAGGCAGTCCAACGGCGACTGGACCTATACCGTGAACCTGTCCCAGCACCGGGACAAGGGCACTTACTTTATCCATGTCTACGGCAATACCAGACAGAATCTGGTGGCCCACACCACCGTCACCGTGAACTGAAAGGAGGGACCGCACCCCGGAGAGATCACCCCGATCAAGTGTTGGAAATCAAACTGTAACGGAGGAAAAAGATGAAAAGAGCACTATCACTGCTTCTGGCGCTGCTGATGGCCGCCAGCCTGGTCATGCCCCAGGCCTGGGCCGCCGGGCTCCAGGAGCCGGAGCCGGACGCTGTCGTCCAGCAGACGCAGCCCGACACCGCCGAACCCGATGCCCAGCTGCCCCAGGCGGATACCCTGGCCGGCAACGCCGCCGGGCTCACTCCCATTACCCGCACCAAGAATGCCGTGGCCAGCGGCGTGACCCTGGAAAAGGTGGTCATGCGCAACGTCAACGGCAGCCAGGTGGTGGGCTACCTTTCGGAGATCGACCTGTCCAAGGACGTGACCCTGAAGGCCAGCTACACCGGATATTACTATGACGGCAGCACCGCCGCCCAGCGCAAGGCCATGGTGGACAGCGGCAAGCTGAAATGGGAGATGTCCCAGACCACCGCCCAGGCCGCTGCCTACGGACGGGCCTCGGATACCGAGGGCCGCGTGGTCCTGGCCACCAACGCCGACTACTACAATATGCAGACCGGCGCCCCCACCGGCTATCTGATCATGGAGGGCAACCTGGTGAAAACCGGTGCCGAGCCCTTCTTCGCCATTCTGAAGGACGGCTCCGCCGTGATTCGCCCCGCCGGCAGCGACACCTCCGACGTGGTGGAGGCCGTTTCCGGCCCCTATATGCTGGTGGAAAACGGCCAGATCGTTCCCGGCCTGGACCAGGGCGACCGCATGCCCCGCAACAGCGTGGGCATCCGTGCCGACGGCTCCGTGGTGTTCTTCGAGGCCGACGGCCGCCAGGAGCCCATGTCCATCGGCATGAGCATGTATGAGGTGGCCAGCTTCCTGAAGGATGCCGGCTGCGTCACCGCCATCTATCTGGACGGCGGCGGCTCCGCCACCGTGGCCGCCCGCTATGAGGGCACCGACGAGCTGCTGGTGCGCAACAGCCCCAGCGACGGTCTGGAGCGCACCGTGTCCGACGCCCTGCTGGTGGTGTCCACCGCCCGCTTTGACGGCGACTTCGACCATGCCTCCGTCAGCCCCCAGAATGAGCTTTATACCCCCGGCAGCCAGGTGGCCTTCACGGCCCTGGGCGCTGACTCCGCAGGCGGCGCGGCCGACCTGCCGGAAAGCGGCCTGACCTGGGTGCTGGACACCCCCGCCGCTGGGCGGATCGACGCCTCCACCGGCGTGTTCACCGCCGCCAGGGGCTATGTGGGCGAGGTCCGGGTCCGCCTGACCTATCAGGGGCAGGACGTTGGCTCCGCCTCCGTCACCATCGCCGAGCCCGACCAGGTGTATTTCTCCGGCAAGAGCCTGTCCCTGGACTATGAAAAGACCAGCGACCTGGGCCTCACCGTCAAGAGCAGCCTGCGGGATATCCACTATCACGACGGCGACTTCACCTGGAGCATCCGCTCCCTGACCGAGGGTGTCTCCGCCGACGGCATCGGCACCATCGTGGACAACCGGCTCCACACGGCGGCCAAGGCCAGCCAGACCCGCAAGGCGGAGATCACCGTCACCTACACCAAGGCCAACGGCCAGAAGCTCACCGACACCGTCACCGTGGAGATCGGCAAAATGCCCACCATCCTCCTGGATTTCGAGGATGAAAGCTCCAAGTCCGGCGTCAGCGTGGGTGCCAACGCCGTCTGGGGCAACCTGGACGCTTTCCCTGACCGCAGCGGCCATGATCTGCCCGGCGTCAGCGCCAACGGCTTTGGCGTGGCCGGGCAGGTGTCCAAGGATCCCAACGGCCTGGACATCCCCTATGGCCCCATCACCGATTTCGGCCTGGCCTGCCCCGACTTTATCAACAGCAACCCCGCCTGGCACTGCAACTCCGCCGGCGCGCCCTACAGCTGGGACTGCGCCCAGGACCCCGCTACCCTGTTCCGTTCCATGGGCTATGAATACTATGTGGGCGCCATCGCCACCGCCCAGGAGGGCGCGTGGGATATGTACGCCCGCCGGGTAGGCTCCGATGAAGGCCCCGTGCGCTTCGGCCAGAAGTCCCTGGAGTATCATTACGACTATACCAAGATCTCCGGCACCAACAACACCAACGAGTATCTCCGCTACAGCGGCGAGGACGTCATCATCGAGGGCAAGCCCACCGCCCTGGGTATGTGGGTCTACGCTCCCGAGGGCACGCCCAACTACTGGCTGTCCACCAGCGTCTCCTACTGGAACGGGGAAAAGTATGTCTCCACCAGCCTGCTGCACCTGAAGACCACCACCGTCAACGCCGCCGGCCAGACCGTGGAGACCACCACCCAGTATACCGGCATCAACTGGACCGGCTGGAAGTATGTGGAGGCCGACCTCAGCAGCGTGTATGACAAGGCCCAGGATGTGGAGAATCATCCCCTGAAGATCACCGCCGGTCAGGTGCTACTGTGGACCATCATCATCGAGGGCGGCACCGGCGACGTGGACGGCAACAAGATCACCTGCGGCTCCCGGGCTGCCGGCAACCTGTATGTGGACAACATCCGCGCGGTATACGGTACCACCGCCGACGACCTGGAAAACCCCGTCATCACCTCCGTCCGGGGCGGCAACTCCTCCATCACCGGCTATTCCGACCTGACGGAGCTGGCCGAGGACGGCTCCACCGTCCTGATGGACAATGAGCTGCAATTCTTTACCGGGTATTATGATCCCCAGGGTGAGAACCGCACCGGCGTGTCCGCCGAGAACACCGTCATCACCATCGACGGCCAGGACATCAAGAACTTTGCCAACACCGACCAGGCCGTTACCGGCTCCGTGACCCTGCCCAATGGCCGCCACAGCATCAAGGTGGAGATCATGGACGGCTTCGGCAACCGGGCCAGCGTCACCCGCTCCTTCACCGTGAAGGGCACCGCCAATATCCCCACCGTGACCCTGGACACCCCGTCCTATGCCCTGGTGGGCGAGAACTATGTGGTGTCCGTCACCTCCCCCAACGCCGGTAAGATCGACTCCGTCACCGCCCAGATCGTGTACGGCAGCGTGGACCTGTTCGACACCGACGAAAATGGCGGCAAGGGTGCCTTCAACACCTGCGCCTCCCTGGCCTACGGCTCCGGCTTCCAGGGCACCAGCTCTGCCGCCCGCCGCACCACCACCGAAAAGACCGTCACCGTGAATATGACCCGCACCGGCTCTGCCGGGAAGGACCTGTTCACCTTCACCATGCCCATGCCCGCCGGGGCCACGGCGCTGGACAGCCTGCCCATCTCCGTCACCGTGACCTACACCTGTGACGGCGTCACCTACACCACCTCCACCGGCAGCCTGCGCCTGCCCATGCAGGGCTACTACACCGTCACCTCCGACATCATGGTGGAGGGTGCGGCAGCGGCCCGGCTGTATGTGAAGGACATCAACGGCAAGGCCGCCTCCGGCGTGGACCTGTATGTGGGCGACACCCGCATCGGCACCACCAACGCCTCCGGCCAGGTCAGCACCGACTACTTCAACAAGCTCTCCGCCGGCTCCCGTACCGGCGTCACCGCCCGGAAGGACAGCCACCGTTCCTTTGAAACGGTCATCGTCACCCGCCGGGCCGGCGGCAGCGCCGATGGTATGCCCAGCTTTGTGCAACTCAACGCCACCCCCAATGCCCAGAGCTGCCAGAACATCACCTGGGTCACCAATCCCCTGACGGCCCAGGCCAAGGCCACGGTCCAGTACTGCCAGCAGAGCAGCTTCAAGGGCAGCTTCCCCTCCAGCGCCCAGGGTCAGGTGACCCTCCGGGAGTTCACCACCTCCGGCGACGCGGCCTATGTCAGCTCCGTGTCCCTGACCGGCCTGAAGCCCGGCACCACCTACGTCTATCGGGTGGGCGACGGCAGCAAGTGGTCTGAAAACATGACCTTCACCACCAGCCAGCCCGGCGCGGACACCACCCGCTTCTTCGTCATCGGCGATACCCAGCTCTCCGGCAATGCCGAGAGCGATCAGGAGGAGATCCGGCTGATGAACGCCATTGCCGCCAATATCAACGGCCAGTCCATGAACTTCGGCATCCAGACCGGCGACTTCGTGGACAACGGCGGCAGCCTGGGCCAGTGGAGCGAGATCCTGGACGTGTTCTCCCGGAACTACGCCGACATTCCCGTGGTGCAGGTCATGGGCAACCATGAGTACTACGGCGACCTGTCCGGCGGCAACGCCTCCAGCCTGTGGACGCTGCCCGACAAGCTGTATTACTCCGTGGAGTACGGCGATGTGTATGTGGCGGTCATCAACTTTGCCGCCAACCTGGAGGATGCCTGCCAGTGGCTGATCCAGGACGCCGCCAAGTCCGACTGCACCTGGAAGGTGCTGGCGGTCCACCAGCCCGCGTATTACACCAATCCCAACGGCAGCAGCGAGGCCTTCAACCGCTATATTCCCGCCGCCGCTGAGGCCGCCGGGATCAACGTGGTGTTCTCCGGCCATGACCACAGCTATGCCCGCACCATGGTCCTCAAGAACGGCCAGCCCGTGTCCGAGACCACCCAGAACGGCCGCCTGCCCGCCACCTACGGCAAGGGCGTGCTGTACTACATCTGCGGCGACCTGGGCGAAAAGTCCCGCAGCACCGAGTACAAGGCCGTCAATAATCCTGACTTCCACTTTGCCCAGGTGTCCCAGGAGTATGACTCCCTGTACCTGGCCGTGGAGGCTACCGCCGACGCCATGACCGTCCGCACCTACTCCGTCAGCGCCGAGGGCGCCCAGTCCCTGCTGGATACCTACACCATGCGGGTGCCCGCCTCCGTATGCCGCGACAAGGGCCACGACTTCTCCGGCGACACCGTGTACGTCCGTGACGGCAAGCTGGTCTGCTCCTTCTGCGGCCAGACCGTGGAGCTGAAGGACTCCGGCTACACCGGCTGGGCCCGGGACGAGGCCACCGGCCTGCGGATGTACAGCTATAACAACGCCTGGCACACCGGCTGGTTCATCATCGACCCCGAAGTGTATTGCTTCGACAGCAACGGCATCGCCTACGATGGCCGGGTCACCCTGTACGGCAAGCAGTTCGTCTTTGACGACGGCGTGGTGGTCAGCGGCCCCACGGGCTTCGTCAAGCGGGACGACGGCAAGACCCTGTACTTCGAGAATGGCCGCATCGCCTCCGGCTGGAAGGACATCGGCGACGCCACCTATTACTTCGAGACCTCCGACCTGGGTGATGACTTCGGCGTCATGTACACCGGCCGCCGCCTGATCGGCAAGACCTGGTACGAATTCGGCAGCGACGGCCGCCTGTATCAGCTGATCCGGGGCCGCATGTCCGCCGACGAAAAGGAGATCGTGGTCACCATCACGCCTCCTGCCGGTCAGGGCAGGAACTACAGCAACATCATGGCCGCCGCCTGGAGCCAGCAGGACGGCCAGGACGACCTGATTTGGTACAATGCCAAGGCCAACGGCGACGGCACCTACACCATCCGGGTCCCCATGTGCAGGTACAACGTGGTGGGCCGGTATCTGGTCCATGTGTATAACCACGGCATCCACGGCCAGCTGCTGGGCGGTCTGACCTTCCAGAACACCCACGTGGTGGGCCACACCGACACCGTGGCCAGCGATTCCAGCACCTGCGTCAGCGCCGGTCAGGTGAAGTACGTCTGCCGCTACTGCGGCGCGTCCCACACCTCCAGCGCCCCCGCCAAGCGCCACACCGTCTCCGCCGTGGTGGACAGCGAGTGCCGCACCATGACGGTGACCATGAACGCCGGCAACGGCCACGCCCACTCCAACGTCCGCTTCGCCGTGTGGAGCAGCGCGAACGGCCAGGATGACCTGACCTGGTACACCGCCAAGAAGAATTCCTCCGGCCAGTGGACCTACACCGTGCCTCTGGTGAACCACAACAGCACCGGCACCTACTTCATCCACGCCTACTCCTCCGACTCCGGCCAGAACCGGCTCATCGGCAACACCACCGCCCAGGTGGCGAAGCTCCCGGCTCCCGACACCGTCACGGCCCAGGTGTCCGACAACTGCCGCACCATGTCCATCCGGCTGGATACCGCCCGCAGCTACAGCGGCATCCGCTTCGCCGTGTGGAGCAGCGCCGGCGGCCAGGACGACCTGGTCTGGTACACCGCCAAGAACGGCGGCAGCGGCAGCTGGATCTATGACGTGGAT
>OCIU01000737.1_pt1 | contig 26917 bp, 23 predicted proteins | sample 1538471 | NCBI WGS metagenome assembly OCIU01 (sample SAMN04571693, study PRJEB22368) | human gut metagenome | biome: human gut; material: stool | host: Homo sapiens | place: Luxembourg | collected 2012-06-01 | reverse complement strand
TTCTTTTTGCCATAAACTCTGTTTTTGTACTGTCCGCATAAATTGGAGCAGTTCAAAACTGCGGCAATCCGTTTTGTTATATATTATCATTGACGGCAATTTGTAAAAAATGTATAATTATATAAAGGGGGTATAGCATGAAGATTAAAGAAATTATCGCGCCTGCCGATTATACAACTAAGCTCGGCGAGCGTGTGAGCTACTGGACGTATTTTATCGGACAGAATATTTTCTATAACGTTGTAACGACATTCATGGCAACATATTTGATGATGAACGGAATTGACCTTGGCAAAATCGCTCTTGTTACGTTGATTGTCAAGATTTGGGACGCCGTGAACGACCCGATGTTTGGTATAATTTTCGATAAAATTAAATTCAAAAACAAGCAAAAATGTATGCCTTGGATTCGTATTTCCGCCGGACTTGTTCCGATTACTACGGTTCTTTTGTTCATAATTCCGAGCGGCATGGCACAGACGGGCAAGCTGATATGGTTTATGATAGCTTATCTGCTTTGGGATTCGAGCTATACGGTTTGTGACGTTCCGATTTACAGCATGGTAACGACGATGACAGATAATGTCAACGAGCGCAATACACTTATGTCCATCGGCAGACTGTTCAGCAGTGCGGGCATGGGCATTTCGGGATTGCTTTGCACACTGCTTGTCAGCGAAAAGGTCGGTATGAGCTTCAGCCCGACGGTTATTCTTCTCTCGGTAATAGGGCTTCTTTTTATGATCCCGATTTGCTTTACCGGCAAGGAGAGAAACTATCACGGCGAGCTTGAGGATGAAGCTTTCTCAATCAAGAGAATGCTGACATATCTTGCGCATAACAAATATCTTCTGATTTATTACCTCGGCTATCTTTTTGCAAATGGAATGATGACGAACAATGCGCTTGCGCTGTTTGTTTCGTATTACCTTTTCGGCAGTGCGAACTTCAATATAATTCTCGGAATTCTCGGTGTTGTGCCGTCGGTTATTGCGGCTCTGCTTATTCCTGTTATTTCAAAGAAATTCGACAAATTCAAACTGTTTTTTATCTGCAACACCGTTGCGGCAATACTTGGATTGGCAATGTATTTCATCGGCTGGCAGAACAAGATGCTTTTCATTGTGCTTACGGTTGTCAGAGGAATTTTCACCAGTGTAACGGGCACGCTCGGGTTTATGTTCACTCCCGATTGTGCGGAATACGGTCAGTATAAAACGGGCGTTGATGCAAAAGGAATCACATTCTCAATTCAAACGTTCACAACGAAAATCGCAGCGGCAATTGCCTCTTCACTCGGTCTTGCGATTCTTACGTTTTTTGATTGGACAAAGATCGAAGCCGAAAGCTTTGCCGATATCGAAAAATTGCACATTGTTCAGAGCGCAACGGCGCTTAACGGTCTCTGGGTAACGTACATCCTTGTTCCGAGCATCGGACTTGCAATAACGTCGTTTATCTATCTTTTCTATAAGCTCAGAGACAAGGATGTTCAGGTCATGGCAAGATATAACGCAGGCGAGATCACAAGGGAGGAAGCGGAAGCTCAGCTTCCGAAGGCGCTCAAATGCGGCATTACGCCGAAGCTCAAAGAGACGGAATAAAATATAACGAAAAAGAGGTTCAATCGTGAACCTCTTTTTTATATGCCTTAAATTATAATCTTGTCTCAAGAATTTTTACATTTCCGTTGATTGTGAACTTGCCCTTGTTTGCGGGAATGAAGATGCTTTCTCCCTTCTTCATCATAAGCTTTTCACCGTCACATTCAATCTCGGCGCTGCCCTCAAGGCAAAGGAGTGATACAAACGACTGCTCATCGCAAACCGATGAATATTCCCCGTCGACGCTCAGTTCGTACATTGTGAAAAGATCGCATGATGTGAGCTTACTTCTGCTTGCGTTGTCAAACTTTTCAACCTCACGCTTCGATGAATCGGGAATAGACGGGGGACAGAGCTTTGTAACATCAGCGGCTTTGTCAACGTGAAGCTCACGGGGCTTTCCGTCCTTTCCGAGACGGCCGTAATCGTAAATTCTGTAGGTTGTGTTGGAGTTCTGCTGAACCTCGGCGAGAAGTATGCCCTTGCATATTGCGTGCATTGTGCCCGACTCGATGAAGAAAACATCGCCCTTCTTGACCTTGACTCTGTTGCATATGCTCATCATCTCGTCGCCCTGAGCGGCTTTTTTGAATTCTTCAACCGTAACATTGCGGTTGAATCCGAGGATAAGCTCTGCGTCGGGCTCACAATCAAGAATGTACCATGCTTCGGTCTTGCCGTATTCGCCCTCAACGCGCATTGCATATTCGTCATCGGGATGAACCTGAATCGAAAGATCTCTCTTTGCGTCAATGAATTTAATAAGAAGCGGGAAAAACTCATATTTTTTTCCCTTTGTGCCGCATATGCTCTTGTCGGCGAGGTAAACCTCCTGCAAGGTCTTGCCCTGATACTTCCCGTTGAGAACAGTTGACGGTCCGGCAGGATGACATGAAAGCACCCATGCTTCGGCGGCAGGGTCTTTATCGGTCTTGATACCGTATTCGGTGATGAGTCTTGTTCCTCCCCAGATGTTGTCGGCAACAAAGGGGGATAATTTAACCATTTCCATGTTTTAAACCTTCTTTTCAATGAAAAATTCCAAAAATATTATACATTATCGCGTTTCTATTGTAAAGTAAAAATTTACTATTGACAAAACGAACAAATGTTCGCTATAATATACATGATGCTATGGGGAAGCAGAGGAGATACGAAATGGTTAATTATGATTTAAGAATCGAAAAACAGCGAATCTTCGGCGCAGAGAAGATTGCAATTGCCGCCAATGCGAACGAAACAATTTCACTTCGCTTTCATTTTGATGCGAACTGGAGAATCTTTGACGCAAAGGCTGCGATTTTCAGAACAGCAAAAAACGAATACTACATTATCGAGATAAAGGAATCGTCGGCAAAGGTGCCTTGGGAGGTGCTGGCTGTCGATCACGATTTTGAACTCTCGGTTATAGGCTATGACGGGTCTATGGTGCTCACGGCAGGCAAGGTTGATGTCAGGGTTGTTTCATCGCTTTTGCCGGACGATTATAAGACGTTTTCGCCGAGCGAGACTCTCTTTGACAGATTCAAACAGGACAGTATTGACGAGGCATACAAAAAATACGAGGATGAAATTGAGTCGCTTAAGTATGCCTATGAAAAGAAAATTCTGGAAATGGGAGTAAAAATCAACAAAGCAAACGAGAACACAAAAAATGTTGAAAAAGAAAAGGACGCGGAGATTGCGAAAATTCGTCAAGAGCACGCCGAGGAAAATCTTACTTTCAACACAAAAATTGCCGAACTCAATAAATCTCTTTCCGCTGCGCAGCTCAAGGCGGATAAATGGGATCTTGTCGATGCGGCTATGGCAGACAAAACGAGGAGTAATTTTGCACTGTGGACAGGCGGCACAAAGGAATACAAGCTTCCTTTTTTAAACACAAAGAACATGGCGACTTTGTCCTCGGGCAACTTTGACAGTAATGTTACCGAATTGGGACTTGATTTGACCTCGGCAACAACGCTTGAGTCGATGTTTATGTCAAAGAAGAGTCTGCGCAGAATTGAGCTTAGAAACACGGATAATATTACATCAATGCAAAACGGATTTTCCAATTCGACATCGCTGAGGGAGGTTATTCTCGGAGATATGACGCATTGCAATACATTCAGATTAGCGTTCAATACCTGCACCTCTCTTGAGAAGGTTACACTCGGTAAACATTCAAGGGTTGTGGATTTTTCTTATATGTTTCAGTATTGCTATGCTCTCAAGGAAATTGTGGGCGAGCTGAATCTTCTTGTTGCACGAGCCACAACCTCAATGTTTGAAGGTTGCTCCAATCTCGAAAAGGTTTCGTTTGCCCAGAAAAGTATAAATATGGATATCAGTCTTCTTTCGTGCCAGTCGCTGTCAAGGGAAAGTGTGCTAAGTCTTTTAAACGGACTTGTCGAAAACGGAGAAAGAACTCTCAATCTGTCCAAGTATGCTTTTGACAACAGCTTCCCTGACAAAAAAGAGCAGGAAGAAAAAATAGCGGAGCTTCAGCAGAAGGGTTGGAAACTCGTCCTCGGATAAACAATCATATTTGTCCCTTTGATTTCATATAATCAAGTGAAATAAAAAAAGAGAGGTTGATTATATGAGCATCGAATTGACAAAGACCGACATAGGAACGGCGGAGGTACTTTACGATAATTTTGCCGAACAAGGCATTGATTGCGATATTTCTTTGCCGGATTACTGCCCCGACATAATGAGAATTCTCAGGTGCAGCGTGACGAACAGCATAACAAATTCAAAGATATCCGGCGACCGCGCCACCGTTGACGGCAACGCAAAAATACGAATAGTTTATGCCGACGACAAAAACGGAATTTATTGCTATGAGCAGGACTATCCTTTCTCAAAATTCAGCGAGCTTCCGCAGACTTATGACGGTGCTGTGCTTTGCTCTTCGGCAAAAACCGAATATGCAAACTGTCGTGCGGTCAGCAAAAAGAGAATTGATATTCACGGCGTTGTGAGCATCAGATTTAAAATCGTCGGAATTAAAAATGAGTCCGTTATCACAGACGCCGAGGGTGACGGAATTCAGCTGAGAAAAAAGAAAATCGGCACGGATAGCGTTGCTGCCGTTGTTATGAAAAAATTTCAGCTTTCTCAGACCGAAGAAGCCGACGGAGGAGAGATCGGCAAAATCTTTTATGCCTGTGCTTCTCCTGTTTTGTCCGAGACTAAAATAATTAAAGGCAAAATACTTCTCAAGGGTGAGGCCGTTCTCAAGGTTATGTATTGCTCGGCAACGGGTGAAAACGAAAGCGTTTGCGTTAATTATAACCTGCCTTTCAGTGAGATAATTGATATCGAAAGTATTGACGATAGCTGCAAGGTAAGTGTCGGCTTTAATGTTGATCAGGTTCAGGCTGAGCCGAAGACCGACAACGACGGCGAGTATAAATATCTCAATCTCGGCTGTGATATTTGTGCTGTTGTGACGGCATATAAGACGGAGGATATTTGTGTTATAACCGATTCTTATTCAACGCAAAAGGAGATAGATGCAAAGTATAAAACAGAGACATTTACTCAGATTTTACAAAATCTTAATGACAGTATTATCTGCCGTGAAAGCGTCGATCTTTCCTCAATGAATCCGCAGAGGATTTATGCCGCCATTGCACAGTCGCCCGAAGCAAAAAGCCGCTTCGATGCGGACAAAATGACGGTTACGGGAAAAATTCCGTTGAAATTTATTCTCATTGACGGAGAGGGAACACCGACCTTCTGTGAGAGAGAGGCCGAATTTGAATATTCACGGTCCATTGATGCCAAAGGCGGCAATCTGCACTGTGACCCGAAGCTTTTCTTAACAGGCTATAGCTGTACACTGACAAGCGACGGTCGGGCTGAATTCAAAGCGGAAATGAATATCAGTGCCGATATAACCGAGACGAGCGAATGTCGCACGCTTGTAAGTCTCAAGACAGTGGAAAATTCCGAGTTAAAAAAGAGGCACTCATCGCTTGTTATCTGTTTCTGCAACGGCGGTGAAAAGATTTGGGACATCGCAAGAAAATATAACACGACCGTAGAGGATATTATGAGCGAAAACGAGTTGACCTCTGATGAAATCGGTGAAAAAATGATGCTTATGATACCCGTTAAATAACGCTGCACTATTGAAATAATTCGCAACAGATGGTATACTAAAACTACCGCTGACAGAAAAAGGTACGCATACGGCGGAACCGGCTGTCGGCGGTAGTTTTTTGATAACATCCGGTTACATGAAAGGAAGTTGTATTATGGGATTAAAAAACATTGATAAATCCGCAGAGCAGAAGGGCTCGGGAATCGTTACTCTTTGGCAGTTTGTTAAATTCATAGTTGTAAGCCTGTTGGCTTGCATAGTTCAGTTCGCCTCTTTGAATCTTATCATGCTTTTGCCGCAGATAAAGGCGATAATGAATCAGGATTTCACATGGTTTGTTTTCAGCTATGTCGGCGAGGGCAAGGGCTTCGGATATTTCCTTGCTTTTAATATTGCAAATATTCTTGCACAGATCGTCGCATTCTTTGTAAACCGTGAAAAGACCTTCGGCTCGTCGAGCAACATTGCAATTACTCTGCCGATTTATATTGTTTTTACGGTTGCACTCATCTGCTTCTCGGCATGGCTTGCTCCGACAATTCAGGGCTGGCTCATCGGTTCATTCGGCCTGTCTGCTCAGCTTGCCGCAAATATTTCAACGATGGCTTGCTCGGCAATACAGTTCTTTATCTATTTCCCGGTTGACAAAATTCTTTTCCATAAGAAAAAAGAGGAAAAATAAGTCAATGCCGCACAAATTGCGACGCAAGCCTTAAATGCTATGATTGGGTGAGTGTATGTTCTTCAGACAAATATTTGATGTCAGAGCTGCCGAACCGCTGAATATTTTTTCGTCGGGCGGCAGGAAATATAAATCGGTTTTGAAAATTCTGAGCATTATCGCGATGGCCGTAATGCTCGGAATACAGATTTATGTTTTGCTGACTCATAAGGTCGTACTTGCTTCTGACTCTCAGCGATATTTTGAGCTTGCGACTAATGCGGTAAAGAACGGCGTTTGGTATCCGTCATCGCTCAATATTCACGACACATATATCTTCGGCAACGGTCTTATCAATCTTTTGATACTTTCGATAAGGCTTACGGGATCAATTGAAGCGATAAAATTTGTCAATATTTTTTGCATTTATGCGATTTTGATTTCTTGCATATATATAATCAGAAAAATATTCGGTGATACGGAAATTCAATATTGGTTCACGGTTATCTTCTGCTCTACGGGCACATTTTGGGGTGAGGTTGCACAGGCGAGGACGGAGCTGATTTTTATGGCTTTTGCCTTCGGCGCAACGGCATTGCTGATGACGGGGAAAATATACACTTGCCTGATTTCGGGAATCTTTTTTGCTCTTGCAAACTGGACAAGGCCGCTCGGTGTGGTTTTTCTGATAGCGGGAATTTGGCTTCTTGCAACGCAGAGAGCCAAGCTGAAACAATATCTTTGCCTTGTGCTCGGCGCAGTAGTAACGGTTTGTGTCATCGGCGGCATAGCTTACTTCAATTGCGGATATTTTGCATACCGGGCAACGACGGGCGGCTACAATCTCCTTATGGGCGCTTCGGAGGGCGCAGACGGAACATCGAAATTTGAGGTTTTCGGCGAGGGCGGAGCAGGCTATCTTTCCGAGAAACAGAAAAGCGAAATGACCTTCAAGGAGAAGGACACTTTTTATAAATCCGAAGCGATGAAATGGATAAAGGAAAACCCGGGCGATTATATTAAGCTCATGCCGAAAAAAATGCTTGTCACGCTCTATTCCGAGGGATATTCGCTCGGCACCTTCTATAACGATGCAACGGCAGGCAACGGCGGTGCGTTCTACAGAGGACTTATCGGCAGAATGACGGGTCAATCCGAGGAGAAGCTCTCGTCGGCGGATATAATCGTTATCTGGACGCAGGCAGTTTACATGATAACGCTTGTTCTTGCGTTTGCGTGTGTTGTGTTCCTGATCGTCAAGCGCAGAGCGGCGAAGCTTATGCCGTTTATATTTACCGTAGCCGGTGCAATCGGAGTAACGATGCTTTTGGTCGGAGGACCGAGGTATCATTTCCCGATTTTACCGTATATTATAATGGCGGCGGCAATTCTTATTCAGTCAGTCGCAACCATCAAGGAGCATAAAAATGAAGCTTAAAGAATATATCAGGCTCATAAGGCCAAAGCATTACATAAAAAATATATTGCTTTTTCTTCCGATAATTTTCGGCGGAAGCCTGCTTCAGAAGGACAGACTTTTGCACGTTATCGGCGGTTTTGTCGTGTTCAGCTTTGTCAGCTCCGTTGTTTATATAATCAATGATATTTGTGATGCCGAAAAGGACAGACACCACCCGACCAAATGCACAAGACCGATTGCTTCGGGGAAAATTCAAAAGAAAAGTGCGGCTGTGCTTGCCTGCTTTTTACTTGTCGCTTCCGTTGCGATAAACCGGTTTGTCTGCGAAAAAAATCTTTACGGCTGGCTGTTGATCGCACTGTATCTTGTGCTCAATCTCGGCTACAGCTTCGGACTGAAAAATGTTGTGCTTCTGGATATTCTGATTCTTGTTTCGGGATACCTTATTCGTATCCTTTACGGTTCCGTGATCACCGAAATTCCGGTTTCAAGCTGGCTTTATCTTACGGTAATGGCGTTTTCATTCTATATGGGTCTCGGAAAGCGCCGCGGCGAAATCGTAAACAGCGAGAAGAATACAAGGAAGGTGCTGAAATATTATAACAAGGATTTCCTCGATAAAAACATGTATATGACGCTGGGATTGGGCATAGTGTTCTATTCTCTTTGGTGCGTCAATTCGGGAACGATTGCGATTTATTCCAATAAGATTGCGTTCACGATTCCGCTTGTTATTATCATTTGTATGAAGTACAGTCTGACCGTTGAGGGCGATTCCGACGGCGATCCCATCAGCGTTATTCTTAAAGACAAGTGGCTCATGCTTCTCGGCGCACTTTACGGAGCGATTATAATCTGTCTTTTGTATGTTTTTAAATAAATTTATCAAAATTTATTGTAATAATTTTTGCTATGTGATAGAATAAACAAAACACATCTTAGGAGGTTTTACTATGAGTTTTCCTGTTGCTTTGCAGCTTTACTCCGTCCGCGACGCTATGGCGGAGGACTTTGCAGGTACAATAAAAAAGGTTAAGGACATGGGCTATGACGGAGTCGAGTTCGCAGGACTTTTTGATCATTCGGCAGAAGAGGTTAAAAAGATTTGCGCCGAGGTAGGCGTTGAGCCGATCTCCGCTCACGTTCCGTATGACGAGCTTGATGCAGATCCCGAAAAGACAATTGCAACTTATGCCGAGATCGGCTGTAAGTATATCGCAATTCCGTATGCCGTTGAGGAAAGACGTCCCGGCGCAGAGCTTTTTGACGATACTGTTGAGGGAATCAAGCGATTTGCCGCTATAGGTAAAAAGTACGGTATCACATTCCTTTACCATAATCACGACTTCGAGTTCAAAAAGGTCGGCGATGTTTACGGCCTTGATCTTCTCTATTCAACGCTTACTCCGGATGAGCTTCAGACCGAGCTTGACACCTGTTGGGTCAATGTCGGCGGCGAGGATCCGGCAAAGTATGTTGAAAAGTATTCGGGCAGAGCACCCGTTGTTCACCTCAAGGATTTCCACATGAGCGGCAAGGGCAAGCCGGCAAAGCTCTATCAGCTTATCGGCATTGACGACGGTGCGCAGGACGCCGAGGAGGAAGAAGCATTCGGCTTCCGTCCCTGCGGCTACGGCGTTCAGAATTTCCCCGAAATTCTTGAAGCTTGCAAGAAAGCCGGTACATCGTGGGTTGTTGTTGAGCAGGATCAGCCCGCTCTTGACAAGACTCCGCTTGAGTGCGCAAAAATGAGTATTGATTACATTAAAGAAATTAACAAATAAAGGAGATTAAATATGTCTGACGCAGTATTGAACCAATTTACCCAGGCCGTTGAGGAGGAGAAGGTCTCAACGGGCAGAAGATTCAAAGTAGGCATTATCGGCACAGGCTGGATTGCAGAGGCACACATTGAGAGCTATCTCGACATGGACGATGTTGACATTGTTGCCATGGCTGACCTCATTCCGGGCAAGGCTGAGAAGTTTGCCGCAAGGTATAACAAGGACGGACGCCTTGACAATGTACATTTCTACAAGAATCACGAGGAGCTTATCGACAACGAGCCTGAGCTTGATGCCGTAAGCGTTTGCACATACAACATGACGCATGCCGAGTGTACTATTTATTCACTCAAGCACGGCGTAAACGTTCTTCTTGAAAAGCCGATGTGCGTTACAACAGAGGAAGCGGTTGAAATCTGCAAGGCTGAGAAGGAGAGCGGAAAGCTCCTTTCTATCGGCTTCCAGCCCCGTAACGACGAGAACATGAAGATGGTTAAGAAGATCGTTCAGTCGGGCGAGCTTGGCAAGATATATTACATTCAGACAGGCGGCGGACGCCGTCGCGGTATCCCGAACAGCACATTCATCGAGAAAAAGACCGCAGGTATCGGCGCAATGGGCGATATCGGCTGCTATTCACTTGATGTTGTTCTTAACGCTATCGGTTATCCGAAGCCGCTCACAGTTACGGGCTATACCTCAAACTTCTTCGGCACAAACCCGAAGTACAATAACCCGAAGGATGCGGCAAGATTTAATGTTGAGGATTTCGCAGCAGCATTTGTACGTCTTGACGGCGGTATCGTTCTTGATTTCCGTATTGCATGGGCTATGCATCCCGACACACCGGGTGACACAATTATCTTCGGTACGGAGGGTGCGCTCAGAATTCCGTCAACAGAGTGTTGGAACGGAGAGATGTCCGGTCCGATGACGATTTATCACGACGTTGCTGGCGAGCAGGTTCAGACAGTCGTTCCCCTTATTGAGAACAGCGGCAAGGGACTTTTCTATAAGAAGTGCCGCTCATTCCTTGATGCAATTGCTAACGGCGATCCCGCTCCGATTCCGTCAAGCCAGATTCTCTACAACCAGGCAATTATCGACCATATCATTAAGTCGGCAGAGCTTGGCAAAGAGGTTGAGGTTGTTATTCCCGAAATATAATTTCATAATCTGAAAAAACAAGGCTATAAATCACCGCTTTAAAGTGATTTATAGCCTTTTCTCATCTCTTGCCGTCAAAAAGAGTGTCGTTTTCTGCAAAAACCGAATATTTAGGCATACAGAAATATCGGCGTTTCAACAAAAAGCAAAAACCGCCTCACTTGACGTGAAACGGTTCCCTGCTTGCTGAAACGAATGATTGATTTGAACAGCTTTTTATGATATATTTTCTGACAACGCCTTGGTTGCTACCAAATTCAAATCGGCGAATGAAGAAGCTTTTTATTGCCTGTTTTAGGGGCTTGTTCACGGTTCTTTTGAGGATTTTTGTTTATTTTTTATTTTCTCAACGCTGTCGTTTCGTACAAGCTCACGCAAGGACTTCATATATTCCGAAAAATCCGTTTTGTCGTTTCCGTATGTCATTTGCAGGTCGTATTCAAGCGGAAGCCATGTTGAAATGTCACTCTCATTATGCTGAATAAGAGCTTCCAGGCTGTCCATAGCCTTGTAAATTTTCGATTCAAGAGTTTTTCTTTCTTCCATTTCACTGTAAAGCGCCGCCAGTTCCGTGCAAAACGGTTCGGGCAGAGATTTTACCCAATCAAAAAGAAGCATTTCTTCTTGCTTTTCATTTTCTTTTGTCTTCTCAAAGGTCGGAATGTCGCCGGTGAACGCTTCGCCGAGGTCATGTATGAGACACATTTTAAATATCTTTTCAAAATCCGCATCGGGAAACTCGTCGCTGACAAAATAAGCCATGAAAGTCATTCGCCATGAATGCTCGGCAACACTTTCCCTGCGTCCGCCCGAGGTATAGCAATGTCTTGTTGCGTCCTTGAGCCGTTCGGCAACGGCAAGCGTTTCAATTAGCTTTCTCGGTTCCATGAAATTTGCTCCTCAGGTCATTTTTATCGGCATGATTTTATCGCCGTCAAATTCAACCTTATCAATGCAAAGAAATCTTGCATCACGGTCTTTGATATTCTCACTGCGGCGGTGGTAAACCATAAGCATTTCGCCGTCGTCAAGCAGAAAATAACCGTTGTGTCCGGGACCTTCGGCAATTCCCGGCTGAGACGAAAGGATTGTTCCGAGACTCTCAAAAGGGCCGAGAGGGCTGTCGGAAATTGAATAGTCCACACGGTATGTTCCCTCTCCCCAGCTTCCGCAGGAATACATGAAATAATATTTGCCGTCTTTTTTCATCATGCATGGTCCTTCAACGTAATCGTACGGAGTAATTTCTTTGAAGGTTTCTCCGTCATCAAATGGAACAAAGCCTGTCATTTCTTCATTCATCTTGCAAACGTTGCAGTGTTTCCAACCGCCGTAATAAAGATAAACCGTGCCGTCATCATCTTTGAAAAGATGAGCGTCAATCGGCTGAGCACCGTTGATTATTGTACCTATCAGTGATTTGCCGAGGTAGCCTTTAAAAGGACCTGTCGGCGAATCGGAAACGGCAATTTCAAGGCCGCCGCCTTCATTATCCTCATGGATATCGTTTGAGGCGAATATGTAATAATATTTTCCGTTCTTTTCGATAATTGTCGGCGCCCAAACGGCTTTTTTTACCCAAGAAAAGTCCGACATATCAATAATTGATTCTATTTTTTCCCAATGCTCAAGGTCGTCGGAAACGAACATATCCTGGTTGAGCTGCTGCTCATAAGGGAGACTTCTCGTAACGTAAATATAATATTTTCCGTTGTAAATTCTTGCTTCCGGGTCGGCATGCCATGCTTCGGAAATCGGATTGTTAAATTTAATATCCATAGTGCTTTTCCTTTCGTTTTCTGATTATACTTTATCATAAAAACCGTCATTAAGCAAGAGAAAATCGGCATTGTTGAGCTTAGAATCCATGTGTGATATAATGAACATATTTGGAAGAGGAAGGGAGTAACCGCAAATGGATAAAATCAAGAAAAATTTCGGATTTGGGATGATGAGACTGCCGATGAACGGCGAAGAAGTTAATATTGAAGAGACCAAGGAAATGGTTGATGCTTTCTTGAACGCAGGCTATTATTATAACGACGTTCACACGTCGGAAGGTCGCAAAGCGTCTGACTGCATAAAGTGCGCAAATGTGAAAAGGCTTGCCCGCAGCATCTCCCGATTCGTAAGCTTTTGGCCGATGTTGCAGAAGCATTTGAAAAGGATTCGGAAGAATAAAACAGCACCTCAGATTTTAATCCCACCTCTTTTGAGAAAGACGCCTTTTTACAGGAGATCTTTTTCACATCGTATGGGATTCTATCTATCGGATTGTCGATCGGAATTTTTTCGTAAAGCTCTTTAAAAACAGATATATGCTAATATAAAAAAGTACAGCAATGAATGAGAATACGGTCAACCGCAGCTTGAAAAAACCAACAGTTCGGATTGATTATAAAACGGTTGCATTAGTTTTGAAAAAGTGATGTATTATATATACAATTCTTGACAATATTTTCCTAAGTGATATAATTGTGCTGTTGGGAAAGAAAAAAGTTAATATGATACATTTCCACCCAACGGACTATTCCCTTTGGGTGGATTTTTTTAGGAGGAAAAGCTATGAACAACGTTAAGAAGATTATTTCAAGCCTTTTGGTTGCGGTAATTATTTTGACCGCCGCGCCGCTTAGCGGATTTGTGGGATTGAAGCTGAATTTTGATTGGCTCGATTTCTCAACAAAATCATCGGCTGAAGAAAAAGAGCTTGCTCCAACTGGTCAGTGCGGTGAGAATGTTTATTGGACGTTTGATAAGGATACGGGTTTGTTGACTATCAGCGGTAGCGGAAGTATGGAAGATTATTTAGATGATCTTTCTTCGCCGTTCTCATTAATTCTAAATATAAAAAATGTTATAATTGAAAATGGTATAACAAGTATTGGCAATTGCGCATTCGGCAATTGTACCGGATTAACAAGTATAACGATTCCGGACAGCGTAACAAGTATTGGCAATTGCGCATTCAGCAATTGTACCAGATTAACAAGTATAACGATTCCAGACAGCGTAACAAGTATTGGCGGTTGCGCATTCGTCTATTGTACCGGATTAAAAGAACTTACTATGCCGTGTTCAGCAGAAATTGGCACGAATTCCTTTTACAAATGTTCCAACATCGAAAAGATTATACTGACAAAAGGCACCGGAAAAATGAATGATTATAATTTATATGTTAATAATTTTATTTCTACGCCATGGTATATAATCAAGGACAATATTAAAGAAATAATACTTGAAGACGGCATAACAAGTATCGGTAATTATGCATTCTATAATTGCAGCGGATTAACAAGTGTAACAATTCCTGACAGTGTAACAAGTATCGGCAGCTCTGCATTTTCCGGTTGCACAGGCTTAAAAAAGCTTACTATGCCGTGTTCAGCAGAAATTAGCTGGGATTCTTTTTCTAAATGTTCCAACATTGAAAAGGTTACATTGACAAAAGGTACAGGAGAAATGAATGATTATTCCAATTCTAATTTCGTTTCTACACCATGGTATATATCTACACCATGGTATATAAATAAGGATAGTATTAAAGAAATAATACTTGAAGACGGCATAACAAGTATCGGTAATTATGCTTTTTATAATTGCGTAGGGTTAACAAGCATAATAATTCCCGACAGCGTAACAAGTATTGGCAGTTTCGCATTTTCCGGTTGCACGGGATTAACAAGCATAACAATTCCCGACAGCGTAACAAGTATTGGCAGTTCCGCATTTTCCGGTTGCACGGGATTAACAAGCATAACAATTCCCGACAGCGTAACAAGTATTGGCAGTTCCGTTTTTTCCGGTTGCACGGGATTAACAAGCATAACAATTCCTGACAGTGTAACAAGTATCGGCAGCTCTGCATTTTCCGGTTGCACGGGATTAACAAGCATAACAATTCCCGACAGCGTAACAAGTATTGGCAGTTCCGCATTTTCCGGTTGCACGGGATTAACAAGCATAACAATTCCCGACAGCGTAACAAGTATCGGCAGTTCTGCATTTTCCGGTTGCACAGGCTTAACGGGCATAACAATTCCTGACAGCGTAACAAATATCGATGATTCTACATTTTCCGGCTGCACGGGATTAACAGGCATAACAATTCCCGACAGCGTAACAAGTATCGGCAGTTCTGCTTTTCAAGGTTGCACCGGCTTAAAAAGTATAACGATTCCCGATAGCGTAACAAGTATCAGTTCGATAGCTTTTTGTGATTGTAAAACAATATATTATAATGCAAAAAATGCTATTACTGATTCTAGTGCTTTTTATTCGGCAGAAAAAATAATAGTTGGAGATACGGTTCAGACTATTCCGAATGCTTTTGCAAGAGGCTGTGACAACATCAAATCAATCACAATTTCAAGCTCTGTTGTAAAAGTCGGAAATGATGCATTTAATCATTGTGACAATCTTGAATCAGTTACCTTTATGGGTGACAACAGGATTGAAATGGGTTCAAACATATTTGAATATTGCAATAAACTGAAGATTTATTGCAAGGATAATTCTTTTATTGCTGCTTATGCCGAAATGAATAACCTTACATACAGTATTATTGATGACGACGGCAATCCTGAATATGACATTAAAAACGGAATGATACTTTCTTATACCGGAAATGACAAAAACCTTTTCGTTTCATCCGGCACAAAAATCGGATTCGGTGCATTTGAAAATAATTCGGTAATTACCGATGTTGAGCTTAGCTCAATCGTAACAAAGATTTATAACAAAGCCTTTGCTAACTGTACCAATCTCTCAAAAATTATCATTCCGCAGTCGGTTGCTTCAATTGGTGACAACGCTTTTGAGGGTTGTGATAAGCTCACAATTTGGTGCTATGCAGGCTCATATGCCGAGGCGTACGCAATCAATCACGATATTCCTGTTAAGTACATAAATTTACAGCTTAATGAAAATACTATAAAACTCATTACAAATGAAAGCGTAAATCTTTGTGCATCGTTTAATACTGAGCTTTCGGATGAAATTGAGCTGATTTGGAATTCGGATAATCCGTCTGTTGTAACGGTAACGAGCGACGGAAGAATTACCGCAGTCGGCAAAGGTAAGGCAACTATCACAGCAACTTCGTCAACGGGACTTTATGCTACATGTGTAGTAAACGTTGATACAGTGGAACAGGAAAAGCCAAGAGTAAATAGCGTAAAGATTGACGATATCTCGCTGAACTACAAGAAGTCAACGACACTCAAGCCGACAATCAAGGCTGACGACGGCGCAAAGTATAAGGTTGAGTATTCGACCTCGAACGCAAAGGTTGCGACCGTTGACCAGAACGGCAAGGTCACCGCAACCAAGCGTGGCTCCGGTACGGCAACAATCACCTGCACAGTAACCGATTCCAACGGCAACGTTGTAAAGGATACCTGCCAAGTTAATGTATCTCTGACATGGTGGCAGTGGATTATTACCATTGTTCTCTTTGGCTGGATTTGGTACTAATTAAATAACACACAATCTCCGTAGAGCAATCTGCGGAGATTTGCTTTGGCGCATTTATGCACGGAAATAAACCCGACGACTCATTTGCGAGCTGTCGGGTTTATGTGATTTTTTGTATTGATTTGGAACAATCATCAGAGGCATTTGATTTTACGGATTTATGAGCCGGGATCTTCCGTTCTAACTTATATAACAATGTGTTCTTTGGTTGATATGTTCCTGACCAATAACGCAACAGTCTCGACATGTGCCGTATGGGGGAACATATCGACGGGGGTGGCGGCGAGCGTTCGGTAGCCGAGGGCGGCAAAGCGTTGGCAGTCACGGGCAAGGGTTGCGCTGTCACAGGAGACATAAACCACTCTCTCGGGTGACATCTCGGCGACGGTTTTTATCAATGCTTCATCGCAGCCCTTTCTCGGAGGGTCAAGAATGACAATGTCGGGTTTTACTCCTCTTTCAAGCAGAGTTGACGCCGCTTGTGCCGCATCGGCGCAAATAAATTCCGCATTATCAATGCCGTTAAGCCTTGCATTTTCTTTTGCATTTTCAATAGCCTGCGGAATGATTTCGACACCGATTAAGCTTTTGACATCATTTGCCATGGTCAGTCCGATCGTACCCGTTCCGCAGTAAAGGTCAACGAGCGTTTCACTGCCCGTGAGTGCGGCATATTCTTTAGCTTTGTTGTATAGAATTTCCGCTCCGTCGTGATTGACCTGATAAAACGAAAGGGGAGAGAGATTGAATCTTAAGCCGCAAAGCTCGTCGGTGATGTAATCGCTCCCGAAAAGCGTTTTACATTCCTTGCCGAGCACAACATTTGTCTTATCGCGGTTTATATTCAGAATAACGCTTGCCAAGCCGTCAATTTCCTTGAGCTGTTCAATCAGAGCTTCCGCATGAGGAATACTGTCTGAATTGGCGACGATGCAGACCATTATCTGACCTGTGACGACCGCCTTGCGAATATAAATATGACGAATAATTCCCGATCCGTCGGCTTCATTGTAAACGCTTATCTTTTTTTCACGGATCCAGTTGCGGAAAATATCGGTTATTTCCGAAAATTCTTTCGGCTGTAAAAGGCAATCGGCACAGTCGATTATTCTGTGTGTCATCGGCGCATAAAAACCTATCGTCGCAAATCTTCCGTCCGAACCGACGGGGTACTGCGCTTTGTTCCTGTATCGCTCAGCAGAGGGCGACGGAATGATCGGAGCCGGCGTAATATCGAGCTTGCCGAGACGCTTAAAATTGTCGGCAACCTGCTGTGCTTTGATTTCGAGCTCCGATTCATATTTTATATGAGCAAAGCAGCATCCGCCGCATTTTTCCGCAATAGGGCAGAAATTCCTTGCTCTCATCGGTGAACGCTGCACAAGCTTTTTAATAATGCCGACGGCATAAGTCTTTTTGACCTTGATAATATGAGCAAGCACGCGGTCGCCTGTTACCGCTCCGCGAACAAAGACCGTCATGCCGTCATGGTCACAGACGCCGCTGCCCTGTACGGTACAGCTTTTGACAGTCAGATATATTTCATCGTTTTTCTTAAGCATAAAATCACCGAAGCTATTCTATCACATTTCGGACATTAAATCAACAAAAAGGGAGGGGAAGAGAGCTGACAATGCGGTGTCGCTTTATTTTTATCTGATTCGCCGTAAAATAACAACTCCCCTCGAAATTCAAGGGGAGAGCAGAGCTTTCATTGATATATTAAATATGTCAGATCTCTTTAGGCTTGAAGAGAAATTTAAAAATAATACCAGCCAATGCTGCGCCGGCAAGCGGAGCGACAAGAAATACCCATACTTGATTGAGAGCGATACCGCCATCTAAAACTGCCGGAGCAAGGCTTCTGGCAGGATTGACCGAGGTACCTGTGAGAGGGATTCCGATGATGTGTACAAAGGTGAGCGTCAGACCGATAACGATACCTGCAACCGAGGAATACTTTTCGCTTGAGGTAACACCGAGAACAGTCAGAACGAAGACAAACGTCAGGACAATTTCAACAATAATTGCACCCGTCATGGATATACCGACACTGCTGAGCTCGCCGTAGCCGTTTGAACCCAAGCCGTCTGCAGCAGTCTCCTTGGTAATGAGCATAAGCAAGCCGCTGCCTGCAAATGCACCGGCAACCTGAGAGACAATGTAGCCGATAAGGTCGATTATGTCAAGTTTGCCGTTGATAAACATGGCAAGTGAAACGGCGGGGTTGACATGACAGCCCGAAATATGACCGATTGAATATGCACCGGCTACGATTGAAAGACCGAATGCGAGGGCAATAGCGACAACGCCGAGTGTGCCGTTACCTGTTCCGCCGGAAAGTCCGCCGCAGAAAACAGCGGTTCCGCAGCCGAAAAGTACAAGAATTGCCGTGCCTAAAAATTCGGCAATGTATTTTTTGAGTCTCATAAAAATTCCTCCCATTATTCAGTATCTTAATTAAACTGTTGCAGCCGATACTGTCGCCGACAGAATAGCTAAAAATAAATTTGTAACAGTTTATTTAATTTCAAAATCCGAGACCGGCAATAAATGCCGTTGTTGATGTCGTATCGTTGTTTACTGCTCCGACGACTAAGTAGAAAGCCAAAATAATAACAGTCAGTATGATTTTCCATTTCTTATCCAGCTTTTCGGATTTCCATATGGTTACGATAACCATGACCGGCAGGAAAAAAATCCATAACAGTATTGTTCCTATTGAGGTCTTGCTTTTATTGTGCCTGTTGTTATTAAAGTTATTAGCTGCAGGTGATGTCTGAAATGCGGTTGTCGTCTGATGCGCGTTTTGAACCGAACCGTTGTATCCGCAATTCGGACAGGCGTTTGTATAATATTCGTTTCCGCACTTAGGACACGTCTGCGGCTTTTGTCCGACCTTAACACCGCAATTCGGGCAGAAACCCGAATCAAAAACCGTACCGCAGTTACGGCACTTGTTACTGAATTCCGACGCTCCGCACGAATGGCAGACCTTTTCGGTGTCATCACACTCACTGTTGCAATACTTGCATACTTTCATTTATACTCCTCCAAGGTTTAAACTTCATTAAGTATATCACACAATATATTTTCATGCAACAGTTTGTTTTGTCTATACAAATTCATAAAAAATTAACTTGTTTATATCTATATGTCGTGATATAATTATATAGAAACAAAAGAGTGTTTCAAGGAGGTCAAACATATGGATATAGCAGATCTTGCGGCAAGCGCCGTGAAGAAAATTACAAAAGGCAAGGGTAAAAGACTTGCCAAGAAAGGTTATCCCGAGGATTTGCCGAAGGCTCAGCCTGTAAAAATCTCTAATAAAACAGACGATAAGTTTGACGTCGGCTTTGCAATGAAAGAGACGATGCCGGACGATTTTGAGTCCAAGACCTATTACATAGCGGGACATAAGATGGCTCAGAAAATGACAGGCTTCCATGACCCGATTACAATAAGCGCAATGTGGATCGGCTGCGGCGATGAGGGCGGCGTAATGATGGTCTGTGCCGACGTTATCGGCCTTACCAATTTTGAGGTAAGCATAATCAGAGCGAGCCTTGAAGAGTTTTCGAGCAAGGCAAAGTGCAAGGCGATCAATGTTTGCTGCTCGCATACCCATGGAGGATTTGATACCGTAGGCTATTGGGGCAAGCTCCCGAAGAGCGGCAAGGTCGATACATATATGCAGAAGATTTTTAAGACCGTCAAGGAAGTATGCCTTGAGGCTTATGACAATCGCAAGAAGGGCGATCTTTATATCGGAACAACTCATGTTCCCGACGCTCAGTATGATAAGCGTCCTCCGGTAGTCCTTCATGATACATTGACAAGGATTCGCTTTGTTCCCGATGACGGCAGCAAGGAAACGTGGCTCCTCAACTATGCTGCTCATCCGAATACACTCGGCGGCTCCAACACTCTTTGCAGTGCCGACTATCCTTACTTCCTCAGGCAGACGATTTATAAGGAAAAGGATGTCAATGTCCTTTACGGTATCGGTGCTATCGGCGCTGTTGACCCGGGCTATCCGGATATTGAGGATAGATGGAAGAGAACCGAGCTTCAGGGTGAGACTCTCGGAAAGGCCGCTCTTTCAATCGACAACGACGAGAAGATGAAGCCGGAAATTACCGTTGTTCGGCAGCCGTTCTATTACTATGCGGATAACGCTGTGCTTGCTTTCCTCGCAATGCTCAAGGTTATGAGCTCAAAGCTTGTTCCTGCAAAGAAGGGCGATCTCGGAATTGCACTTGTTTCCGAAATGACATACATGAAGATCGGTTCGCAGCAGATTCTTCTTATGCCCGGCGAAGTTTTCCCCGAGGTTGCTTACGGCGGATATGATTCGGCAGAGGATTCGGCAACGGGCAGAGGTCCCGAAATTGATCCGACTCCGCTCGTTGATATAGCGGGAGATAAGGATTTACTTATCTTTGGTGTAACGAATGACATGACCGGTTATGTTGTCGCTCCGAATGATTTCATTCTCCATAAGACTCAGCCGTATCTTTCAAGCGGCAGAGATCGTTTCGACAGAAATCACTATCATGAGACTAACTCAATGGGATATTCTGCGGCGCAGACGCTTACAGACGTGTTTGCCGATATTATGAAAAGAGTTAAATAAAAGCATTTACCTCCCCTTGTCAAGCGAGGGGAGGCGATTTTTGAGAGAAACCAAAGAAGCGCATCGTGTACCTCAAGTTGTTGTGCATGAGAAAAAAAGCCCGATAATTACCGATTAAAGAAGGAAACCCGATGAAATACAAATACGAGTTGCATTGCCATACTGCCGAAACGAGCGAATGTGCGGCGGCCTTGGCAAAGGACACGGTTGAATTCTACAAGTCAATAGGTTACAGCGGTCTTGTGATTACGGATCATTATTCGTTTCTGACTTTCGGAACGGACAGTGCTTTTAAAAGGCAGATCGACGTTGACAAATATCTCAAAGGTTATCACTGTGCCCTTGAAGCCGCAGGCGATGACTTCACGGTTCTGCTCGGAATGGAGATAAGATATTTTGCAACGACGAACGACTATCTCGTTTACGGAATTGATGAGGATTTTCTAAGAAAAAACGGTAATATGCTTTTCAAAGGTCCGCGCAGATTTTATAAGCTTGTAAAGGAGAGCGGAGCGATAATCGTTCAGGCGCATCCGTTCCGACCGTATATTCACAGAGCAAACCCGAAGTATATTGACGGATGTGAGATCTTCAACGGCAAGGATAAGGACAAGGATCTTAACCAAAAGGCGCAGGCATGGGCGAAGAAGGAAAAATTTCAAATCGTGACAGGCGGTGCGGACTATCACCGTGAAAGTCAGAGGGGAAATGTATCGGGAATCATTACGGAGGAAAAGATAAACACAAACGATGATCTTGTCAGAATTTTGAGAAACGGCAGATATGAAATAAACATGGGATAGGCAACCGTCGGCGAGTGTGTCGGCGGTTTTGCTTAATTGTAAATTTTTTACAAATTGGGCAAAATGTATTTATTTTTAAAATATAATATGATATTATATCAGCAGAGATTTATATGTATGAAATGGGGAAAGCATGACTTGAAATGCCGGAATAAAATAATAGCAGCATTGCTCACGGTTGTCGTCGCTCTTTCATCAATGCCGTCCATGGCAAAGGCGGAGAAAAAAGCAACCGGTGTTTATCAGTGCGATTGGTTTGACGAGAGCCTATATTATCCTTATGAATACGATGATGAATGGTTCACGGGGAACTCTTTTGAATATAATCACAAGCTTGCCCTGCTCGCCTTGAATGTCTCGATGGCAACTTTTAATTCCTTCAACACAAGCGACACGGACGAGCATATTGAAGCCATGCTCAAAAACTGCGGCTATGAAACTAAGGCATATGGCTATGAGACCGAGGGTTACGATACAGCGGCGGTCGAGATGGCAAAAAAAACCGTCACGCTTTCGGGCGAGAAATGCACGATCGTCATTGCCGCAATAAGAAGCGGAAACTATGGCATGGAGTGGGGCGGAAATCTTAGAGTCGGCAACGGTGACAATCACCTTGGATTTGATATCGGCAAGGAGATTATTCTGAATTATATCAACGATTATTTCACAACGGAAAAGCTTGAGGGCAGAGTTAAGCTTCTGATTCCCGGCTACAGCAGGGGAGGCTCAATAGCGAACCTTGTCGGCGGAGAGCTTGACAACGGAAGCTATACGAAGTGCCTCAAAAATGCCGACAGCATAAAGACGGTCGGAATTGCAAAGAATGACATTTATGTTTACACCTTTGAGGCGCCGCAGTGCACAAAAAATGACGGCGTTGACGGTGCTGCATACGGCAATATTATGAATATAATGAACCCGAACGACTATGTTCCCAAGTTCGTTATGAAAGACTGGGGATTCACACGCTATGGCGTGGAGTATTATTTGCCGTCGGCTGAAAACTGTGCGAATTATTCGAGCTATTACGAAAATGTTTGCAAGACATTTGATACATTGATGGAGGATACCGGTAAAAAATCAAGCTCGAATTTCTACAGCGAGGAGGATTCCCGCTCGGTCGGCGCAATGTTAGATTCACTGATGTCGAGGCTTGCAAAGGACATTTTTGTAAGTCAAGAAAACTATGCCGAAAAATATGAGGACGGCCTTGTATTTATAGCGGGTCAGTATATCGGGAAAAAACTCAATGCAGGCAATGCCCTTAAAACCCTCGGAGTAATTCTGTCGGCTTTTGCGCTCGGAATTATTCCGACCAATATGGATACGATCAAGAGTGACGGCTTCCGCGCTTATATTGCTTCGCAGATTGCGGAAAGCGATGCAAGCCGAAATCTCACTCAAAATCAGATACAGGGTATAATTGATGTTATCATAGAAATACTTGAATTTGCAAAGGATAACCGTTCGGAGGTCAGGGCTCTGTTGGGTCAGCTCAACACAGTGTTGAATGTTCATCAGCCATATGTGACACTTTCGTGGATGCGCTCTGTAAATCAAAACGATATGTTGAAAATAAACGGTGAGTCCGAGAAACCTCTGAAGGTTTCTTTTAACAGAATTGACTTGCGATATAAAGCGAATGCAAGAATAATTGCCGATTATGACAAGACTCTCGGCTCACTCATATGGAAATCGGATTCTAACGGAGTTGTTTCCGTCGACAGGGACGGATTTGTAACGGCAAAGGGTGACGGAGAGGCGATAGTAACCGCCGAGCTTCGTGCTGCCGACGGAAAGCTGATTGATTCGGAAAAGGTTAAGGTAACCGTTCACATGAACAAGCTGGAGATCATAGTTTCAACCGTAAAGAATATATTCGGAAAGGCGGCGGCTTAATTGAGCAGATATTTTGTTCTGATTTTTCTTGTTCTCGGCATAGGTGTGGGTGCTTTGCTCTCGCTTGTGACGGACGTAAATATATTTGTCAACATGATTATCGGTGCTCTTGCAGGCGCCGCAGTCGGATATTTCCTTAAAGTTAAGGTTGAAAAGGATAACGGTTCGGACGATATAAAAGAATAAAATATGCCTTTTCTCAGTTCAAAATTGGGAAAAGGCTTTTATTTTTAAAATATATAGTGTATAATATCTATGACAATTTCCAAAGGAGATTTTTTATGAAAAATATTCTTGTTACCGGCGGAGCCGGCTTTATCGGCAGCAATTTCATTTATTATATGCAGCGCAAGCACCCCGACTACAGATTGGTATGTATTGACGCTCTGACCTATGCAGGCAATCTTTATACTCTTGATGCGGCACGCAAGGGTAATTTTCGATTTGTCCTCGGAGATATAACTGACAGAAAGACCGTTTTTGCACTCTGCGAGGAGGAAAAATTCGATGCAATAGTCAATTTTGCGGCCGAAAGCCACGTAGACCGCTCAATCGAAAATCCCGAGGTCTTCCTCAAAACAAATATTCTCGGCACCCAGGTCTTGCTTGATGCCTGCAACAAGTTTGATATCCCCCGCTATCACCAGGTATCGACAGACGAGGTTTACGGCGATCTTCCGCTTGACCGTCCCGATCTTTTCTTTACCGAGACAACACCGATCCACACTTCTTCGCCGTATTCGGCAAGCAAGGCGTCGGCTGATCTGCTCGTAATGGCTTATCACCGAACATTCGGAACTCCCGCAACGATTTCCCGTTGCTCCAACAATTACGGACCGTATCAATTCCCCGAAAAGCTTATACCGCTCATGATTTCAAAGGCTCTTGCCGACGAAAAGCTCCCCGTTTACGGCGAGGGACTCAATGTCCGTGACTGGCTCTATGTTGACGACCATTGTAAGGCGATCGACATGATCCTTGAAAACGGTAAGATCGGCGAGGTATATAATATCGGCGGTCATAATGAAAAAGCGAATATTGATGTTGTTAAAACAATTCTTAAAGCAGTCGGCAAGGATGAAAGTCTTATTACTTATGTTAAGGATCGCCCGGGTCACGACATGAGATATGCCATTGATCCGGCAAAAATTCATGCCGAGCTCGGCTGGACACCCGAGACTTTGTTCAATGAGGGAATTCAGAAAACTATCGAGTGGTATCTCAACAACCGTGAATGGTGGCAGAAGATACTCAGTGGCGAATACAAGAACTATAGGGGATGATTTTATGAAAAGAATTGTTGCTGTTCTGCTTACTGCCGTTATTGCGATAACGTTCTTTGCCTGCGGCAAGAAAGAGGGTGACCTCGGCAAACAGACAACTGTTGACAAGAAAAACGGCTATACTCTCGTTGAAGAAGTTCTGACCTTTAAGTATAATGACGATGAGGAAGAAATCAAGAAAAATCCCAACGCAAAAACCGAGGGATTTGTTACAAATGAGAGTAATGCAGTCGGCAAGGTCAACACAAAATCCGCCGTCCTTGACATCGCAAAGAAAGAAGTCGGCGAAAAATTCAACAAAGTCAATTTTGCCTTTGACCGCACGCAGGGAATTTGGAGAGTAACATTCTCCATGGACACCGTGACCGATGAAAAGACAACAAGCGAGAAGGTTATGACCGTTTACATTGATGAGGACGGTTATACCTTGGCAACAATTAAGGCATAAATAAACGGCGGTGAAAGTGCCGCCGTTTTTTTAAAAGGAGTACTCAAAATGGCATTTGAAAGAAGACATGAGCTGTGGACTTTTGACATATTTCCAAAGGTTATGGCGGCAGGCAAAGAAAAAAGCATAAATATCCGGCCGTTTGGCGACAGATTATTTTTCACAGTCGGCAACGAGTATACCGCAGTTTTGACTTGGCTTCACGGCGGCTCCGAGGATCAATATCCGGCAACCGGATATCGCCGCAGAATTCCCGTTACGGCAACAGAGAACGGAATAGATATAAAAGTAACACTTCCTTATGAGGGCGAATATCGCATTAAGTTCACCAACGAAGAAGATGACAATTTAACCTTTGCCATCTATGCTGTTGACGGCGATTTGACAGATGTTTATCCGTTCATCGGCGATCTTCATATGCACACCAACTATTCAGACGGCGATCACGACCCTGCGAATGTTGTTGCAAGCTACCGTGCACACGGCTATGATTTCCTTTCGATAACCGACCACAGACGCTACTATCCGTCGCTTTATGCGATTGAGCAGTTTAAGAATATTCCGACCGAAATGAATCTGGTTATGGGCGAGGAGGTTCATCTCCCTCCGATAAAGGGCTTCAGAGTTTGTCCTCATACAATAAACTTTGGCGGCGAATACAGCATTAACTCCCTTGTTGAGGATGAGGCAGTCGAAGAAGTCGGCAAGGACAAAAAGTTTCGTGCTACCCGTGAGAATTGTCCCGAGGTTATGACCCGTGAAGAGTTTGAGGACAAAATGACCGAGCTTGCGAAGGATTTCAAGGTTCCCGATAACGTTGATCCGCTTGTCGCTTCAACTCTTAAATGGATTTATGACGAGATAAGAAAGGCGAACGGACTTGCAATTTTTGTCCACCCGACCTGGATAACGGGCAACACCTTCCATGATTCCGATGCACTCAACGATTGGCTTGTCGAGAACAAAATATTTGACGCATTTGAGGTGCTCGGCGGCGAAAACTATTTTGAACAGAACGGATATCAGACCGTACGTTATTACGAGGATAAAGCAAGAGGCTACAGATACCCCGTTGTCGGCAGTACCGACAGTCACAACTGCACGCCCGAAAACAGGAACGCTTATATTTGCTCGACAATCGTTTTTTCACCTGAAAACGAACGCAGGGCAATAATTGATTCAATCAAGAATTTCCGAAGCATTGCCGTTGATACAATAAGTAAGGAATTCCGCCTTGTAGGTGAAATGAGATATGTCCGCTACGGCTGCTTCCTGCTCAAGAACTATTTCCCGATTCATGACGATGCATGCTTCGAGGAAGGCAGAATGATGAAGCAGGCAATATACGGCACAGACGACGAAAAGCAAACGGCGATTGATATGCTCAAACTTATGAACGGCAGAATGAAGAAAATGAGAGAAAAATATTTTTCATTCTAATTAAACAGAACAAAACACAGCTCCCGACTTGAACTAAATCGGGAGCTGTGGTTTTAATTTATGATGAATTGGCAACTTAGTTTAATAAAGTCTGAAGAATGGAGTGTAATGACAATCGAGTATAGTGTAGAAAACAAAGAAGTCTACCACATGGAAGGACAAAAATCAAATAAAGAAAAACGCGGATAAAAGCAACAC
>OCIU01000731.1_pt1 | contig 27034 bp, 19 predicted proteins | sample 1538471 | NCBI WGS metagenome assembly OCIU01 (sample SAMN04571693, study PRJEB22368) | human gut metagenome | biome: human gut; material: stool | host: Homo sapiens | place: Luxembourg | collected 2012-06-01 | reverse complement strand
ACTTGCTCTCCTGAAGAACATCATCTCCGTTCTTGAAGGTTACAGTGTAGGACTTTATTGACCATTCTGCATGAAGCATCATATTCTCCGAAATAGCTGTTGTTTCTTCAACCTTCTGTCCTGCCTCATTATACCAACCGCTAAAATCATAGCCTGTGCGTGTCGGTGTCGGGAACTTAACCGTTGAATCCGTCCAGTTTGCATAAAGAATAACCGTATCGCCGTCAGTCGACGAAAGATTGGTTACACTTGCACCGTCTGAATATTCAGCGGCGCCGGTTGCGGTTTTTGCCCAACCGTTAAAGTTCGATACTGCCGTAGCCGTTGTTGCCGTTGCACCGCTGTAGTTATAATCAAACGTTACGGTGAACTCTCTCTTGAAGCCGTTTGCCGTGAGAGCCTTTGCAACATCATAAGTATGTGATGAGCTTGCAGTTTCACCGCTCGTTGCGCCGTTTCCGTTATAAGAAACAGTATAAGTAATCGGGGTCCAGTGAGCGGTAAGCTTTGTCGGGGCGGTCGGAGTAAAGGTCTGACTTACCTTTGTTCCGTCGCTTGTATACCAACCGTCAAAAGTATAACCGGTTCTGGTCGGAGTCGGGAGTTCAACGCTTGAATCAGCCCACTTAGCATAAAGATCAATAATTTTACCGTCCTCTGCGGTGAGGTTCTTAACACTCTGCTTATCTTCATAAACTTTATTGCCGTTCTCCGATGTTGCCCAGCCCAGGAAGCTTGAAGTTGCAGTCAGTGTCTCGGTTTCCCTTCCGTTGCAATAATCAAGATTTACGTCAAATTTACGGTAAAAACCGTTTGCCGCAAGGTTCTTTGCCTCATCGTAGATATGAACCGAATTGCCTGTTGATCCTCCTGTGGAGCCGTTTCCGTTGTATCTTACGGTATAGGAGATCGGATCCCAGTGAGCATAAATATCAACATCACGGTCGAGGGTATCGTCAAAGCTCGGCATACCTGAATTTACAACCGTAGATCCGTCGTAAATTGCATCACCTTTGGCTCTGACTGTGTACCAGCCGAGGAATTTGTAGCCCTCCTTTGTCGGAGTTCCGAGACCCGAACATGTTGAATGGAGATCAATAAGTGCACCGGAGGTTGCCGTTGCATTATTTACATAGTCCATGCTTGCATGGAACTTGTAGTTATCGAACTGAACGGGAACATTCGGATTTACCGATGCAAATACCTCTACCCTTTCGCCTGTCGAAAGTGCTTTAAGCGCATGAGTTGAGCTTGTTCTGCTGATAGTTGATGTATATACCGTTGCCGAACAACCCATTGCGTTACCGCCGACATAGTATGCCGAGAAATAAACGTTTTTCGCTTCGGGATTTGTTCCCGAAAGAATTTCGATCGTGTCCGTTGCCGTCGGAGTACCGCTGAGAGTGAACAAATCGGACATAGTATTGTATGTTACCTTAACGCCGTTTTCCGTCTTTGTATATGTCGGATAATATGTCTTTGTTACTCCGTCAAGCTTGATATCATAGGGCAAACCTTGTGCTCTATAGCCGCTCTTTGCCGTATCTGCGATAAGATCGGCAATGAGGTTACGGCCGACATTCTTTGTGAGGGTGTTAAGCTGCCATTTAAGTGCCGGATAGTCGTTGTTCACGCCCTGCTTATACTCATAGGCATTGCCGACCGAGCTGATACCGGGAACCGATCTGGTTGTGTTCAATGTCGCAAGAGCCGCCGTGCCTTTGCCCATTGTATTTGTAAAGCATCCGGATTGAGTAAGGCTGCCCGAACCGACAAGATTTGAAACCGACCCAGTAACCGAGAATGAGTTATACGCCAATGTGGTGTTGCGGTTGTTCGTACCGATAAGGCCGCCTGCGTTTGTGCCGCTGCTGATGCTTGAAGCGTTGTTATAAGAATCGGCAATAACAGCCTGCTGATTAACTTCGCCGAAAAGTCCGCCGGCATTTTTCGCTTTATAGCTTACCGAAGCAATACGTCCGTCTTTTCCGTTGCCGTTGAAGCACTTGGACATATAAATCTTTACAGTGCTTTCCTTTGCATTAAGCTTACCGACAATGCCTCCCATATCTGCAAAGTTATTGGTAGTTGCGGAAAGGCTACCGTAGTTGCCGCACTGAGTGAATGAGAAAGACGTGCCGTTATATGCGTTGGAAACTTCACCGAGGATACCGCCGATATTGTTTTTAGCAGTCACATTGCCATAGTTTATGCAGTCCGCAAAGGAGCTTATATCGTCCTCGATCCATCCGCAGATACCGCCTGAAATACTGTTTGCGGAGGTGCTTGATGCGTTAACCGTGCCATAGTTGCGGCAGCCGTTGAATTCCGCAAAGCCGTATTCCTTGCCGACAATTCCTCCTACGAACACGCCGTCAGTGCTTCCCGAATTTGAGGAAATGTTGCCGTAGTTGTAGCAATTTATGTATTTATGATGTTGAGTCGATGAGCCGTGGTTATAAATGTTACCTACAATACCGCCGACATCGTTACCCGAAACAGCTATGTTTCCTTTGTTAATACAATCGCTTATGATAACAGTACCCGGGCCATTAAGATTGCCCATGTAACCAAGTATTCCGCCGATTGCCGAAACACCGTTTTTGATATCACCAGTATTTACGCAATTTGTGATTTTCCATGTCGGGTTGTTTGCCTGACTCTCTACAGTCGAAAGAATACCTGCACCGTTTGATTGGCCGTTTGTTGAAACCGTACCTGTGTTAAGGCAGTTTGTAATCTCACAGCCGTCGTCCTGAATCCATGCGCAAAGTCCTGCTGTATACTGTGCGCCGCTGATATTACCGGTATTGACACAGTTGTTCATCATGGTCTTGCCCTTGGCGTAACCGACGATGCCGCCGACATAATTGTTTGTAGGTGATGAAATATTTACTGTATTTTTACAGTTATTGAATGTTATATTGCTGTCGTTATTACTTGCGCCCACAATACCGCCTATATACCACGTTTTGCCCGTTATCGTACCGCTATTAGTACAATTCTCGAATTTTAAACTGTTAATTCCATCAATTCCGCCGATGATACCGCCGATATAGTCGTTATTTGCGGTAATTACACCTTCATTTGTACTGTTAGTTATGGTAACCGTATTGCCTGTCGCTCTTCCGACGATGCCTCCGACATACTTATCACCTGTAACCGAACCGTAATTTTTACAATTTGAAATATTAAATACGGTGTTATCTCCGGAATTTCCGATAAAACCGCCGCAATTGTTTTGAGCACTTACTTTTCCTCTCATAATGGAATTTGTAATATTCGCTTCGGCATTTACAATATAGCCGATAAATCCTCCGCCGCTTTCACCACTGTAAACGGTTCCCTCCATTATAACATTTTCAATTGTAGTTTTACCTGATGTCCACCCGATAAGTCCGCCGTGGTCGGAATCCTTTTTTGCCAAATCCTTATCATAAACAACGGTTGTCGAAGCAACACTAACCGTCGGCGTATCATTTTTTATAATTATTTCGGCCCCGATTGATTCACCTACGAATCCACCTTCTTTATTGCCTCGTCTATTGTCATCTTGATTCGGGGAAATCTTTGTGTTGATTACTTTGCAATTTGTAAATACAGTTTTTTTACTGGTTTGACCTACAATGCCACCGCATCCGTAGCCGTAATCATTCTCTCTTCCATCTCTTCCGAATTTAATAATAGTCGCTCCGTCAACCGTAACATTATTAATCTGTACGTCCGTATAAGCAGCGCTGCTTTCGCCCTCAATTTTTCCAATCAGAGCGCCTAATCCGCGCACGTTTGTTCTGCTTTTGTTTCGTCTATTTAACACCTTAATATAAGTGTTCTTAATTGTAAGATCCTTTACAATGCCGCCGCTCATTTTTCTGATAACACCGAAACCGCCAACATTTTTTTGCTCTGATTTGTCTATACTCTGCTTATAATTGGCTACAATATGATTAGCACCGTCAAGCTCGCCGTACCAAGCCGTTGCGGACTCATCCCAATACGCATATGTTATTCCGCTAAAATCAACGTTACAGTCAAGAACAACCTTTTTACCGTTAAATGTGGTCGGATTTTTAAGAAAATACGCGAATCCGTTACCTGTCTTGATTGTATATGTACTTCCTGACAGTGTGTAGTCTGTGCCGGATGTCCATGTACCGTTTTCATTTGTAACCTTCGAATAAACAACATCAGCCGCCGACGCCTTCGGAAAAAGCTCTGAAAGTACACTCGGTTCAAAGATAAAGAACGTCGTGAACATCATGACAAGGCACAATGCCACACTGATGAATTTTCGTCCGCAACGGGCGAAGGATCGATTGATTTTCATGTTTTTCACCTCATAAAAAATTCAAATCAATTTTCACTTTCAAAATCTTGTTTTGAAATTTATTATCGGGATGCATAGCAATCCCAGTTTGCTATACATTATAACACGTTTATATTCTTTATTCAACCTTAAAAAAGGTTATATTTTCGTCAAAACATAGATTTTTTGCCTTTTTCCCCTTTTTCTTTGTTAATTATCACGAAGCAGAAGCAACTATAAAATTATTTCCTACACAAAATCCGCTAAAAAAACAAAAACGGTTTATTTCGGTTGCAGAAAGCGTTTTCTTTGTCCAGATGCTGTAATAATGCACTGCGAGTGGGCGAAAAACGTTTCCTGTGCAAAAGAAACCGCTAAAAAATAAAAACGGTTTATTTCGGATGCAGAAAGCGTTTTCTTTGTCCCGATGCTGTGCTTTTGCACTGCGAGTGGGCGAAAAACGTTCCCTGTGCAAAAGAAACCGCTAAAAAACAAAAACGGTTTATTTCGGATGCAGAAAGCGTTTTCTTTGTCCCGAAGCTGTAATAAATTACTGCGAGTGGGCAAAAAACATTTCCTGTGTAAAAGAAACCGCTAAAAAATTAAAACGGTTTATTTCGGATGCAGAAAGCGTTTTCTTTGTCCCGAAGCTGTAATAAATTACTGCGAGTGGGCAAAAAAACGTTTTCTGCGCCGAAAGAAGCCGTTTTTTAGTCTTTCTTGGATACTTCTTTGATATACTCTCTGAAGAAAACTACACTTTCTTTGAGCGACGAGATCGGGCAACGCTCGTTGGTTGCGTGCGTTGTAAGGAAAAGTTCAACGGAAACATTGAACGGAGCATAACGAAGGATGTTGTCACAAATCTCTCCGTAACGGTAGGAATCCGTGCCACCCATTACAAGGTAGGGAGCAACGGCAACATCATTGGGGTGAAGGCCTTCTTCAACCTTTCTTATCGCATTGAACGCCCTGGAATCCGTCGGTGAAAACTTAGTTGCTTCCTTGCTGTAAAGACGCTCAACCTCAAGATCTTTATAGCGAACAGCCTTGCGAATGTGCTTTTCAACATCGTCAACCGTATCACCCGGGAGAGGTCTGAAATTGACCGTGATGCTCGGTCTCTGCGGCAAAACGTTCGGCTCGGGACTTCCCTCACACATTGAGATACTCTGAATCGTTCTGACCATGCTTGCAGATTCGGGAATTGCTTTAAGCACAAGCTTAATAATCGGCTTGAGAAGCCATACATTGCACATTACAACTCTGCCGAGATAGGTTGCCTTTCTGCCGACCGTATCAAAAAGCTCTGTAAGGAACGGGAGCATATGCGACTTAAACTGATGCCTTTCAACGTCCTTAATTGTATTGGCAAGCTTCGCCATACCGCTGTGCTTTGGAGCTGCCGAAGTGTGACCGCCCTTATCATGAACGGTGAGCTTCATATCCGCATAGCCTTTTTCGGCAACGCCGACCGCAGCAATATAAGTATGAATAAGTCCCTTGACGTCAAGACGAAGAAGTGCGCTTCCCTCATCGAGAACACTGTCAAGATGAATTCCTCTTGAACGGAGAACCTTAACAATCTCATCCGCGCCCGATTCCTTGGAGCAAACGATCTCCTCATTGTGGCCGAAGCAGAGATAAACGTCTCTTTCCGGTTGGAAGCCCTCCTCCATAAGGGATTCAACCGCCTCCATAACGCAGATAAGATGATTTTTCATGTCAAGAGCGCCTCTGCCCCAGATTATTTCACCGTCGTTATAGCCGCTGAAAGCATCATGCGTCCAGTCGTCCTCCGTGCCCTCGGCAACAGGGACAACATCCTGATGCGAAAGCAGCGCCATCGGCTCAAGATCCGGATTCTTGCCCTTCCAGCGATATATAAGGCTCGCCTTTGAGACATTTTCCTTAACCGTATTCTGCTTTATAAGCGGATAGGCTTCATCAAGAAAAGCGTGAAATTTTTCAAACTCCGACCAGTCTATCTCATCGGAATTGCTTCTTGAAATTGTTTTACACTGAATTGCTTTTGAAAGATGCTCGGCAACCTTATCCACGTCGATGTCGGCATCCTCGATTTTAACCCCTTCAAACTTTTTCGGCTTGTAAAAAATTGCCCTTATAAGAGTTACAACAATAAAAAGAGCCAACAAAGCCAATAAAATTTTCCACCACATGATTATGCAATACCTCCTAAAAATACAGTGTAGATTTTAGCATAATGACAAAAAATTGTCAATACTACATATCGTTTTAAAAGTCAAAACAACAGTAAACGGTGTCAAGCAGTCCATTGCATTACATTTTCAGTGTGAGCTTGTGTAAAACGTCAAAAAACACACTTTTTGGCACGATTTAATACGTTCCAATTAGGTAATTATGCACATAGCACAATTTTAATTGGGTAAAAGTGCACAAATTGAGCATAAATTATTTGTGCAAAACGCTTGACAAGTGGATACTTTGGTGCTATAATGTAGTCACAAAAAGAAAAGAAAGGAATGAATGACTTATGACAAACAACATGTACTATGTCGCAGAGGAAAAAATATTAAACGAGATCGCAAATGAAAAGAAGTTTTCATTCCGTGCTATCTTAAAGCTCTTGACAGCAGGCGCTATTTCAAGAAAGTTTTAATAGCATCGGCTTTTGCGAGCCGTTAATATTGAATTTCTCTATGCCCGATTTAACCGCCATGCGGATTGCACCCCGGTAATTACCGGCTCCGAAATATCGGAATTGCGTGACGGCAAAGGCAGAACTCATAATCACTCGAAAAGGTTTTATTCCCCCCTTCCTTTTCGAGTGATTTTTTATTTTCATTCGGAAACATTACTCAAAAATTCATAAATTGTTAACAGGCGGAAATATTGACAATTGTTGAACAGTAAACTATAATGTTGAATGTCGTACAAATATAAAAGGGAGTGAATATTATGGAAGAGACAGTTCACAACGAGCTGCGGTCACTTTCGCATATTATTTACAGATTTATCGAAAACCTGCCGAATAAAAAGAAAATTGAATCCATGACAGGCACAAACGGCTGTATAATCGGTTATCTTGCCGAGAACAGCGGCCATGATGTTTTTCAAAAGGACATTGAAAAGGCCTTCGGGATAACACGCTCGACCGCTTCAAAGGTGATAAATCTTATGGAGCAAAAGGGTCTTGTGGAAAGGCAGTCGGTAAGCTGTGACGCACGTCTGAAAAAAATCGTCATGACGGATAAATCCAAGGCTGTATCACACCTTATGGCTGAGGATATGGCCCTCGTTGAAGGAATTCTGACCGACGGATTCAGCCCCGAGGAAAAGGAAGCCTTGTATGATTATCTCAAAAGAATGAAACAAAATCTCAAAAACTATCATTTAAAGGAAAAGGAGGAATGTTGATATGCATATGGTAAAACGACTTATGCAATGTATCCGTGAATACAAGCTGCCGTCACTTCTCAGTCCGCTGTTCATCACCGGCGAAGTTGTTATTGAGTGCTTCATACCTTTTATAACAGCTCAGCTCATCGACGGAATTAAAGACGGTCAAGGCATGGATTTCATTATGAGCTACGGAATCAGGCTTATAATTCTTGCCGTTTGCTCGCTTACCTGCGGTGCGCTTGCAGGTCATTTCTGCGCCGTTGCTTCGTGCGGATTCGCGAAAAATCTTCGACACGATCTTTTCTATGCGGTTCAAACCTATTCATTCTCAAACATCGACAAATTCTCGGCATCAAGCCTTGTAACAAGACTTACAACCGATGTAACAAACGTTCAGAACTCATATATGATGATCATACGAACGGCAATCAGAAGTCCGTTGATGCTTGTTTTCTCAATCGTTATGACGATCAAACTCAGCCCGAAGCTGACGATGGCTTTCATTGCGCTTATTCCGTTTCTTGCAGTCGGACTTGTTCTGATGATAAAGATGGTAATGCCGCTTTTCAAGCGCATTTTCAAGCGCTATGATGCGATGAACAATTCCGTTCAGGAAAACGTCGCAGGTATCAGAGCGGTCAAGTCCTTCGTTCGTGAGGATTTTGAAAATCAGAAGTTTTCTGTCGCTTCCGACAATGTATGTAACGACTTTACAAAAGCCGAGAAGCTTATGGCTCTCACCAATCCCCTTGTCAGCGCCGCAATCTATGTTATCATGCTCATAGTATTCTATTTCGGAGCAAAAATAATTGTTACATCGGGCGGCGTAGATCTTAAGGTCGGCGGACTTTCTTCAATACTGACATACGGTATGCAGATACTCATGAGTCTTTTGATGGTTTCAATGACAATGGTTATGATCTCGATGTCATTCGCTTCTGCAGGACGTATTGTCGAGGTTCTCGAAGAAGGCAGCACGATCAAAAATCCGACGAATGCCGTTTGCAAAGTTGAGGACGGATCGATTGACTTTGAAAATGTTGATTTCGCTTATTCAAAAAAGCAGGAGGTCAATACTCTGCGAAATATAAGCTTCCACATCAACTCAGGAGAAACGATAGGCATAATCGGCGGAACGGGAAGCAGTAAATCAACGCTTATCCAGCTCATTCCGAGACTTTACGACGTTACAAAAGGAAGCGTTAAGGTCGGCGGAATTGATGTCAGAAAATATGACATCAAGACTTTGCGTGATGCGGTTTCCGTTGTGCTTCAGAAGAATGTTCTTTTCTCAGGAACGATAAAGGAAAATCTTCGCTGGGGCGATAAAAACGCAACCGACGAGGATATAATAAGAGTCTGCAAGCTCGCTCAGGCAGATGAATTCATCGAGCAGATGCCCGACAAATACGACACCTATATCGAGCGCGGCGGCGCAAATGTTTCCGGCGGACAGAAGCAGAGACTTTGCATCGCAAGAGCCTTGCTCAAAAAGCCGAAAATTCTTATTCTCGACGACTCCACCAGCGCCGTTGACACAAAGACAGACGCAATGATAAGAAAAGCTTTCCGTGAAGAAATTCCCGATACAACCAAGCTGATCATCGCTCAACGCATCTCCTCGGTTCAGGACGCCGACAGAATAATCGTCCTCAACAACGGTGAGGTCAACGGAATCGGCACCCACGACGAACTTATGGAGAACAACGAAATTTACCGTGAGGTATTTGAATCTCAGACAAAGGCAGGTGATTTTGATGAGTAATCCGATGCCGAAAGGGAAAAAAGCTCCGATGATGGGAATGAAATCCGGAGCAAAAAAAGGAACGTTTAAAAGACTTCTGAAAATGCTTTTCAGCGAGTACAAATCCCCGCTCATCGCGGTTGTTGTTTGCATAATTCTTTCCACGCTTGCTTCAACCACTTCAAATCTGTTTCTTAACAACTTCATTGTTGAGATAGAAAAAGGAATAAAAACGGGGTGGGATTCGGCACTGCCGAATATCGTCAAAATCATTGCGACAATGGGCGGCATTTATCTTGTGGGCGTTGCAGCTTCTTTCTTCCATGCAAGAATAATGGCAATTGTTACGCAGGGCTTTCTCAACAAAACCCGTAAGACAATGTTCCGTAAGATGGAAAAGCTACCGATAAAATACTTCGATACACATCCGCACGGAGATATAATGTCCTACTACACGAACGACATTGACACCCTTCGACAGCTTGTTTCGCAGGCGATGCCGGCTCTCATTCAGTCGGCACTGACAATTATCATTCTTGTAGCTTACATGCTTTATCTGAGCGTTTGGATGACCCTTATTGTTTTCGGCGCAGTAGGACTGATGATGATAGTCGTTAAAATTGTCGGCGGCAATTCGGCAAAATTCTTCGTCCGTCAGCAGAAGGCTCTCGGCAAAACAGAGGGCTTCATCGAGGAAATGATGAGCGGACAGAAGGTCGTCAAGGTCTTTAACCATGAGCAGGAGAGCTGCAAGGATTTTGACAGAATAAACGGCGAGCTTTTTAAAGAAGCCTCAAAGGCTAACAGCTTCGCAAATATTCTTATGCCTATCATGGGCAATATAGGTAATATTCTCTATGTTTGCATCGCTTTCATCGGCGGACTTCTTATTCTCTCGCCGAATGCTCACAATCTTTCATTCTCGGGTCAGGTTCTCGGCATTGCCGTTGTTGTTCCTTTCCTGAACATGACAAGACAGTTTACGAACAACATCAGCCAGATTTCCCAGCACATCAACAGCATCGTTATGGCTCTTGCGGGTGCGGACAGAATATTTGACCTCATGGACGAAAAGTCCGAGGTTGACGACGGCTATGTTACTCTCATCAATGCAAAAGAGGTTGACGGCAAACTCATTGAGTGTAAGGAACGCACGGGAACATGGGCATGGAAACACCCCCACGAGGACGGAAGCGTTACCTATACCAAGCTCATGGGCGACGTTCGCATGGAGCATATGGACTTCGGCTATGACCCGAATAAAATTGTTCTCCATGATATCTCGCTCTTCGCCGAACCGGGTCAGAAGGTCGCCTTTGTCGGTGCAACGGGTGCAGGCAAAACAACTATAACAAACCTTATCAACCGTTTCTATGACGTTGCCGACGGCAAAATACGTTATGACGGAATTAACATCAATAAAATTAAAAAAGACGATCTTCGTCATTCGCTCGGAATCGTTCTTCAGGAAACCAATCTTTTCACCGGCACGGTTATGGAAAATATCCGTTATGGCAAGCTTGACGCAACAGACGGTGAATGTATTGCGGCGGCAAAGCTCGCCAATGCCGACGAATTCATCCGTATGCTTCCCGACGGCTACAACACCATGCTGACAGCCAACGGCGGAAATCTTTCACAGGGTCAGCGCCAGCTTATTGCAATCGCGAGGGCCGCAGTTGCAGATCCTCCCGTTATGATTCTCGATGAGGCTACGTCTTCAATTGATACAAGAACCGAAGCAATCGTTCAAAAAGGCATGGACGCTCTGATGAAGGGCAGAACCGTATTTGTTATTGCTCACAGGCTCTCGACAATTCAGAATTCAGATGTTATAATGGTACTTGAACACGGACGGATAATCGAGCGTGGCAACCATGACGATCTTATCGCCGCTCAGGGCAGATATTATCAGCTTTATACGGGCTCGTTTGATAAAGAAGAATAACGTCCTGCAAATCAGCAAAAACTAACCGTGATTTCACTTTAAGACAACATCGCACAAATGAGGAGTTATTATGGCTTTGGTATATGCTGTGCTCAGCGCACTTGTGGATTTTCTCATAACGTATTTCAAGGGATTTGTTAAAGGCTTCGGAGATATTTGGAAACCGCTCTTGCTGTTTCCTTTGGTTTATGTTTGCTTTTTATTGCTTCATCTCGGCATTTTCTGCCTTTATTCTTTCACAACGGATAAGGTCTACACCAGCAACATTCACAATTCATACCGAAGATTCATGCTCTCAAGCATCAATCTTTTCCTTAAAACCGCAAAGGTTCACGTTCATGTCGAAGGCAAGGAGCTTGTTCCGAACGACGGACAGTTTTTGCTCGTCTGCAATCATATTTCAACATTTGACCCGATGATTACAATAACGGCTTTGGCTGATAAAAACCTTGCCTTTGTTGCCAAAAAGGAGATTTTCGGTATATTTGCCGCAGGAAAATATCTTGCAAAATCCGGATGTATCGGTCTTGACAGAGAGAACAACCGTGAGGCGGTCAAGGCAATAAACCGAGCGGCGGACAATATCAAAAACGGCGTGTGTGCAATGGGAATTTACCCCGAGGGCTACGTAAATAAAAAGCCGGGCACGTTGCTCCCGTTCAGAAACGGCGCGTTTAAAATTGCCAAGAAAGCTAAAGTCCCGATTGTGGTTTCTGTTGTGAAAAATACGAGAGAAGCTAACAAAAATATGTTTCGGCGTCATTCAGATGTCTATCTGAAAATTCTCGAAGTGATTCCCTATGAAAAATTTTCCGACCTCAAAACAAATGAGATCGGCGAGACGGTTTATAAAATGATGGTCAATGAAATCTGAGGAGCGATAACTATGTTTAAAGAAGATGCGGAAAAACAAATCAAAGAGGCCTATCCCTACAAGCTTGAGCTTCATGCACATACCTCCCCTGCCAGCCGTTGCTCGCAGGTAAAGCCCGAGGATGTTGTCACGATTTTTCATAATGCCGGCTATGACGGAATTGCCATAACAAATCATTTTTTTCCAAGACCCGAAATACCCGATTTTCTTGATATTTACCGCTCTGATTATCTCAAAGCACTTGAAACAGGCGACAAGCTCGGCATGAAGGTTTATCTCGGCGCAGAGCTGAGATTTCCGAGCCAAAACGATAATGACTATCTTCTTTTCGACTTTGAGCTTTCGCAGTTTGAGGAGATGTATTCCTATATGACGGGAACGCTTGAAAATTTTGTCGAAAACTTTAAGACAAATGATATGTTTCTTTTACAGGCTCATCCGTTCAGAGACGGAATGAAGCTCGGATTTGAAAACTATCTTGACGGCGTTGAGGTTTTCAACATGCATCCCAATCACAACTCGAGGGTTGCCCTTGCAGAAAAATATGCAAGAGAACACGGCAAAATCGCCACAGCAGGAACGGATTATCACCACATCGGCCATGATAATCTTTGCGCCACAAGAGCACCGTACCTCCCCGGAAACGAGCACGAACTCGTCTCCCTCCTCCAAAGCAACGACTTCGTTTTCCAAGTCGGCGACCGATTTATAATTTAACATCTCCACAATAAACAACCGCCTCCCGAGGGAAGCGGTTGAATTTTTTATAGATTTGAAAATGGTGTGCGACGCAATTTATGCGTTATCGCCTTAATAAATACCAAAAGAAATAATTTTGAGAAGCGTCTGCCACCACTCCATGCGAACGGTAATTTGGCATTCAGCGGTCAATCCGTCCGATGATGTTGCTATAATAGTTGCATTGCCCTTCTTTTTTGCTGTGATATTACCGTATTGGTCAACGGAAACTACAGAAGAATTGGAGCTTTCCCATGTAACTTTAACGTCATTTGTTACGGAAATTGTATCGCTGTCCTTGTATTTGAGACTGATACTCTTTTTGTCAAGCTTTGGTGCTTTTGTAGGAACATACTCCCAAACAGCATAGAATGTGTAAGATTCCGATTTTGCATCCTTTCTGACCCAACTGTCTTCAAATGTCCAACTTGAACCGTTTGCATAAAGCTTTTTGGTATAGCCCTTTTGCTTTATCGTTGAATCATTTACCCAGCCTGCCGAACCACCAACGTACCATGTGTTATCTCCGTTTCTCTTAACATTCCAGCCGACAAGCTTATATCCGCTTCGTTTGCAAGAATTGTTTGAAACTGAAAAATTGTTTCCGAACGTAACATTAAATGCCGATGTATTTCCGCTGCCGCCGTTAGCATTGTAGTTAAAAGAACCTGTTATCGGCTTCCAAATAGCATAAAGGGTAATTGTGCAGCTACCATTCTTTATGTTCGGCGACATATCCGACGGTTTAACGCTGGTATCGTCCTGATCGAAAATTTTTCCGCCCGACGGAGTTGTTCCCCAGCCGACGAATGTATATCCCATTCTGTAAAGTCCGAATGATTCTGCATTCCAAAGGCCGTAAACCGGATCCGGCTTATCGTATACCCATTCGCTTTCAAGCAGCTTGCTTCCCTCATATACCATGTTTGAAACAAGCTTGAATCTGTCGGATTTGATTACACCGCCGTTGCCGTTGAATTTTATTGTAAGAATCTTTTCGGTAGAAGATGTTGCCGAATCATAATTCTTTGCGTGCCAAATTTTGATTGAAGTATATGTAACGCTTGAATATTTCATCTTTCCGTATCTTACACTTCCGGTGTATCCGCCCTTTGACTGATCGCCGATATTACCGTTTTTAAGGTGCTTTGTGCAGCGCTTGTGACCCTGTATACAATAGTAAATTCCGCCAACATTCGAGTCATATACCGTTACACCCTCACTGTCACAGCTGATAAAAACCATGTAATGTCCGCTTGTGCGCAGTATATCACCGATTTTTGCTTTCTTGAAAAAATCATACTTTTGAGCATTGGTTTTTCCGGAAAGGTTTGCTGACGAAACCACTGTATAGTTTTTTTCTGCCATCGGCTTTCCAAAGCATTTTGTGAAACAATATGATGCAAAGGAATAACAGGTCCATCCGTTTGAATAGTTTGCTGTACTGATTCCTTTTGACTTCAAAATATGATGAAGCTCGCAGTTGTGGCAAATTGTTCCGTCAGCATATGCTCTGAAAATAGAACCGTGTTCGCATCTTTTGCCGTTCTTTGAAAAATATGAACCATTCGGATGCTCCGATTTAATGGAATTAATCGTGTTTTTTACAGCGTCTGCGCCCACCGCAGAAGCATTTACTGTCATTCCGCTCATCGGAACAATTGATACCAACATCATTATTGTCAGAATCAAAGACAATAACCTTGAATTAATTTTCTTTATATTTGTTTTCATTACTTAACCCTCCGTTAAAAATTTGTGAGATAAAAATCGTTTGATTTCGTTCCAGCCGTCCTTGAAGGTGAGGCAGAATTCATCATTGACGGGAACTCCGCCGATTGCTCTGCAAAGCTCGAGGTACGCATATCCGACCGTCATAAACGCTACCGGCGGGCCTGCGATTCCAAGAATCAGAGATGCTATGAGCGTCTCCGGAAAGAATGCCGTCCACATCGTCGCCGACTGAAATGCGAGCCAAAGATTCTTGAAATAATTGAATTTCTCCTCGTCCGGCTCCTCCTCATTCTCGTCAAACAATTCATCAATTTCGCCTTTCGGCGGCTGTTCCTCCTGCGTAGCCGTCACGGTCGTTGTCGGTTCTTCGTCGACCGCAAACACGCCGACGGTGAGCATTGCGACAAGCGTTGCGATACACAGGATAATTGAGATAACTTTTTTCATCATAAATTTCCCTTCCTTTTAAATAAATTGAGCTGCAAGAAGTCCTATTTTTTCAAGCCACTCCAGCAATGCGTCATTCTGATTTATCAGCTCCATGAGAAACATCAGCGGTGCACCCACCGTAAACGCAAGGAACCAATAAACAATCATTATCATCCTATCCCCCCTTTTTAGGAAAATAATTTATGAAACTTTCCCTTTTTAAGGTAACCCCTCTGATGTTTAAACTGTTGAATGGGACATTGCAAATATTTTTGCCTTAAGCGAATAATTATAAAAATTATACTGTGCTTCGGACACCTCGGCATAGCTGAGCCCACGTTCGCTTTCCGAAGTATCATCGTCATATCTCTCAAACATGCGAACAGGAATCCCGAGAGAATTAAGCTCATATCTGGCAGTTACAACTCTGTCATAGCTGTCGTAATTCTCCCAATAGCCTCCGTCTCCGAACTTTTTATAGTAGTCCTTGATAACGAATTTGACAATATTTCCGTTTGCGTCATATTCAAATGTTTCCATAAAATCATCGGGAGTGCCGCAGACCGCTTTTGTAATATTTCCTTTCTCGTCATGCTCAAAAGCATATTTCTGCAGGCTGTCACTGAAAGCGATAAGCCGATGGCTTTCGTTATAGATCTCGGTAGGCTTCATGACATTTTTGACGTACCTTGTGTCTTCGGATTCGTCGGACACAGTATCATAATACGTCTTTCCGACAACCTCGCCATATTCACTCAGCTTCAGCACGGTAAAGCCGCTCTCATCCGTAAATCCGGCTATAGTGACTGTTCTGCCGTCGCTGCCCCAGTTAATATTAAGCGTTCCGTAGCTTGCAATATAGTTTATCGGTGCATAGAATTTTCCTTTTTCGAAATTGCGAACAGGCTCCGTCTCAATCGGAGAATTATTGTTATATTCCTCTTTGGTAACGTTGAATTCGCCGTATTCAACCGCTTCTTCCGTCGTGGTTTTGTTAGTGCTCCCTGCCGCACCCGACGATATGCTGTTTGTCGGCTCGGACTTGTTTGCCCTTGCGCCAAAATAAACTCCCGTTCCGATTCCTGCGGCAAGGACAACTGCTATGGCCGATATTATAATTCTCTTTTTCATTATAAATTTCTCCTCAATCGAATTTTAGATTACGCCTTCTCTATACTCGGCATAATAAAAATCATATGCTTATTATCCCTAAAAAACCTACTATTCGATATATTACCATATATTTTTGCGCGCAACAGTCAAACGGCACGAATACCTGTTTTAGCGGCACCAAAAATTTAAAAATTCAAATTATTACAATATTTTTAAGATAATATATTGACTTAATCATTCAAATAATTTAAATTATATATATGTTTAATTGAAAGATGTGAGAAAAAGATGAAAATTGCAATTTGTGACAACGAACCGTCAACACTCGATTTCATTTCCTCGGCAATCGAGGATCTTATTTTGTCTCAAAGCATGGATATTAAATACGAAACCTTTTTATCCTATGAAAATCTGATACGTCGGATAGGAGATTTTGACCTTTTTATTATCGACTATAAAATGCCCGGCATAGACGGAATGGAATTTGCAAAAAAAGTTTACTCGGAATTCGGTGTGGAAAAGGGCCTTATTTTTATAACGGCATATCCTGAAATTGTCTATGAAGCCTTTGAGGTCAGAGCGTACCGTTTCCTCGTTAAGCCTCTGTCAAAAGAAAAGATCACCGAAGCCGTCAGCGAATACATAAGGGATCTGACCTCATCAAGGAAGCTGACTATCAGAATCGACGATGAATTCTACATTTTAAATACTGATGACATTTATTACATGGAGGCGGCTCGAAAATATACGTACATCTATTTAAAGGATGACTGTATCAGATGCCGAAGGACTATAACCTCCTTTGAAAACGAGCTTTCCGATTACGGATTTTTCAGAATTCACCGCTCATACCTTGTTAATATAAATAAAGTTAAAAAATTTGACAGCAGAATTTGCATTTTGGAAAACGGCGAGAAAATTTTCATCAGTCAGAAAAAATATGATGAATTCTGTCAGCTCTACCTTGAATCAATTAAGTAGGTGAACCCATGGAGAATATAATTTTTTTTGAATGTATTTCCGGGGTTGCACAAATAATACTCGGCGCATCGCTGGAGCTGTTTCTTCTTAATAAATTAGTCGGTTATGAAACAAAGAAAAACAAGCTTCCTTTCATAGTCGTTTCTATTTTGATTTTTGTAGCTGTTGCGGCGGGTATGCTGTTCATAAAAGACCGTGAAACCGCTCTGACAGTTCCGGATACAATTTCAATGCTTACATATATCTTTTTGCCGTATCTTTTGCTGAAGCCAAAGAAAAAAGCGACATTTTGCCTGTTCGGTTTGATCTACGCTTCAACGGCAGATTTCATTGTCTTTGTTATCGTTTCATTATCGAAGCTCAGTTCGGCGATTTACGAAAATCTGATCTATGCCGGACTTTATGCAATTTTATTGACCGCCGCCGTTCTTTATGTTCGGCTCGGTAAAAAGGAGATTCCGCACGACTTTTTTGAAACGATTCCGCCAATCGTTTATGTTGTAATAATTATTGCCGACTGGTCATCATACTACGGAGTTATGCTTTCGCTTGACGAAACTTATTATAAAGATGTTTATCAAACGCTGATGCTTGCCTCGGCAGTTCTTGTGACGCTGTGCCTGTCCTTCGTCGTTTATAAATATTTCACGGTCACACGCTCACAAAAGGAAGCCGAGCATCAGCTTGAATTACAGCTAAAGCATTATGAAAGTCTGACCGAATCGACGCAAGAGATACGAAGCTTTCGCCATGACATAAAGAACAATCTTTTTTCTTTAAACATCATGCTCTCGGAGGGCAAGCTCGATGAGGCAAAGGAATATGTTGAAAGTCTCAACGGCAAAATTGACGAAACCAAACGTTTTTCCTATTACACAGGCAACTATCTTGCGGACGCAATCCTTGCCGACAAAGCAGGTTCAGCGGCAGAATACGGAACAAAGATAATATTCGACGGAACGATTCCCGAAAAAGGGATTGAAAAATGCGACCTTTGCACCGTGCTGACAAACGCCCTTGACAATGCAATAACTGCCTGCATGGATATTCCGAATTCAACCGTCAAAATCACGTCGAGGGAAACGGAAATGGGCTGCCGAATAACGATAAGCAACCCCGTAAAATTTGAGCCGCAAATTAAAAACGGCAAAATAAAAACGTCGAAGTCGGACAAAAAGTATCACGGCTTCGGCATTGAAAATATCAGAAAAACAGTCGAAAAATACAATGGCTTTCTCAAGCTCGGCTGTGAGAATAAAACCTTCAAGCTTGACGTTGCAATGACGTTAAAATAAAAAATCACAAAACAGGAGAGGTTAAAATGAGGAACAATGCGGCAAAAAAATTACTTTCGATCATCCTTGCAATAACTGTGATTGCAGGTTTGATCCCGTTCACCTCCGTAACGCATACCAAGGCGGCGGAAGAAATTTTATCGACTGACGATTTTCAGTATAAAAAAATCGGTAATAGCTATATACAAATCCTGAACTGCATAAACACAACTGCCGAGGAAATACGCATTCCTGAAGAGATTGATGGATGTCCTGTAAAAATCTTGGGTAGAAATTTCAGTGGAAGCAATACTTCAGAGTTTGTATTTTCTGATTTAAATGCCAATCTTAAAAAAATTTATATTTCCAAAAATATTTCGCAAATTTGCGAAAACACTTTTCAAAAAATAAAAAAAGTTGAATTCATATCCGTTGATGAAAATAATGCTAATTTTTGCAGTGACTCAAACGGCTTTTTATATTCTAAAAAAGGTGATGGATCTATTAATTCGATTTTACGTTGTCCGCCTGCTTATGCTGCTGATGAATTGACAATATCCGACTCTGTTTACAAAATCGATTCTTTTGCCTTCAGTTTCTGTTCAAAAATAAAAAGAATCGTTATACCCGATTCGGTAAAAGATATCAGTTATGCATTCAATTCATGCACATCTCTGGAATCCATACAGTTTCCCGATAGCGTCGGCTATTTAAATTGTTATTTCAGTGACTGCCCTTCACTTTTAAGCATTAAATTTCCAACTGCCCTCTCGGTGTCCGGGCAATACTCCAATTTCTCCGGATGCACTTCTTTAAAAAGCGTAATTTTACCCAAATGCTCAAAATTATATTCTGTAGGTCAAGCGATGTTCAAAAATTGCACTGCTCTTGAAAGCGTTGACTTTCAAAACAGTGTAAATAAAATACGCCCGGAGGCTTTTATGAATTGTTCGTCGCTGACAACTTTTTCCGGAGATGCAGAAATACAAGAAATTTCCAGTCAGGCTTTCAGCGGTTGCTCTTCTTTAACAGCAGTCCCGGGAAACAACAAATTGAGAGTAATCAGTCAGTTGGCATTTGAAAACTGCACATCTTTGAAAAGTGTTCCGTCCTTAGACAATCTAGAAGAAATTGGTGTTAGAGCATTTGGAGGCTGCTCTAATCTTCTCAGTGTAGGTGAGTTGAATTCATTAAAGGCGATTATGTATGACGCTTTTAAAAATTGCACTGTACTTTCGAGCATTTCATTGCCTGATCATGATATAGAAATACAATATGATGTTTTCGCCGGGACAGCCCTTGTAGCGGATGAATCACGCTACACCGACGGTAGCCTTTATATAGGCAAACATCTTATCGCTACATTGCCGAATATCGAGACGTTAGCCGTCAAAGAAGGTACTTTAACAATAGGAAATTCCGCATGCTATCAGCAACAAAATCTGCATAATGTTTCTATTCCGGACAGTTTGATTCGTATTTCCGATAAATCATTTATGAATTGCAAGGCACTGAATGAAATTAACTTGCCCGAACAATTAAAATATATAGATCGTGCAGCCTTTAGTGGTAGCGGACTTAATAAAATTTATATACCCCAAAATGTTGTTGCACTTGGCAGTAATTGTTTTGAAAACTGTAACAAGCTTTCTGAAATTTCAATTTCAAATACAGACACAGAAATCAACAAATACTGTTTTAAAGGCACAGCACTTTCCTCAATATCTCTGCCTAAAACATCCATAATTGATGAATACACATTTTTTAATTGTGCGAAACTTGAATCAATATATATTCCCGATGGAACAGCCCAAATAAACGTATTTGCTTTTTCATTATGTCGTAATTTGCAACAGGCTTATTTGCCTGATAGTATAACTTGTATTGAAGCAAAAGTTTTTGAAGGATGTCAATCACTTAAAGAAATAACTATTCCGCAGAAAATAACCGAGATTGATTATGGCACATTTAATAACTGCAAGGCATTGAGCTGTGTTAACCTGCCTAAAGGACTTATTTCAATAAATGGTTTAGCTTTCGCCGGCTGCAAAAGTCTCACAAGCATTGCTATTCCGAAAAGCGTTAAAAGCATTGGTGCTTCTGCTTTCAGCAGCTACCTTAAAACGGTCTACTTTGAGGGCAGCGAGGAAGAATGGAACGCTATAACATTCGGTGCTAACAATACTCCACTTGAGCAGGCAGAGATTATTTTCAATTCCACAGGTGCAACCGTTCCCGATGAGCCTAAGGACAACATTACATGGTCCTTCGATTCCTCCGACGGTCATCTTTTCCTCAGCGGCAGCGGCGATATGCTTGAACGTGAAAAAACCTCCGATTATGAATGGTACGGCTTCCGAAACAGCATAAAATCGCTAACAATCGGCGAGGGCGTAACCTCCGTCGGTGCAAATGCTTTCACCGGATTTGTAAATCTCGGTGAAATAATAGTCGGAAAAGATGTCAAGAAAATCGGCGACAATGCCTTTGCCGGCTGTGCAAAGCTTTCACTGATAAGCTTCGTCGGCGAACCGAGCAATATATCCTCCTCGGCATTTGTCGGCTGCAACAAGCGCATGACAGTAATCGGAGAAAATGACCTTGGAAAGGCTTTCGCTCAGGGCAACGGCTTCAACTATAATCCCATATCCTTTGACAGCGAAAAGAAGGTTCTTAACTTCGGCAACACGCTGACGATTTACAAGGATCTGCCTTATACATTCATTGTTTATTATGTCGTCAAGTATTCGCAATCGGAATATCTGCACTTTGACAAGCTCATATTTGACGGAGTTATCGGCGACACAATTTCAATGGATAACGTTGACAAATCCGCAGAATATCTGACGCTCAACAATCTTTATGTAAGCCTCAAATCAACCGACGGCGAGCAAATCAGCTTTGCCCGAATGCTGGAGCTTCTTGAAGACGGCGAATATGACGCATTTAAATATGTTGTTAAGGACGATAAGAACCCTGAGCAGGAGGAAAAGCCAAAGCCGGAAAAGAAAGATTTCTTTGAAAAAATCGCCGAAGGACTTGAGAACCTTTACACAAATGCTTTAAAAACACTTTCAAAAGTTGCAAACTTTTTCCGCAAACTTTTTAAATAACACCAAACCGTTACATTTATCTTTTGGGTAAGTGTAACGGTTCTTTTTGTGCCACAGTTTGCGGCTCGGCATATTCTGTTAATAGGCAAAAGCCAAAAAACAACCCGGCAAAATATATTCGTCGGGTAAAAGGAGTTAACTAAATTGAACAACTATCCATATGAACGCTCCGCTATGGCGCCCATGGGATTTGCAAAGAGTCTTTCATCGCCAATGCAAACGGGTTTCACATCGGCTTTACCCGAAAACCCTGTTGCAACAATGGCATATGTTCCGTTTCAAACTGACACGACCGTTTATGATGAGATGAAAGCTCTCAGAGCAGGTACACTTTTCCCCGTACTCGACAAGCCCTTCAAGGGTCGTGGTATGAGATGACAAAAGCATTGCTTTCGCAGCAAATCGATGCCGTACAGTTTGCCATGTGGGAACTGCACCTCTATCTTGACACTCACCCGGACGACATCAGCGCATTGACACTATTCAAAAAGTATGAAGAAAAAAACGAAAAGCTCGTTGCCGAATATGAAGAAACCTGCGGGCCGCTTTACTCAAATTCAGACCCCGGCGTATCATGGCTCAAAAATCCGTGGCCGTGGGACTTAGGGGGTAACAACTGATGTTTGTTTATGAAAAGAAATTGCAATATCCCGTCAAAATCGCCACACCCAACGCCAAATACGCAAGTATTATAATTTCACAATACGGCGGTCCGGACGGCGAGTTGGGAGCTTCGCTGAGATATCTCAGCCAGCGTTTTGCTATGCCATATCCCGAGCTTAAAGGATTGCTGACGGATATTGGTAGAGAAGCCTCTGAAATGTTCCATTCAGAGGCTACGGCTTTTTTTGATGCTTTTGCAACCGTATAGCTCCACTTCATAGGAAGTAAATTCAGATATACATCTATGTTATCCTTATCTTGAACTACCATCTTGTCTAAAATGTGCTTATAGAACTCATCTTCGTACTCCACGCCGCTGACAATCTCTTTGATTGCGTCCTCAATTTCTTTTAGAAGCTGCTGTTGCTGCTCAATCATTTCACGCTGCTTATCCACGCTTTCGATGATAGATTGAAGCTCCTCGATTTCCGCATCGCAGCTTGCACGGGTGGCGGTAAATTCGTCCTTGTTAATCAGATTGGACATATACAGGTCAATCAGATTAGCCCGCTTGCCCTCAATTTTCTTAATCTGCTCTTGCAGCTTTAGGACATCCGTTCCCGTTGTATCCATAGCAATGATGGACTGAATAACGGCGGTTAGGTTGTTTATGATTTTATCCCTGTTGTATTTAAGGCTCTTGGTTACGAGATACATAATGTGGGTCGCATCCTCATTGCGGATAGACAAGCCCGTACAGCCGACTTGGTTTCCTGCCTTGTCGATATGGGGGCTTCCGTGCTTTGCGGCTTCGTTGCAGCGCCACGCCTTATATCGGCTGCCGTCTTTTCTGGTCTTATACCTTGCGACATAGCTTGAGCCGCAGCAGCCGCATTTGATTTTGCCAGAGAACGGATAGCGGTTAGAGTGCTTCGCCTTACCCTCCTGCGAAAGTGACTTTGCATCTAAAATGCGGTTTGCTTCATCGAACAGTTCACGGGAGATAATCGGCTCGTGATGGTCTTTAATGATAACAAATTCCTCTTGCCCACGGTTGTATTTCTTTTCGTGAGATAGGAAGTCTGGCGTATAGGTCTTTTTCTGCACCAAATCGCCGCAGTATTTCTCGTTGCGTATCACTCGCAGAATGACCGTGTTGCTCCATTCCTTGACCCGCATAGGGCTGATACCTTCCTCACGAAGCTCACGGGCGATGACGTGCGTTCCTTTGCCCTCATTGACAAACTTATGGAAGATAAGGCGTACAACCTTTGCGCCTTCCTCGTTAATGGTCATTTTGCCGCCCTCGACATCGTAGCCCAACATACTTCTGCCGAACACAACGCCTTGTTCCATCTGGCGTTTTTGTCCCCACTTCACACGCTCGGAAGTCTTGCGGCTTTCTTCCTGTGCAATAGAGGACATAATCGCCAGACGAAGCTCTGCATCGCCGTCTAAGGTGTTGATATTGTCATTCATAAATATAACACCGACGCCGTGCTTTTTCAATTCACGGGTGTAATATATACTATCAAGGGTGTTTCTCGCAAAACGGGAAATCTCCTTGGTGATAATCAAATCAAAGTCGCCATTCTTGGCGCACGCTATCATACGGTTAAACTCTTTGCGCTTCTTTGTGTTCGTGCCAGAAATGCCCTCATCGGCAAAAATCTCATAAAGCTCCCAATCGGGATTGCGCTCAATATACTGTCTGAAATACCGTTGCTGGCTTTCAAACGAATTGGCTTGGTCTTCGTTGTCCGTTGAAACACGGCAGTATGCAGCCACCTTTCTTTTTGTTTCAACCATCTTCAGCTCTTGGTTTAGGCGTTCATATCTATTTATCATAGCGAAGCTCCTTTCTCAGTAAACTTTGTTACTGTATTTAATTATAGAAAAAAGAGAGTGCGGTGTCGAATGTGCAAATTTGTTTTTTCACTCGGCTATGTAAAAACGCCAAGCGTTATGCTCGGCGTCTGCTTTTTGGCTCCCTGCTATATTGCTTTTCAAGCTCGACCAAACAGCGTTCCCGCTGAGAATGTGTCAGCAGCTTTCTTTTCTCCAAAGAAAGGAGTATCGACTTTTGGATATTCATAAGGAACGCAGCGTGTTCCTGCTCGTTTAATTCTGGAACAGGGTCGCCAACATAAACAAATTCTCTATGCAACAGCCGCAACACCTCCCTCGTTTCTAAAATATATGAGCTACCGCTTGTACCGTATAACGAGAGAGCTAATCCTTTTTTGCAAGCCCGATGCTGATAGCGAGAGCTTTGTCTGCGCAATGAATAAAACGCCTGTCAAGAGTTCCTAAGTACTCTCGCAGGCGTTGCTTGTCTATGGTGCGGATTTGTTCAAACAATATAATTGAGTTCTTATCCAGACCGTCGAAGTCTTTAATTAAGGTGTGCGTAGGTAATTTTGCTTTTGTGTGTACCCGACTTGTGATAGGGGCGATAATGACCGTAGGGCTATGCTTGTTGCCTATATCGTTGGAAATGATAAGTACAGGTCTTGTGCCGCCCTGTTCAGAGCCGATAACGGGATTTAGCTCCGCATAATAAATGTCGCCACGCTTGATAGTCAATTCCATTGTGTTTGACCTCCCAATATGATTTAGACAGAGGTTTTCTGCCTATGTAGGCAGCCAAACACAAGGAAGTATTTAAGGTCGGGAGAGCATAAACAATATCTCTGTTCTTTTGACCGCCTTGCGTCTGGCTGCTATGAGAAAGCATTTCAATTTGTCCTCGACACCCCGAAATGCTATTGGGAAGTCGCCAAACGGTCAGCAGCGAACTGACGCCACGGGAGTTTCACCCCAACTGTCGTTCTGACAGAGCCGCCCTCATTGCCTGCGACGGTTTTATCACGCTCGGACTGTGACTGGACGGGAGTATCATTGTCCTCTTTGTGGGTTATGGCGAAATCGGGAGCTGCCCGATATTTTGAGTAGGTAGTTGTCGCTCTCTGCTTTACGGCAGGTTATGGCGTACCTCTCGACACGCTTATGCTTATCACAATCACAAAGAGAAGGTATTTGGCGAATGGGTATTCGGTTTTCAAAGAGCAATCCCGTTTTCGCCACACAAAGGAAAACAGGGCGAGAGGTTTTGTCCTCTCACCCTGTAGCCCGTGGGAACGCTCAATTTTCCCCTCTACTCAAAAATTTTTTGGATTTTTTCTTTGAGCCTGTCCAATCGCCTGTAAACGGCTTTCTCCGTGATACGCAGATACGATGCAATTTCACGGGTAGAATATCCCTGTACTTTCATAAAAGCGATATGCAGAGTAAGCCTATCCACCTTAATCAGCACTTGATAGAGCTGCTGATTTTCGATGTTATCCAGAAAGTCCTCAACCGTGTTTATTTCGGGCTGTGTCATATCCGCTGCGACTTCTTCAAGGTATGTACCTGTTTCTTGCATACGCTGATAGTAACGCCTGTCGGAATTGAAAATCGCCCAATCGTGAACACGGAGCTTTTCTATGTCTTTCTCGCTGACACCCAAACTCCGCAACTGTTTTTCTTCGGCTTCTTTCCATAGCCGCCATTTCTTTTCTTCTCTGGCTTTGTTGTACGCCATACTGTTTCCTCCAATCTGAATTTTTTGAAAACTCAGATTGGCGGGCGGACTGCGACAACCAACGCCAGATGCGGGCTTGTCCTGTATCAAAGAGAAGCAGGACAAGCAAAAAGCCGCAAAGGTACAAAGACCTCTGCGGCAATAAGCATAACTATACCTACGGCATAGAAATGAAATCTCTATTTGAAAACCATAAAAGTGCCACGAACAGGCGAGGATTTTTTTAACAGCTTATCCTCGTTCATGCGTGACACTCTATATGTATCCGCTGCTTCTGATGAGCAGCGTTGCGGTCATATTAGACCAACACATAAAAAATCCCTCCAAACCTTAAACGGGCTTAGAGGGCTGAGCTATTTTTGTTTGGGCGTGACAGAGCAGCCCACCAAAGCACCGTTTTTTTTATTTGGTGGGCTGTGCTGCCAAATTTATTGATGAAAAAAGAGCCGACGAGCTGTGAGGTATCTCACAGGTTCATCGGCTCTGCGTCTTAGCGTCTGGCACTTCTGCTGTTGTGATATTCAGTTGCTTTGCATTTATCAAGGTCTGCTTATGGCACTTGGGACAGAACAGGGGAAAATTCTTTAGCTCTGTATCCTCCCGTATCTGTACTCTTGTTTTGTTGCCGCAGACGGGGCATAGTATAAATTTTTCTTTTTGCATTAGGCATATTTCCTCCGAGTCACAAACGCAAGATTGCCTTAGCTATTGTTGCCAAGGAAAGCTGCAAGTCCCTTTTGCACTTCTGCTGGGTCTTTGACACTATATGTGAAAGAAATCGTTGCGCTTGTTTCAATCCAAATCTTAGAATAATCGGAAGTGAAACTGATTATGGAGTCCATAGAATTGTCTGCTCGGTAAAATGTAATCTTGTTATTTTCCTCGCTGTCAATCCAAGAGCCTCTCTTAACTTCTTTCGTGTTGATCTCAATACCTTCAACAAAGGTCAACAGTTCATTGAAATATGCGCTGTCTGTAATGGTTTTGTTCCCGTCGGCAGTTTTAATTTCGGCGTGCGTTGCAGACGGAGTTGCAATTGCGTTGATTTCAGTAATAGTTTGCTTTGCCGTCGCATACTGCGGACGGTTAGGAATAAGGCATATTGCAATGACCACAATTAAAATTACCGCCCCTAAACCTGCAAATCCAATTATTTTTTTCGTGTTTGATTTCATAACATTCTTTATCCTTTCTTTGGGATTTCCCT
>OCIU01000726.1_pt1 | contig 27132 bp, 17 predicted proteins | sample 1538471 | NCBI WGS metagenome assembly OCIU01 (sample SAMN04571693, study PRJEB22368) | human gut metagenome | biome: human gut; material: stool | host: Homo sapiens | place: Luxembourg | collected 2012-06-01 | reverse complement strand
CGACACCATGCCCGGCATCCTCTCCTGGGCCGGAAATCCGGACTACCTCTATCCCGACGGCGTGAGCAACACCGTCTGGGCGGTGACCTACGGCATCGTCTGGGCGCTCGTCGTGGCCATCAGCCCATGGCAGACGAGCCGCTACCTCATGGCAAAGGACGAGCACGTCGTCCTGCGCTCATCCGTGTGGTCGTCCATGGGCGTCATGGTCGTGACGATCGCGCTGTATTTTTCCGCCGCGTTCGTGCGCAACATCAACGGCAGCCTTCCGGGCAGCGAGGCCATGATCTGGGCCGCCACGCACGTGCTGCCGCCGGTCATCGGCATGCTGCTGCTCATCGGCATCAGCGCGGCCGGCATCTCGTCGGCATCGACGTTTTTGTCGCTGATCGGCTTTTCCGTCGTCAACGACATTCTGCCCGAGGCCGAAAGCGACCGCAAAAAGCTCGCCCGCTCCCGCTGGGCGATGCTGGCGGTCAGCCTTGTCGTGCTCGCGCTCGCCTACCTCAATCCACCGCAGATCTTCCTCATCATGTACTTCGGCGGCACCGTCATCGCGGGCGCGTGGAGCCTCGTGGCCTTCGGCAGCGTGTGGAGCCGCCGCCTGAGCCGCTGCGGCGCGTATCTCGGCATGCTGCTCGGCTTTCTCGGCTGTGTGGGCGCGAAGGCGATCTACGCCCTGCGCGGCATCACGCCGCCAGTCTGGGCGGATGCGTTTTTCATCGGCATCGTGCTGAGTATCCTCGGAGCGGTGATCGGCTCTGCGCTCCGGCCGCCGACGCAGGCAGAACAGCTCGCGCGCGAACGCCTCTTCGATGCGCCCACCGGCCCGGAGGAGGCCGCCGCCTGCCGAAAGGACCGGCGGCTGTGGCGGGTGTACCTCGTGTTTGGCCTGTGTGTGGGCCTGTTTTTCCTGTTTTTCTATGCCATTCCCTACAGCCGCGCGCTGTGATCTTCCCCGGAGGTGACCGCCATGCCGGACACGCTGAATCTGTATTACGCCCGCATCGCCAACATGGGCGATCTGCTCAATCCGCTCATCATCGAGCGCTGCTTCGGCTACCGGGTCGAGCGCTGCTCGTTTCTCACCGGCGACCTGTGCGCCATCGGAAGCGGTCTGGCGCAGTATAAGCTGCATGGCAATCCGCTCATGAAGCTGCAGCAGTGCATCAACGGCCGAACGCACCCGCACGTGGACGTCTGGGGCTCCGGATTCATCAACTACGACGATGCGCGCGGGCGCTTTTTCAAGCGCGATATGCGCTTTCACGCCGTGCGCGGCGAGCTGACGCGCCGCAGCATCGAGCGCATGACCGGCCGCACGCTCGACATTCCGACCGGCGACGGCGGCATTCTCGCAGACGAGCTGCTGGACACGCTGCCCGAAAAACGGTATGATATCGGCATCGTGCCGCACGTCTGCGACCTGAATGACCCCGCCGTGACGGATCTGCTGGGCCGGTACGAAAACGCGAAGTTCATCAACGTCAAGGATGACCCCATTGCCGTGCTGACCGAGATCGCGCAGTGCCGCTGCATCCTCTCGAGCAGCCTGCACGGGCTGATCGCGGCCGACAGCTTCCACATCCCGAATCTGCACATCGTCTTTTCCGACCGCCCGCTCGGCGACGGGTATAAGTTCGATGATTACTATTCCGCCTATGGCGTGCAGCATTCGCCGCGCGACCTGCGCGTGAGCGCAGCGCCCGCCATCGCCGAGATCCGGGATGGCTGGCGCATCCGGCCGGAGCAGGTCGAGGAGAAAAAGCGCCAGATGCGCGCGGCTTTCCCCTACCCGGCCGTGAATGGAGGCAGCCTATGAATGATCTGATCTCGGTCGTCATCCCGACCTATAACCGCAGGGACAAGCTGCCGGCGTGCATTGCAAGCGTGCTGGCGCAGACCTACCGGAACATCGAGGTCATCGTCGTGGACGACGCCTCGACCGACGGCACGGAGCGTCTGTTCGACTGCGGCACCGACCCGCGCGTGCACTACGTGCGCTACGGCGACAACCGCGGCGCGTGCTATGCCCGCAACCTCGGCGCGCAACAGGCACGCGGTAGCATCCTCGCCTTTCAGGACAGCGACGATCTCTGGCACCCGGACAAGCTGCAAAAGCAGTATGATCTGCTCACGGCCACTGGGGCTGACCTGTGCTACTGCGGCATGAACCGCATCGCCGCAAACGGCAGCTCGTTTTATTATCCCGTGCACGCGCCGCACCCCGGCCGCGCGCTGGAGGATTTTCTGGCCGAGAACCGCGCCGGCACCCAGACCATGCTCATGCACCGCGCCGTGTGGGAGGCCGTGCGCTTCGACGAGACCATCCGCCGCTATCAGGACTGGGACTTTGCCATCCGGGCGGCCGAGCGCTTCCGGCTCGTGTACCTGCCGGAGGCACTGGTGGAGTCCGAGGTCGGCGGCGACAGCATCTCCGCCGTCGTCAAATCCTACCCCCACCTGCTGCGGCTGTATGAAAAGCACGCAGCGCTCTACCAACGCTTTCCGCGCAGCGACGCCGTGATGAACCGCCGTCTCGGCAAGCGCAGCCACCCGACCGATCCGGCGCGCGCCGCCGCGCACTTCCGCAAAAGTTTCCGGCTCAGCCACAATCCCTATGACCTGAGCTATTACCTCGCCAACTGCCTACGCGCCCGCCGGCAGCAGAAAGGACAGACACCATGACCGCATTCGTCATTTTGCATTACCGCGCCATCGACACGACCCGCAGCTGCGTCAAGAGCATCCGCGCGCTCGCGGGCGACAAGCACATCGTCATCGTGGACAACGCCTCCCCGAACGGCACGGGCGCTGTTCTGGCGGAGGAATTCGCCGCGAGCCCGGACGTGACCGTGCTGCTGCACGGCAAGAACGACGGCTTTGCCCGCGGCAACAACGTCGGCACGCGCTGGGTGTACGAGCATCTGGACGCGGACTTCACCGTCGTGCTCAACAACGACGTCGAGATCCCGCAGCACGACTTCATTCCCCAGATCGCGCGCATTTACGCGCAGCACCCGTTCGACCTGCTCGGGCCGGACATTGTGTCGGTGTTCTCCGGCATTCACCAGAGCCCGAAAACGCTGCACGGCTGCACGCTCGAGAGCGTGCGGCACAAGCGTGCGTGCGTTGCGCGCAGCAAAAATCCCATCCTCCTGCTGCTGAGCAGCGGCGAGAAAAACAGCCCCGCCATCTGGCGGCTCGTACAGATCCGCAACCGGAAAAAGCAGCATATTGACACCACGCGCCCCGCGGAGGGCGTCGTGCTGCACGGCTCGTGCGTGATCTTCTCGCAGCGCTATCTTGCCCGCCACCCCGAGCCGTTTTACCCGAAAACGTTCATGTACTACGAGATGGAGATCCTCGACTGGATCTGCCGCCAGGAGGGCAGCGTCGTGCGCTACGACCCGTCGATCTCCGTGCTGCACTATCAGTACGTGGCCTCGAAGATGGAGTACCGCTCGATCGTGCGGCGCTCAAAATTCGTCATCGACTGCCTGCTCGACTCGCTCGATGCGGCCGAGGAGCTGATCCTTGCATCCGAGGCGGCAGAGCCCGCGGCAGCGCAGCCGGTAAACACCGTCGCGCTCGCGGACGCCTGAGCGCGCAGAAAGGCGGCACCGCGCCATGAAAAAGAAAAAGACCCGCCGCGCGACCCGGGCGTTTTACGCCGGGCTGTCCTACCTCTCGCCACGGTGGAACACAAAACTGTTATACCTGCGCAAGTTCGGCCGTCTGCCGGATCTGAAGCACCCGCAGACGCTCAACGAAAAGCTGCTCAAGCAAAAGCTCGAGCGCTTCGGCACGGACCCCGTCGTGCGCCAGTGTGCGGACAAATACCGCGTGCGCGACTATGTGGACGGCTGCGGCTGCGGCGGCACGCTCAACCGCCTGCTCGCCGTGTACGACCGGCCGGAGGACATCGGCTGGGACGCGCTGCCGGAGCGCTTCGCCGTCAAGTGGAACTTCGGCTGCGGCTACAACCTCATCTGCACGGACAAAAGCGCGCTCGACACGAACGCTGCCGAAAAGCAGCTGCGCGCCTGGGGGCGCGAACCGTTCTGGGCGTATTACTCCGAGCTCCAGTACCGCCATGTGGACAAGAAACTGCTGATCGAGGAATACATCGGCACGCCGGACGGCACGCTGCCGGAGGACTATAAATTTTACTGCTTCCACGGCCGGTCGGATTGTGTTATGCTCTGTGTGGGGCGCGACGAGGGCTGGCCGAAGTTTTATTTCTTCGACCGGGACTTCCGGCTCCTGCGCATCAACCGTGACTCGCAGGCCGCACCCGAGGACTTCACGCTGCCGAAGCCGGCAGGGCTGGACGAAGCCTTTGCCATTGCCGACCGGCTGAGCAAGCCGTTTGACTTCGTGCGCGTGGATCTGTATCTCACGCCGCGCGGCGTGCGCTTCGGTGAGCTGACATTCACCCCGGCGGCCGCGCTGGACAACAAGCGCCTGCCGGAGACCGACCTGCGCTTTGGCCGCAGGATGGAGGAAACACTATGAACATTGCCATTCTCGGCGCAGGCAACAGCGGCTGCGCACTTGCGGCCGACTACGCCGCGCGCGGCCATGAGGTCACGCTCATCAAGACCTCGCACAGCCTGCACGACGACAATTTCTCGCACCTGTGCGCGACCGGTGGCCGGATGCGCATCCACGAATTCGGCACGGACACGGACTGCGTGATCGCGCACCTGTCGCGCGACGTGGCGGATGTGCGCGGCAAGGACATCGTGCTGCTGTGCACGCAGACGGGCTACCACCCGGACGTGCTGCGGCGCGTCGTGCCGTTTCTGGCGGCGGGGCAGATCCTGCTGATGATTCCGGGCTACCTCTCCACCGCCTACGCGCTGGGGCTGCACCCGGCCGACGGCGTCATCTTCGCCGAGGCGGAGAGCAACTTCATCGACGGGCGCATCGGCGCGCCGGGCGAGTTTCAGGTGGGCTTTCGCAACGTGCGCAACCCCATCGGCGTCTACCCGCACAACGCGCTCCCGGCGGCACGGGAAGTGCTCGACCGGCTGGGCACGCCGTTTGTGTATCTCAAGAGCGTGGCCGAGGCCGCGCTGCACAACCCGAACATGATCGTGCACACGGTCGGCGCCGTGATGAGCATCCCGCGCATCGAGGCCACGCACGGCGACTTCTGCATGTACCACGAGGCGTTCACGCCGTCGACCTGGAACCTGCTCGAGGCGCTCGACGGCGAGAAAATGCGCGTGCTCGAGCACCTTGGCTGCGACCCCGTGCCGTATGTCGAGGCGTGTAAATTCCGCAACAGTCTCGACGATGCGCGTGACGCGAAGGAGGTCTTTTTCGCCTATGCCGCCATGCCGGAGCGGGCAAAAGGGCCGCTGACCGTGCGCTCGCGCTACATCATGGAGGATGTGCCGCAGGGGCTCGGCCTGCTGGAGTCGCTGGGTGCGGCGCTGAGTGTGCCGACGCCGGTGTGCTCGTCGCTGATCGAGATCGCCTCGGCGGCGCTCGGCTGTGACCTGCGCGCGCAGGGCCGCACGATCGAGCGGCTCGGCCGGGACAACATCCGGGCCATTCTGGACGATGCAGAGAGGGGCGCTGAACCATGTCCCGCTGGAACGCACTGAAAAAGACTTACCGCATGTGCACGCGCCTACGCGCGCAGCGCGGCGGCAGCCGGACGGGCTATCTGCTCGACGCGCTGTGGTGCAGTGTGCGGCACGGCGCATCGCCGGAAAACTACTTTGTGCTCCGCTTCTTTGCCCTGCCGGACTGGCAGCGTGCGGCCTTCCTCACATCCGGCCGCTCCGGTGCGCTCGACCGGGCGCTCAACCGCAATGCCGCGGCGGCGGAAAAGGAAGCCCTTGCAAGCAAGGCGCGCTTTCTCACGGTGTTCGCGCCCGATGTCCGGCGGGCACACGTCTACGCGCCGGAAGCGGACTTTGCCGCTTTCTGCACCTTTCTGGATGAGAACGACACGTTCTTTCTCAAGCCCGTCGGCGGCACGATGGGCCGCGGCATCGAGCGCCGCCGCAGCGCCGCCATCCCCGACCGTGCCGCATTTTACAACGACTGCCGGGCGCAGCGGCTGCTGCTCGAGGCGTCCATCCGGCAGCACCCCGCGCTCGAGGCACTCAGCCCCGGGTGCGTCAACAGTGTGCGCGTCAACGCCGCGCGCGGCCGCGGCGGCCGCGTCCGGCTCATCGGCGCGTGCCTCAAGTGCGGCGGCCAAGGCGCCGCGACCGACAACTTCCACACCGGCGGCATCGCCTACCCGCTGGAGCTGGCGTCCGGCCGCGTGTCCGGCCCGGGCCGCAACAACACCGATCTCGGCGACTATACCCGCCACCCGGCATCGGGCGCGTATCTGCCCGGATTTCAGGTTCCGTTCTGGCCCGCGCTCACCGCGTGCGTATACCGGGCCATGGACCGCGTGCCCGGCATGGGCTACGTCGGCTGGGACATCGCCGTCACGCCCGACGGGCCGGAGCTCATTGAGGGCAACTGGCACTGGCCGGGCGGCAACATCATTCAATTCGACGGAGTGGGCAAATATCCGCTGCTCCGGGACTGTGCAGGTGAAACCGATGAAGAACATCCTCACTGAAAATAAACTGGTCAAAAATCTCCGCGCCTACCCCGTGCTGCACAAGCGCTGGTGCGACTATATCAAGGGCGTCCGCGAGCTGCCGGAGGGCTTCACGGCCGAACAGCTCTTTCACGACTATCTCAAGGTGCGGCGCAGCAACCCGGAAAAGCGCGTGTCCATGTCCGAGTACATGATCTTCGGCTTCTACGGCCTGACGACCGCGCAGCAAAAGCAGTACCTGACCGACGTGGAGGCGACACTGCTCATGCGCCCGTACAACAGCGCCGCCGAGCCGTACCTCAAGAGCAAGGTGACGTTTCTGAAAAACTTCACGCAGTTTGTCAGCCGCGGCTGGCTGTACCTGCCGGAGAGCGATCTTGCGGCGTTTGACGCTTTCGTGCATCAGTACCACAATATCGCGCTCAAGCCGCAGTATTCCAGCTGGGGCATCGGCTTTCGCAAGCTGACGGCGGCCGAGTGGGACGCAGCGCCCGACCGGCAGGCGCTGTTTGACGAGCTGTGCGCGGGCAAGTATCTGGCGGAGGAATTCATCCGGTCCGATGAATCCCTCGCGCGCTTTCATCCGGAGTCGCTCAACACGCTGCGCGTGATCACATTCCGCCGCGGCGAGCGCTTCGAGGTCTTTGGCGCGGGTCTGCGCGTGGGCAACAACGGTCTGCACGTCGACAACGCCCACGGCGGCGGCATCTTCTGCGAGATCGACCCGGCCACCGGCGTCATCATGACCGACGGTCTCGACGAGCACGGCAACAGCTACATCCTGCACCCGATGACCGGCGTGCGCTTTCGCGGCACGCCCATCCCGCAGTGGGAGGAGATCTGCGATTTCTGCCGCAGCGCCGCGCAGACGCTGCCGTGCCTGCGTGTCGTCGGCTGGGACGTGGCCATTCTGCCCGGCGGCAAGCTGGAGCTCATCGAGGGCAACCACAACCCCGGCATGAACATCGTGCAAGCACCGGCCAAGCACGGCGTGCACGACAAGTTCGCGCACATGCTGCTCGACTTTTACGGTGACCCGGCGCAGTACGCCTACGAGACGGTGAAGCAGCCATGAGCAATTTCACCTTTTCGCCCACGGATATTCCCGGCGTGCAGATCGTCGACGTAAAGAGCTTCGGCGATGCGCGCGGCTATTTCATGGAAACCTTCAGGGCGGCCGACTTTGCCGCTGCCGGCATCACGGATGCGTTCGTGCAGGATAACCAGTCCTGCTCGCACCGCGGCGTGCTGCGCGGGCTGCACTTTCAAAAGCGGCACCAGCAGGCAAAGCTCGTGCGCGCGATCTCGGGCGAGATCTTTGACGTCGCCGTGGATCTGCGCCGCGGCAGCGCGACCTACGGCCGCTGGGTCGGCGTCGTGCTCAGCGCGGAAAACCGCCGCCAGCTCTACATCCCGCGCGGCTTTGCCCACGGATTTCAGGTGCTGAGCGAGCAGGCAGTCTTTGCCTACAAGTGCGGCGACGTGTACCACCCTGAGGACGAGGGCGGTCTGCGCTACGACGATGCGGACATCGGCATCGTCTGGCCGGGACAGGACACGCCCATCCTCAGCGAAAAGGATCAAAACTGGCCGGCGCTGCGTGCGCTCGGCATCGAGCTGTGATGTAGCAAGCGCTGCGGAGGTGAGATCATGAACATACTCGTCACCGGTGCAAACGGCCTGCTCGGGAGCTCCGTTATGACGGAACTGCGCCGGCGCGGTCATCACGGCATCGCCGTCGGGCGCGCGCCGCAGTGCCGCAGCACAGACGCGGCGGCGTATGTGCAGGCAGACCTCTGCGATGCATCGGCTGTGCAGGCGCTCTTTGTCGGCGTGCAGCCGGACGCGGTCATCCACTGCGCCGCATGGACGGACGTGGACGGTGCGGAGCTGCCGGAAAACCGCGAGCAGGTGTTTGCCGTCAACCGGGACAGCACGCAAAACGTGGCCAAGGCCAGCCGTGACCACGGCTGCAAGCTGCTGTATGTGACGACGGACTATGTCTTTGACGGGACGTATCCCGCCCCCTACCCCGCGGACTACGACCGCTTTGCCCCGCTGAATGTCTACGGGCAGAGCAAGCTCGACGGTGAGCGCGCCGTGTGCGGCACGCTCGCGCAGCACTTCATCGTGCGCACCTCGTGGCTCTACGGCGCGGGCGGCAAAAACTTCGTGCGCACCATGCTGCAGCTGAGCCGCACGCACGATACGCTGCGCGTCGTATGCGATCAGGTCGGCACGCCGACCTATGTCCCCGATCTCGCGCGGCTGCTCGCCGACATGGTCGAGACCGACCGATACGGCCGCTACAACGCGGTCAACAGCGGCGGCTACGTGAGCTGGTATGACTTCGCCTGCGAGATCTTCCGCGCATCCGGCATCCCCATGACCGTGCTGCCGGTGACGAGCGAGGAATACGGTCAGAGTCGCGCCGTGCGCCCGCGCAACAGCCGCCTCGACACGGCCAAGCTGGCAGCCGCCGGTTTCCGGCCGCTGCCTGACTGGCAGGACGCGCTCGCGCGCTATCTTGCCGCCGAACAACCATAAACGACCGGGGCATCCCGCACCAATGTGCGCGGATGCCCCGGTTTTCTGTTATTCAGCGCTTGGGCTTGATGAGCGACACGAACGACCGGATGCCCGTATCCTGCGAGCCGCGCGGATAGACCAACAGCGTGCGCGCCTTCGCCTTGAAGCCCTGCACCGGGCGAAACACCACACCGTCGATCCCCCAGCAGGCGACGCTCGCCGGCATGATGCTGAAGGCGATGCCGGTGTTGATGATGAGGGCGATGCTGTAAAAATCGTCGGCATACATGCGCTTATTCTCCCGCAGGCCCATGTTGGCATACATGCCCGCGATCAGCCCGGCCGAGGGCTGACTGTCCTGCGCGCGGTTGAGCACGATCGGCATGCCCTTGAGCTCTCTTGGGTGGATCTCTTTTTTCGCCGCCAGCGGGTGCGAAGCGCTGATCATGACCATGCACGGATCCGAGAGCGTGACGCGGCTGTCGAGCTCCTTGCCGAGCTCCACACCGAAGCCGGAGAGCACGGCCATGTCCAGCTGCCCTTCGGCCAGAGCGCCGAGCAGGCTCTGATTGCTGCCGAGCTGGAACTCGATCTCCGCCTCCGGGTGCTGGCGGTGATATTTGCGGATCTGCGAGACGATGGTCCACAGCTCATAGGCCCCGGCATAACCGATGCGCAGATCCGTCGCGTTGCCGAGCGCAACCTTCTTGCCCTGCGCCGCGGCGCCGTTGTAGCGGATCATGAGCTGCCGGCACTGCCGGTAGAACACCTCGCCCGCCGGCGTCAGGCTCACGCCGCGCTTGCCGCGCACAAACAGCGCATAGCCAAGCTCCTGCTCGAGCAGCTTGACCTGCTGGCTGACTGCCGTCTGCGAGATGCACTGCTCCTCGGCAGCACGGGTGAAATTGAGGTGCTCTGCAGCCGATAAGAACACCGGAAGGCGCTGAATGCTCACAGTTTCCACACTCCTTGTCGAATAAGCAACGCTCAGCAGCGAAATATTGCTTCCTTTTATTATATCCATAACTTTTTCTTCTGACAAGGTCATAAAACGATATTGGACTGCGCTCTATAAAAATGATACAATTTTAACAAGGCAAGCATCAAGTCACACCCGTTCAAGGGTCATCAAACATTCCGTTTCATAAGGAGGACAAATACCATGGAAAAGATGCGTTTTGAAGGCAAGGTCGTCATCGTGACCGGCGCGAGCTCGGGCATTGGTCGCTCGACCGCGCGGCTGTTCGCCATGGAGGGCGCCAAGGTCGTCGCCGCGGCGCGCCGCCTGAAACGGCTAGAAGACCTGCGCGACAAGGTCGCGGCGGAAAACGCCCCCGGCGTCATCCTGCCGGTCAAGACGGACGTGCGCGACCCGGCACAGATCGAGGCCATGTTCGACACCTGCCTCAAGGAGTTCGGCCATCTGGACATTCTCGTCAACAACGCCGGCGTGCTCGACGGTCAGCTCCCCATCCACGAGACGACACCGGAGGTCTACGACATGATCTACGAGACCAACCAGCGCGCCGTGTTCCTGTGCTGCCAGCGCGCGATCAGGATCTTCCTCGAGCAGGGCACGCCGGCGAACATCGTCAACGTCGCCTCGGCAGCGTCCCTGCGCGGTCTGAAGGGCGGCGCGATGTACGTCACAACCAAGCACGCCGTGCTCGGCCTGACGCGCAACATCTCCGCCTCGTTTTTCGAGCGCGGCATCCGCTGCAACTGCATCGAGCCCGCGAACATCCTCACCGAGATCAACAAGGTGCCGCGTGAAAAGGGCATCGGCATCCTCGAGTGGCAGATGCGCGCCGGCAAGGCTGCTCCGCTGCACACCATCACGAAGCCTGGCGAGAAAAAGCCCATGCTCGGCAAGCCGAAAGACTGCGCCAACGCCATCGCTTACCTGGCCGACGACGTCGCCGCGCGCTACATCTCCGGTGCGGAGCTGAAGGTCGACGCCGGCTGGCTCAACATGTAACCGCCCACATCTGCTGAGAAAGGAAACGCTACTATGTCGACGCATTATAAAGATTACTACGGCACGCATATGCCGTTCGGTCAGTTCCCGAAGTTCGGCGTTCTCTCGAGCGTGAAAGTGCTCATGACGGGCACGAACATCGCCGGCCCCTTCGCCGCGAGCATCATGGCCGAGATGGGCGCGCAGGTCGTGCAGGTCGAGTCCCCGAACATGCCCTGCCAGACCCGCGGCAACTACGGCTACTCGCAGGATCACCGCAACACGTACTCCATCACGCTCAACACCCGCACCGCCAAGGGCAAAGAGGTGCTCGAGAAGCTGATCGCGTGGGCGGACATCTGGATCGAGTCCGGCCGTCCCGGCACGTATGCAAAAAACGGCCTGAGCGACGAGCATATGTGGAAGATCAACCGCAAGCTCGCCATCGTCCACGTCTCCGGCTACGGCCAGACCGGCCCGGACAAGAACAAGGCGGCCTACGACGTCTCCGGCCAGGCCATGGGCGGCTACATGTACATGAACGGCACGAGCCCCACGTCTCCCCCGCTGAAGGTCAACCCGTACCTGTCCGACTACGCCACCGCCTACAACGCCTGCATCTGCGCGCTGTCCATCATGACCAACGCGCGCATCACCGGCGAGGGTGACGCATGCGACGTGTCGCAGTATGAGACGATGTTCCGCCTGCTGGGCAGCTACCCGGCCGAGTGGTTCAACAAGGGCTACCCCGGCCCGGGCGAGCCGGTCAAGTACCGCACCGGCAACGTCAGCGACATCGCGGCCGGTTTCTCGTTCTACGACTGCAAGGACGGCGGCACGATCTTCATCGGCATGGTCGGCGCCGGCAACACGAAAAAGGGCTACCCGCTCGTCGGTCTGCCCACGCCGGGCGACGGCACGGACCCCGACTTCCCCGAGGGCATGACGGGCTCGCTGAAGTCCCTGCCGCGCGGCCAGCGCATCGAGGCGGCCATCACGAAGTTCTGCGCCGAGCGCACCGTCGATGAGGTCGAGGCCATCATGAACAAGGCCGGCATCCCGAACCAGAAGGCCTTCGGCCCCGCGGACATCGAAAAGAGCGCGCAGTACGCCGCCCGCCACGACATCGCCACCTGGACCGACAGCGTCTACGGCGAGATGAAGGGCATCGGCATCACGAACAAGTTCAAGAAAAACCCCGCGCAGATCGTCGCCTCCGCGCCGACGTTCGGCGAGCACAGCCGCGAGGTGCTGGAGTTCCTCGGCTACACGGAAGCGCAGATCGACGACATGTACGCCAAGGGCGTGACCGCGACCATGGATCCGCGCGAGACAGCCATCCAGTGGCACCTCAAGGACTGGCAGTTCTTCTGGAGAGACGACCAGGCCGAAAAGCTGGATCTGTAAAAGCATCCTATAACCATATAACCATAAATCAAAACGGAGGTTCCAAATATGGCTAGTTACAATCCCGGAACCTACGAGGGCACCGGCCGCGGCTACGGCGGTAAGCTCATCGTCAGCGTGACGGTATCGGAAAACCGGATCGAATCCGTAAAAGTGACGCAGCACAAGGAATACCGCGGCATTGCCTGGGGTCTGAACACGACGCCGATGGAGCGCTACCCCAAGCTGATCGTGGAGTACCAGACGCTGAACATCCCCACGGTCGACGGCGCAGATCTGACGTGCGCCGCCATCCTCGACGCGACGGCGGCAGCACTCAAGGCTGCCGGTGCGTCCAAGGAGGACATTGCCGCGCTCAAGGCTGCTCCCGCCCCGAAGGCGCCGGAGTACCAGGACGAAGTGCGCACGGTCGACGTGGTCGTGTGCGGCGCGGGCGCAGGCGGTCTGGCCGCAGCCATTGAGGCGAAGCTGGCCGGCGCGGAAGTCGTCATCGTCGAAAAGCAGGGCATCACCGGCGGTGCCACCGCGAGAAGCGGCGGCAAGCTCCTCGGCGCCGGCACGAAGTGGCAGAAAAAGCAGGGCCTGTACGACAACACGGACATGGTCTATGACTACCTCATGGACGTCGGCAACCGCAACGGCAAGTTCATGGACGAGTCGAAAAACCGCTATCTGGTCGATCACCTCAACCAGACGCTCGACTGGCTCACCTCCATCGAGGCGACCGTGAAGGGCGACCCCGCGGAAGTGCTCGCAGAGCCGTGGCAGCCGCTGTCCAAGCCAGTGGAAAAGGACGGCGTGCTCAAGACGCACTTTGACGTGCTCGACGTCGAACCCATCCACGTCAGCCTGCAGCCGTGGCGCGTGCACAACTCCCCCGGCGGCGGCGGACAGACCAACGGCGAAGGCGGCGAGATCTCCACGCCCCTGACGCTGTACTATGAAAACGACCTCGGCGGCGAGATCATCTACGACACCGCCATGAACGAGATCCTCACGGACGAGGCGGGTGTCGTCACCGGCGTGACGTGCACGCGCAAGGGCGGCGCCAAGCTCACGCTCTACGCGAGAAAGGGCGTCATCCTTGCGACCGGCGGCTATGCCCGCAACAAGGAAATGGTCGCGCGCTACCCCGTCGCACATTACTTCAGCAACGTGCCGCACGGCAACGTCGGCGACGGTCTGACGGCTGCCGAGAAGATCGGCGCGCTCAACTACGAGCATCCCGCCGTGCAGGTCGTGTACACGAGCCTGACCTGCGGCATCGGCATCAACGACGAGTCCGGCCTCATCGTCAACGACCGCGGCGAGCGCGTCGTCAACGAGTGGAGCTATCAGTACACGGTCAGCGACGCCATCGCCCGCTCCGGCAGCAACTGCGGCTGGTACATCACCAGCGGCAAAGAGCCCTACGGCGGCGTGCAGTACGGCTACAAGTCCGCTGTCGCCGGCAAGTCCAAAGATCCCTGCGCCACCTCCATCGAGGGGCTGGCCAAGAAGATGGGCTGCGACCCGGCAACGCTGCAGGCGACCTATGACCGCTACTGCGAGCTGGTCGAAAAGGGCGTCGACGAAGACTTCGGCAAGCCGGCCGAGTTCCTGCACCCGATCAAGGGGCCCAAGTTCGTGGCCCTGCGCATGCACCCGTGCGTGACCGTCACGTTCGGCGGTCTGGAGACGGACGTCTCCGCGCGCGTCATGAAGCCCGACGGCTCCGTGATCCCGCACCTGTACGCCGCGGGCGAAGTTGCCGGCACCGGCATGTACGGCACGCAGTACCCGACCTGCGGCACGTCGATCGGCAGCGCCCTGTTCTATGGACGCATCGCCGGCCGCGCCGTCACCGATCAGGCTTTGCTGTAATCCCCCCCTTACAGCATCCCAGATACGCAAGCGCCTCAGAGTCAAACTCTGAGGCGCTTGTTTTTTGCCCGGCAGCGCGTCTGCCGGGCGGATTTATTCCTGCCGTAGGCTGGCGTCCGAGTGAACGACCGCCTCCCAGATTTCCCGTTCCGTCATGTCATTGCTCTCCTTCACAGATTCACCGCGATCAGCGACACGCCCGACAGCACCAGCAGCACGGACGTGAGCCTGCGCACCCATTTTTCGTCCAGCACACGGCTGCACTTCATGCCCGCAAACAGCCCCAGCGCCGCAAATGGCAGGAGCCAGGCCTTCGGGTCCAGCCGCCGCCGGTTGTTCCACGTGAGGATCAGGTTGGCGGGATAGCCCAGCAGCAGGTCGATGGCGAAATGTTGGCGTTGTCCGCGCCGAAGCTCAGGATCGAGGTCAGTACCAGCGTGTTGGCAAAGCCGCACAACCCCTTGATAAAATATGCGGTCACTGCCGCGATCACCCACAAATACATCCGCTGCCCCGTTTCTGCGCCCCTGCGCCAATTTCTGTGCTCAGCATAGCAACGAAGTTCACGGTCATGCTTCACAAAAAGGAAAATCAATTCAGCGGATTGTTTATAGTAAAAAGGAAGCATCCGGTTCGGATGCTTCCTTTGTGGTACGCCCGAGCGGATTCGAACCGCTGGCCTACAGAGTCGGAGTCTGTCTCAAAAGATCCAATTTTCCTAGGCGCATCAAGGGTTTCTTGCTTCGCAGGTGCAACACAGGTGCAACATCATGCCGCCATATATAGCGTCCGCCGCAACATCACAGCGCAAAATAGCCCAACTCATCCGGCCGAACTGAACAAAAAAAACACCCGGTACGGTTCATCGCCGTACCGGGTGTTTGCGTTCTCAGCGCCAGGGGCCTTTCTTCTTAGTGGTCGGGTACTTGCTGCGCAGCATGAAGTCCTTCTGCTCCGGTGTCAGATCAAAGCCGTCGATGATCTCGATGGCGTCGGCCATCTTCGTCCCGCTCTTTGTCTTTCCGGTCTTCGGGTCGATCACGCCCTCCGCCTCATCCACTGCGTCCTTCGCAGTGAGATATTGCGACAGGGTCATGCCGGTCTGCAAGGCCGCGCTGTACTTCTCGTACTTATCGTCCGAGTAGCTCTCCCCGTGCGCGGAAAGAAATTCCTTCTTCGCCACGTAGTTCGAGTAACCCTTGACCTGGGTCAACACCTCGCCGCGATCTTCCGCCGAGAGGTGCTTGTACACGGGATCGTTCATCACGTCCTGCATGAGACGGTACGTGGTCTGCCCGCGCGACCGCTGGTACGCCTGGCGCTCATCCGCGGTCAGTTCAAAGTCCTTCTTCTTTCCGTCTTTCGTGTAGCTCGTCGTGTACGGCGCGTTCCGGTCGGGGTAGATGTTCGCATCGTCCGTCGCCGCGTAAACGCGATCCAGCTCCTTGGACACGGTCGACTGCCGGTAGGTGCGCAGCGAGCCGGGATTCACAAAGGCGTTGAGCACATTGCGTGCCGTGCTCTCCAGCTTCTTTGCCTGACCGAAATTATCCAGCTTCGGGTCGAGCTGGTTTCTTGCGCCCGGCATCGAGTTCTGCACCGACGATTTCGTCTGGTTCCAGATGTTCTTGTCGCCATACGTCTCACGATACACTTCATCGCTCGCCTGTGCGGCTTGCCGTAGGGGTGAGGGGATGAACCCCGTGACGCTCCCCCGCGCGACCTCGAACGGAATTTCCGCCCACAGCGGCAACGCTCCGTCCTCATCGTGGTACTGCACGGTCGACTGCACGGTCTGAATGGTCTGCATCGTCGGGATCTCCAGAATCGACTGGTACAGCGCTTCCATCGAATCGCCCCCGTAGTTTCCGACCTTCTCCCAGAAGGATGCATCGACATTGTCCTTCGCCACCAGTGCGCCGATGGTCATCAGCGCGTTCAGCGGCTCCAGGAATTCAACCGACATGAGGTCATCGCCAGTCTGCCACTCCGGGCTCTCGCCTTCGATCCAGCGCCCCAGTGCGCTCACGTTGAGCTGCGTGCCGGAAATGCCCTCCGCGGCTTTCAGCGCCTTCGCATCGGCGTCGTCTTCGTCGTCCGCGCGGCGGAGGATACCCTTCCCGGCGAGCATCGTAAACAGCATAATCAGGCCCGTGCCGGTTATCGCCCGCCCGAAGGCGAGCGCCGCCACGCGCTGCCGTTTGTTCGCTTCAATCCGCGCGTCCTCGGCCGCATTCTTTGCGCGAAAGGCCTCGCGCGCACGGCGGTTTCTCTGCTTATGCGAGCCATCCTCGTCAGCCAGCATTTGAGCCTCTTCCGCCGCGGAGATTTTCGCCTTTTCCGTTCGCGTGGCCTTAACGAATTGCGCCGTGTTATAGAGTGCTTTCAGATAGCCGACCGGGCTGAACTCAAGCGTGCGGGTAATCAGCGCGCCTGGCACCTGCGTGTATTTCTGCACAAGGTCGCCCAGACCGAATTCCTTGATGTTGGCTTTGCCCAGCTTCTTTCCGCTTTTGCCAACGCCAATCGTGTTGAAAAGATTTTTCAGGTTTCCGAGGAAGATGCCCACGAACGTATCGTCCTGGAACGAACGATACAGCGCTTCCTCGCGCGCCCACGCCTCCGCTTCGGCCTGCGTGATGTCGCCGCGCTCAACCGCGCGGGCAAGGCTCTCAAGCGTTTCGGCCGTAACGCTTCCCTTGTGGAATTCGTCCGTAACGTTCAGCTCAAATCCCATCGCCTTCTCCAGCGTCGACATGGCCTGCGCGCCCTTGTTGCCGGTCATCTTCCACGTGCGTCGTGCGGTGCCGTATTTGTCCCGGCTGTTCGCGGCGTCCGGCGCGATGTCCAGCGAAGCCTCAATCCACGACCGGCGCAAGCCTTCCCATGCTCCGCCACGCTTTGCTTTCGACGCCCAGCTCTTTTCAAAGCCAACCGTGCGCCGACCAGTAAATGCGCCAAAAATCACATCCGGCAGCAGCGAGATATTGTTCGCCGCGGAATCAACAAGGTCAAAGATCTGGTTAGAGCCGATGTTTCTAAGGCCGGTGCGCAAGTTCAGCAAGTGCGCGATCGTCTGGTAGGTGCTGATCTTTTTGCCGACGGACGGCTTGACGTAGTCCTTTGCGATCTGATCCATCTGGTTGAGCGCCGCATCATACAGGTACTCGAACTTTTGAAGTCCCAGATTTCGCAGTGTGATTTTGCTGACCTTCGTGTTGCGCTGCCCAGCCTGATCGAGGATGAGCTGAATCATGGCGTTCTTATCCCCTGTCTCGATCGCGCCGAGCGTCTTTGTGAAGTCGGCAATTCGGTCGAGGAGCTCATCGCGCTGCTTCGGCGCAACGCCCGCTTCGTCCAGAGTTTCGGCCGCGCGGACGAGCACGCCCTCGGGGCTGCGGGTATACTTTGCGAACGCATGAATGAACTGACCGGCGCCGGTGCCCTGCTCCTGGATCAGGTGCGCCCACTCCACGGCTTCGTCATAGTTGCCGGTGCGGCGAGCCTCCGCAAGCTCCGACGCGAGCACGCCCATCGCGGCGTCCAGGTCTTCGCCGGAGCGCCATGTGCCGTTCTCCAGCTCGGCCTTCGTCCCGTCGTAGTCCTGCGCCAGTCGCTCCTTTGCGCGCGCCATGCTCTGTTTTTCGGTCTCCACGTCGTAGGTGTACTTGTCGGGGCTCATCTCGTCCAGATGCTTCTCGTCCATGGTCAGGATGCGGTCAATCGCTTTCCCGCGCTCCTCACCCAGCACCCGCGCGGCCGATTCGCGGCGCGACTGCTCCAGGGTGTTCGACCGCACGCGAGACACCCGCTGCGCCGGATCGGCTGTTGCTCCGGTGCCTGCGGCGCCGTAGCCAGCAAAGAAGTCGTTGAAGAAGGACTGAAAATCGTCGCTGTCGAAAAGATGATCCAGATCGGCCTGCGTGTCGGAGTCCACCGAGTAACGCTCGCCGCCAGTCTTCGTCAGCGGCTTCTGCGTTCCCGTATTGACAGCGTTGCTACTCTGATGTACAATGCCATCAGAGTCAGCGTTGCTGAGGCCTGTGGCGAATTGTACGCCTTGATCACCAAGCAACGCCTGGCTCTTTATTTTGTTGACGTAGAGAATGCGCCCATCCCGTGCAGCAGACTCGATGAATTTGTCAAAATTCTCGCGGCCGTACATGCTCAACAGGAAGTTCGCGGGCTGGCGGGTCATCTCATAGACGCCGCTGCCATTCGGCCGGATCGCCGCAACGATCGGCAGCCCATCCGCGTCGGTCTGATCGGACACGAACACGACGGCGTCATTGCGCTGCGCCGAGTCCAGCACCATCGCGGGATCCGACAGGATGCCGCCCAGCGACTTCACCTGGTCTACGGTAAGCCCATGGTAGCGAGTGTTTCCAGACCGCTTCTCGGCGACAATGTCGCGCAAATGTTTCGACGTCATCAGCACCGGAAGCTGTTTCAAGCCGAGCTTCTCCATCAGCGGAGATGTCTCGCCAACATACAGCGCGTTATACTGATTCCACTCCCCATTCAGGGCCTTATCGACCTGCTCGGAAAAGTCGCCAACCGAATACCGAAGATCACCCGAAACGGAAACCGCACCGGCGTCCTCAGATGCCTGTGCGGTCTTTCTCTTTTCGAGCTGTTCTTTCTGATATGCTTTGGCCTCGTCATAGTCGGTAAACTCTTTGCACGTCTCGCGAATCTGCGCGGGCAAGTAGTCGGGGTAAGTACCGACCCGCTCTGCCACAGTCTCAACAGAGTCACCGTTGTGTACCCACATGACCACGTCTGGTTCGCCGAACGAGTCATAGTCCCAACCCGGATCTGCATACTCACGGTTGAATCGGAGGTATGCGACCGGCTCAAAGCCGAGCTGCGCATAGATGTCGCCGAGGTTGGATTGACTCACTTCCGGCTGAAGCACATAGCAGTCCAGGTGGTCGCCGCCATTTGCGATCGCGTTGAGCAGAAGATCCTGCGCCGCCTTGCGCGTGCGGTTGCTCGGATTCTTGAACACGCCGACGATGTTGCCGTCGCGCTCCACCGCCACTCCCGCAGTACCGTCCTCATTCAGGAAGGTCTTTGCGCCGTGTTCGGTCAGCTCCTCCACGCTCTGCGGGTCGACCATCGCGCCATTGCGGTTCGCTGTACGGGCCGCATCCAGCGCTTTCGAGAAGGCTTCGTAATCCGTCGTCTCCCGCAGCCCCAAATCCGGCGTGCCATGCTTTGCCGCCTCGCGGCGAACAGCTTCGGTTAGTTGTCCAGCATGAACTGCCAGATCTCCTGATCCGTCGCCCCGCGCGCCCTCAGCGTCCGAATCAGATGCTGCCCCAGCGCGTCGTTCTTCGGTACCAGTTCGTCCAGCGTCTTCCCATCCTCGATGATCGGCGCTGTCGATGCTGTAGCGCTTTCCGTCTCGCGGGCCTTCCGTCTCTGCGCGAGCGTCTCCCAGGCTCCGTCCAGGCTGTCGTACCCCTCTTCCGCGATCTCCTTCCAGAGGTCGCCCTGCGTCTCCTGCTTCTGCTGCTTCGCCGTCGCGGGCAGATCCTTGCCCTTCACCAGTTCTTCGAACGGTTTCCCGAACGCCCGGCTCAGTTCTTCCGGCGTGTAAGTCCGGTCGTACCCCTCTTCCGCGATCTCCTTCCAGAGATCGCCCTGTGTCTCCTGCTTCGTAGAGGATTGGCTTTTCTCCTCTTGGGACATCATTCGAGTAGTGCGAGTATCCATCAATCAATCCCTCCTGCTGGCGAATGTAATTATAGTTCTGCGTCGGTTTGTCGCCAACCTTCAGCACGACCTCCGGATCGACAAACCGCCCCTCCGAGAGGTAGCGCCCCAGCGCGCGACCAGTCGCCTTACTCGCCGATAGTTCATTCAGGTGCAGATACACCGAGTAGCCGTTGTCGCGGAAATTCTGGATGTCGCGCAGCAGCTTATCCAGCTTGTCCCCGACGGTCGGCCAAACGAGGTTATCTCCGTTTTCAACTGCCCGCACAAGTAGGTCATTGCGAATCATCGAGCTCTCACGATGAACGTTACCGGCGCCCTTGCCATCGTCGTATTCCGGCAGCAGCTTCTTCGCATCATCGCTGTCGATCACACGGGACTTGTGCTGTTCGGAAAGTGGATCCACCAGCACGGAGGATTTACCCGCCGCGGGTGCACCGATGACGATATCGGCGCGCCGCTCCTGCGCGATCTCGCCGGTGTAGTCGTGCGTCTCGCTGGAATAGCTGCCGCGCTGGTAAAGCTGTTCCAGCACCTCCGACCGGAGCTTCTGACGCTCCGGCGTCTGGATGTCGGCGGTATTCATCTTCGGCAGCGCACGAACTTCGGCTACCTCCGGAATGCGGTCGATCTCCTCCTGGCTCACATCCTCACCCGCATTTAGGCGATCAATCACAGATTGCATTTGCGGGCTTGCCTCGGCCTTCTGCGTTGCTGCCTCTGTGGCGTTTTCCGCAGTCCCATTATACGCAGTTTTTCCTGACGTGTCAATGTTTTCCGGGTTCGGCCGCGCGGACGCGCGCGAGGAGCGCTCCGCCCTTTCGAGCGCAGATTTCAGCCTCTGCTCCAGCCCATTCACTCGGCGCGTTGCATCCGTGAGCGTCTTGCCGCCGTTGAGGATGCCAGTCTCCCCGCGCGTGCGGATCTTCGCCAGCGCGCGCAGTGCCTTCGTCACCAGCTTCGGTTCGATACCGGCCAGGCGCTCCAGCGTGTTCTGATTTGCGAACACCTCGCCCATCCAGTCCGCCGCGATCTCCTCGCGCACGTAGTCCTCAGTCACAATCGCATCGGCCTGCTCCTGCGTCATGCCACGCTCCTGCACGAGGTATCGCTTGTAAACGTCCGCCTTTTCCGCGATGAGTGCGTCCAGATTGTCCACCTGCGACTGCATCGTTTCGGTCAGCGCGCCGCTCATCGACAGCTTGTCGAACGCCCCGATGATCGTGTCCACAAGCTGCGTATCCGTATTGGCGCCCGGGTGCACCAGCTCGTGGCCGACCGCCCAGACGATCATGCCCTGCGTCGACAGCTTGCTCTCGTTGAGGTAGATCGTACCGTCAGCGATCATGGCATTGGCGCTGCCAAGATGCGCGCCGTCAAACACGACTTCTTTCACGCCGAGGTTTTTCAGCGTGTCCTGCACATACCGCGCCGTCCACTGCTGCTCCTTCGTCGCGCTGCCCGGCTCGCGGATCGGCATGGCATCCGTTCCGGCGTCCACCGAATAAGCGTTCTCCGCCTTCGCCTCCTCACGCGCAACCAGCGGACCGTTGTCGGCGTTGTACTGCTTCATGCGGTCGTACAGGGTGTCCACCTGCCCGGGCGTAACCGTCTGCCCACGCTGCTGGAAGTAGTTCTCGACGTACTCCCGGAAGTCCTCCCGGTTGACATACTGTCCGTCTCGAATCATGACGCCGCGATCGGCCTCAGCTTCAGCCTCAGCCGCAGCGGCCGTGTTCGTACCCGCAGTGCTTTCTTTCGCAACGCGCTCTTGCGCATCGCTCATGAGTGATGCCGCCGCTTCATCCGCGCGGGCAGTGTTTTCGGCCTGTGCCTTTTCCACGGCCACCTGCGCCTGAGCAACGGAACGTCCCAGCGCCTGCTCCGCCTTTTTCGCCTCCACGGCGGTCTCGGCCGCAGCACGAAACACCTGGCGGAGCTGACTGTTCGTCGCGTTCTGCGGCACCTCTACACCGGTGAGCTGCGTCAGGACGGCCTGAGTGTTCTTGTCGCGCAGCCCGAGCTGCTCGAGCTGCTTGTTGCTGACCTGCTCACCGGACATCATCCGTTCAAGGATCTGCGCCTTTTCTACCGCGACCGGTGCCGTGTCGCCATGCGTGCGGAATGCCTCGGCGACCGAGCTCATCTGAGTAACAACCTTGCCGTCATCATTCACCACGCGCGCCGTCGTCTTGTGGCTCAGGTCGGGCCGTGCGCTCTGCTCGGACTGCATCGTCCGCAGCAGGCGGCCGTAGTCCTTCGCCGTCACGCCGGATTTGGTCATGTCCTCCGCCGCGTCCAGCTTCGCCGCCATGTCCTCAGCGATGGCTCGGCTCTTAGAGCCTTCGGCGTAGTTCAAGCCCAGCTCAACCAAGCTGTAATTGATCTGCCGGTCAATCGCGCTCTGCCCCGCGACCGCACCACGGACGCCAGCCGTCTTGCCACGCTCGGCCGATGGGGTCATGGCTTTGCTTGCGAGCGTCTGCCCGCCACCCAGAACGCCGCCGACAACAAAGCCGCCCGCGAACTCTTTTGCAGACGTAACGGGGTTCAGCACGGCGTTCTCATCCGAAACGGATGCAATCGGGTTGCCCCGGTCATAGACCAAATTTTGCAGCGCCCTCTCGAGAACGCCCTGCACGACCTCTTCCTGGCCCTCCTCTGCGGCGCTGGTAATCCAGGCGCGCAGGCCCTTTTTCCCCGCCCGAAGCTCCACCGGCAGAGTCTGGATACCTCCGCCAACTTCGATTGCAGCGTTGCCAATGCCGTTCGCCAACGCGAACATATTGGCCTCCCACTCGCTGGCGCCATCGGCCTTCGCGTCTTGATAGCCCTGACCGGCGACCTGTGCAAAAGACGCCCAGTAGTTCTTATCCTTCGCCATTGCGGTCGTGATGTCGCGCACAGTCTTTGCGGCCCCCGCCACTTTCGATGAATTCATCGCCGCGCTCGCCGCGGCGGCCGCTTCTGTACCGGCAAGCTGAGTACCGCCCGCGGTGAGTGCACCCGCCCCCTGGGCACCGAGAGAAGACCCGGCGGTCATCATGGCGACGATTGCTTGGGGGATAGCCGCTACCGTCGCCGAGCCATACTCGTCCACGATCTTCTGCGCCTTTGAACCGTTCGCCAGGTTCTTCGCGTAGTAGACCTCGTTCGCTTCCTTGTTCGTCTGAGCGTATTTGTTCCACTCTGAGATCGGGTTTGACTCCCAGCCTAGAGCCTTCAACGGGTTGCCGATCAGCCAGTCCAGCGTAGCCGTAATGCCCGACACCGCCTGATCCGCGCCCTTGACAATCGTCCCCTCTGCGAGCTTGGCCTTACTAGGCGTCGCGGCCTCCTGCATCTGCTGGTTCGCGCTCAGCCGCTTTTCCTGCTTCTTCGTTCCGCCGAACATATCTTTCAGGCCAGACTGAAGCGCATTGAATGGCGCCGAAACCGCCTTCTCCGCGTAGTACAGCGGATTGCTCAGCACATCGCCGAGCGTCGTTTTTTCCTTCGGCTGAAAAGCGGTCGCGCCGGGTAGGGTATTGCCTTTTCCGGCAGTCGTGCTTGTGCCGCTCTTACTCGGCGACGCGCCCTTCCACACCGGCAGCGTACCGTTCTGCAGCGCCGCTCGGCTTTGCGCCTCGGTGTTCTGGCGGATGGCGGCAGAGATGTCGCCGCCATTGCCGCTGCCGAATCTGTTTTTTCTCTTCGTATCGGCCATGCCAAACTCCTTTAATACCCATATTTGCTCAGATCAACACCGGTCTGTGACTTAAACTTACGCCGCAGCACCGCCTCATCCTCATCGCTCAGCGACGCACTATTCCAGGCACTCACCAGATCAGACACTTTTGAATACGTTTTGCCGTTCCAGACAAACGTACCCTCATCCTGATTCCAACTCAGGCTGCGCGCCGGAATCACACTGGCGTTCCCCTTAGAATCTACGGTGTAATCCTTCGCGGAGCTGGCCGTCTGTGAGCTACTCGAGGACGTACTGCCCCCGCCGCCACCCCTGCTTCGGCCACGGCCGGATGACGATTTCGCAGCGGTCTGTAGCTGCTTCGCGGTGATATAACTTTGCGCCTGACCAGAGGTCATGCCGAGGGCCTTGAGCTGCTCATCGTTCGGCATGATGCCCGCCTCCAACAGCGCGGATGCGATACCCGCCGCGGCCTCGCGCGCGGATTCCGTGGCGGCTCGGGTCGGTGTGCCATCCGTGAAGTACCCGGTCACGTTCGCCTTGTTCAGGTCGTACTCCTTCTGCCACTGCTCCAGTGACTGCCGCATCTGCTCCTGGCTCATGGCATACTGCGCACCCCACTGCTCCAGGGACATAAGCTGACTGAGCTTCTGCTGGGTCAGCTTCAGGAGATTGTCCGCCTTCTCGAACTCACCCTGCGCCCGCAGATCCGCAATCTGGCGAGCGGTATCCGTTGCGAGCTTCGTCTGAGCGGCGTTGATTGCCTGCCGGTTCTGCAAAGCCGCCGACTGGATCTCGTTGTACTGCGCCTGGCCGATACCGCCTCGGTCGCCGCGCGCCTCCGCGTACAGAGCCGAGTTATCCAGCGCTCGGGCTTCGTTCGCCGCAAGCTGATTTCGCTGTGTCTGAAACTGGGGCGCAGCGTCCTCCAGCGCACGGTTCAGCTCGGTCGTGCCCTTCTCCGTCGCATAGTCGATCTGCTGGTTGCTCTGGTTCTTCGACGTCTCAAACCACTGATCGAGAATCGCCTTCAGATCATCGGTCGGGTTGTTCAGATTCACGCCCGGTGTATCGTACTGCTTCCGATAGGTCTGCGTTGTCTGCGCCTTATTTACCAGCGTCGCCCGGTAGCTGCCGTCTGCATTGAAGCCGTCGATCAAATACGTACCGCCGCCGGTTACAACCTGATCCCCGGCTTTCAAACCGTCCGGGCTCTTGCCATCCGCACCGACACGGTAGTAACGACCGGTCGGCGTTGTCGTGGTGTTGTAGCTTCCGGTGTAATTTTGCGTGGTCTGATCGGCATTTACAAGTTTGGTTTTGTACGTGCCGTCCGGGTTCACAGACAGGATGGAATATGTGCCGCCCCCCGTCACGACCTGATCGCCCACACCCAGCCCCTGCGGTGCGCGACCGTTGGCCTGAACCTGATAGATCTTCCCGGAACGCTCCTGCGTCGTCTGCGAGTCCATACCCGCCTGCGTAGCGCCCGCTCCGGCCGTAGGAATCGTCATTTCAAGCAGGTACCGCCCACTCCCGTCGCCGCCCCCGGAATAACCATACTGGGCGCGGATATTCTCCGCGCCCGTGTGTGCAGCGTCCATTCCTGCTTTATCTCCGGCTGCCTGTGCCGCCTTCCACTGCTCGCCGAAAGCGTCGATTTTCTTCTGATCTTCCGCGCTGACGGGCGTATTCGTCTGTGCCATATCGCGCAATCACTCCCTTATGTTCGTCGCTCGAGTTTCGAAATGCGGCTCTCGTGGCCGTTGAGCTGCCTGCGCATCTCCGCATGATCTCGCAGGTTGTCGTTGTCCATGTGCTGTATGCGCTCAGTCAAGGCCTTCAACGCATCCGTCGCCTGCGTCACGATCACGCACAGCCGCCAAGTAGCGCCAATAATGCTGAGCATCACGCCACCCAGCGCAATTACTACTGAGAGGCTCATCGGCTGGTATCATCCTGTCTGGGTTCGGTGTAAGTCATTGCCCGAGCACTATCCGCAGTACCGGCGGTGGTCGGGTCGTTCACCACGCCAAGGATGGACAGCAGCGCGAACACTGCGTTGATGATTGCTGCAAGCTGCTGATTCAGCACACCAAAATCCCACTTGTATCCGAACGGGGCGGCCACCACCTGCACCAGCAGAAGCAGCGCCGGGATCAACGCCAGCCAGAAGTTCTTGTTGCGAATACGTACTCTCCAGTTAATGTTCATCATATGTACTACCCCTCCATCACTTGTTTTCGTCGATCATCCGCTGACAGACAATCATAGACCGCAGCGCGTCCGCGCTGACGTTCAGGTCGCCCCCGCCAACACCGCGAAGCGCGCCCCGGTCAACCAATTTCTGCGCCTCTTTGCGATAGTATTCCGGCATATCGTCGATAGAATGATAGTGCGGGTTTTTGGCTTCGACGTAGCGCATGCCGATAATCGCGCCGCGCACGACATCTTCAGAGATGTCGATTGCTCCATTGCCAGTGCCTTTCAGAGCGCCAGCATCCATCAATTCCTGAACCTCACTTCTGTACCATTCAGGGACGTCATCAATCGTCTTGTACTTTACCATGTTTTCATCCTCCTCATCGTTATCGTTCTGTTTCAGCATATCCTTAAACGCCGTCCACTGCGCCGGGTCATCCACCCACGGCATGGGGCAGCGCTTGCCCGTCACGTCGTAGTGCCGCACAACGTGCTCCGTGTCGATGCCATAGCGCTGCATGATCTCCCGCGCCAGCGCCGCGGCGTTTGCCACGGTCTCCGGCAGGATGTAGTAGCTGCCGTCGGCGCGCTTGCGGCTGCACATCTCAATGCCGATGCTGTTGGCATTGCGACACTCGGGATGCCAGTAGCGCCGCCCGGCTTCTGCGCCGCAGTGCCACGCCGTGTCGCCCTCGCGCACGGACTGCATCGCGCCGTGTTCGTCCACGAAATAGTGCGCGCTGGCCTGCAGGCCGCCCACGCGGTGGTAGTAATCGCAGTTGTTGCGCGCGGTGTCACCGTTGTTTGCCGTGTAGTGCATCACAATGTACCGCACCGGCTGCGTGCGCCCGGCGCGGTAATTTGACGGATCGCAAGAAACAAATTCCATCAGATGTTACCTCCTTCATCTCTGCATCTCATCAATCCGATGCTGTAGGGCATCCTGTAAAATCAACAAGAGGCTCTTTTGAGGCTTATATGATTTCTTCGTTTGTAGTAACAATTACATTTTCCAGCGTGTCGTAGAGCACGATTGAAAAATAGGCTGCGCCATTTGAACTGTCGAATTTAAAATCGGCAACTCCCGAAACGAGTTGTCAAGGACTTTTTCATCAAATTCACAAAAAATCCACAAAAAAGGTGCCAGAAGCACCGTATGGCTCCTGACACCTCGTTTGATAGATT
>OCIU01000712.1_pt1 | contig 27564 bp, 20 predicted proteins | sample 1538471 | NCBI WGS metagenome assembly OCIU01 (sample SAMN04571693, study PRJEB22368) | human gut metagenome | biome: human gut; material: stool | host: Homo sapiens | place: Luxembourg | collected 2012-06-01 | reverse complement strand
TTCAACACCACACAAAGGCTCTCACAGCTCTTCAAACAAGAACAATGAGACCAAGGCAGAGACCAGCTCTACCGTGCCAAGATACCTTGAGGGCAAGAGCGAGGCCTCAAAGCAGCTTTACAGCTATGTGCAGCTCGTCGCACCCACCCCCATGTCGGTGCTCATTCTTGGAGCAAGCGGCACGGGCAAGGAATATGTGGCACGGCGCATTCATGAGCTGAGCAGCCGTAGCGACAAGCCGTTCTTCGCTCTCGACTGCGGGGCCATTCCTAAGGATGTGGCAGCATCAGAGTTTTTCGGACACAAGAAAGGCTCGTTCACGGTCAAAGGGAAAAGGTGTTTGAGATCATTAAAAGCAAACGCGGCTTCTTCCGAAGGCTGGGCGATGCGTTCCGCGTGAAGCAGATCATGAGTAATCTCATCGGCAACGCCGTGAAATATACGGACCGAGGCGGCGTGAAGGTGGAAATGAGAATTTCGCCTCGACAACACCTTATTATATATGTAAGCGACACGGGACGCGGCATGAGCCAAGCCGACTGCCAGCGCATCTTCGATGCCTTCACACGTCTGCCCAACGGGCAAGACAAGGAGGGTGTCGGACTGGTCCTGTCTATCACCAGCGAGGTGGTACAGATGCTCGGCGGCACCAATCCTTACACAAGTGGGCGAATCGATAAAAGAATACAGACAGATGCTTGAGCAAGGTCTGAAACGCAACGGTGAAGAGCTACAACGCGACAGCATATCGCGCGCCGCTCACAAAGCCATGCCGCTGCTCAGCATGCTGAAACCCGGACAATGTGGCTGTCTACAGGCCATAACGCCTGAGCACATTAAAGACACATCGGCAGAAAACAGCACGGCGCTGGCCATGCGTTTAGAGAAAGAGCTGGAGGAGATAAGCAAAAAATTGAGAGAAGAAGGCATAGAAAACGCATGACACGTTTTTGGTGTTAAATCCAAGCAAGCCCTAACGACCGATTTGGGTTAAAGGCAGAAAAAGCGTGTCATGCAAACCATTGTGCAACTAATAAAAGTAAAAAACTGCAAAAAAATTTGGTGTTAACACACAAAAAAGCTATATTTGCAGCATGAACATTACAGAAAGTCACAACTACCAGACCTTATTCTAAACAAAAATATTACTACTATGGATGTTGAGAAAATCATTCAAGACCTGGAACGCAGGCATCCAGGTGAGCCTGAATACATACAGGCTGTGAGAGAAGTGCTCACCTCAATTGAGGACGTTTACAACAAGCATCCTGAGTTTGAGCGTGCAAAGCTTATCGAACGACTGGTTGAACCCGAACGCATCATAACATTCCGTGTGCCATGGACCGATGACAAGGGCGAGGTGCACGTCAATATAGGATACCGAGTGCAGTTTAACAGCGCCATCGGTCCCTACAAGGGAGGCTTGCGCTTCCACCCGTCGGTGAACCTGTCGATACTTAAATTTCTCGGCTTCGAACAGACATTCAAGAACGCGCTGACCACGCTGCCCATGGGTGGCGGCAAGGGAGGTGCCGACTTCTCTATAAGAGGACGGTCAGACGCAGAAGTGATGCGCTTCTGCCAAGCATACATGACCGAACTGTACAGAAACATCGGTCCTAACGAGGACGTGCCTGCCGGCGACATTGGAGTCGGCGCAAGAGAGATTGGATATCTCTTCGGCATGTATAAGAAGCTCACCCATCGCTGGGAGGGTGTGCTCACAGGTAAAGGACTCGAATGGGGAGGCTCCCGCATACGCCCCGAAGCCACGGGCTACGGAGCTCTCTACTTTGTAAAACAGATGCTCGCCACACGCGGTCTCGACCTCAACGGCAAGACGGTGGCGGTGAGCGGATTCGGAAACGTGGCATGGGGTGCCGTGAAGAAAGCCACAGAGCTGGGTGCCAAGGTGGTGACAATAAGCGGACCCGACGGCTACATCTATGATCCCGATGGCATAAGCGGCGAGAAGATCGACTACATGCTTGAGCTCAGAGCCTCTGGCAACGACATCTGCCAACCTTATGCCGAGGAGTTTCCGAACGCCACATTCTACCCTGGCGAGAAACCATGGGGTCAGAAGGTGGACATTGCGCTAACGTGTGCCACACAGAACGAGCTTGGCGGCGCTGATGCCGACAAGCTTATCGCCAACGGAACGCTTTGCGTTGCCGAGGTGTCGAACATGGGTTGCACGGCAGAGGCCGTGGAAAAGTTTGTGGCAGCACATCAACTCTTTGCGCCGGGGAAGGCCGTCAATGCTGGCGGCGTGGCAACCTCGGGATTGGAAATGACACAGAACTCAATGCGTCTGAACTGGAGCGAGCGAGAGGTGGACGAGAAGCTCCACTACATCATGCACTCCATTCACGAGCAATGCGTTAAGTATGGGACACAGCCTGACGGCTACATCGACTATGTGAAGGGCGCCAACGTGGCGGGCTTCATGAAGGTGGCCAACGCCATGATGGCCCAAGGCATCGTGTAACAAGCTTATGGGTTCACTGAAGCCACAACATTGTGCTTCGTGAAGGTCTGTGTCAGAACGTACTCCATGACGACAAGGGCATCGCGACAGATGCTCCGCATGGTTTTAGAAAAAACATAAATATTAATAACGTGAAATTAAAAAAAACGGTATTATTAAGCTTAATCATGATTATGGCTTGCGCCCAACTGGCCGCACAGACACAGAAGGGTAAAGCCTCTTACTATTCGAAACGAGCCACAGGCGCACGCACCAGCAGCGGCGAACGACTTCATCACGACAGTCTGACCTGTGCGCACAAAACTTATCCTTTCGGCACACTGCTGAAAGTGACCAACCCCAACAACGGCAAGGAGATTGTCGTTAGGGTGACAGACCGTGGCCCCCACCGACGCGGACGCATTATCGACCTTTCATGGGGCGCGGCTAAACAGTTAGGCATCCTGAACCATGGCGTGGCTATGGTCACGGTTGAAGTGGTAGACAAAAACAAGATACCATTCAGACCTGAGCCTATGGAGCTGCCTGAAATAGATTTCGAGCTTACTTCTGGTGCTCGTTACGCCTCGGCAGAATGGGCAAAAAAAGAAGTGCAGAAGGTGAAGAGAATTAATCATCACAGCACCAGCCCGAACAAAAAAGACGTGCTTATCACAGCTAAGGCAGAAAACCCTGCAGTAGCAAATCGTCCTGTAAGAGCAGAAAGGATAAGATGATAAGATAACCCCAAGAAAAAGCGGACTCTGCACCGCTCCATCCTAACAGAGATGTGAGCACGATGCCGAGTCCGCTTTTTTTATGTTATGCTAATCAGTTATTAAACTGCATGAGCCACAGGTTACGCTGCTCAAAGGCAGGATTGTAGGTCTCATAAGAGTTGACATCAAGGATGAGCTGTGTGGGCTTTTCCTTACCTGTGATAGAGGTCCAGTTGGCCAAGCCGAGACCGTTGGGGTTGCCAGTCTTTATGAAGTTGGCGTAATAGTTGATGAACTGGTCTGACACGCGATAGTCTTCAGGCTGCCAGTCATACACGCGGTTGGTGGGCAGCGTGGCCATGGCATATTCGATGTCTGCCGAATGGACAGCTCCCTTGAACACATCGTTTTCAGGAATGGTCATCACCTCGTTCTTCTTGTCAGCACTTTCATCTTTCTTCTGCACGCCGCCAGCCAGACCTGCCACCAAGCCCTTGTCGCGCATCTCAGGACGCGGACGAGTGAAGCAATAACGATAGACGGGCTGTCCAGAGGTCTTGGCGTGGAGATAGCCAAAGAGCCATGTGCCGTAGGCGATAAACTGGTCAGAAGCGAAGTCGACGCCTGGCTTTCCCAGCACATCGCGGTCGGTGTTAAGACCATACATCTTCATAGCCTCATCTGTCTTGTCGCCAAAGACAGCCTCAAGCACAGGACGAAGGTTTGCCAGCGTGGGTTCCTTAGCACCGAGATAGGCCTGCGGTGTCATCTCCATGCTGTTACGACCAACAAGCAGAGGCACCTTCTGCTGATGACCGTTAACATAAGCATCGGTAGGATCCTCGGTAAAGAAGTGGCCATCAAGACAATATGTTGCCAATCCGCCCGTCTGGGTCTTTGCCAGCAGCTCGTCGGCACTCATCTTGCGGGCCTCGGCAATGTTTTTCAATCCAATCTTTTTCAGCTGTTCCACACCTTGTTTCTCAGCATCCTTAAGCGAGAGCAAGCGTCGGCCACATACAGCACCCGACGAAGCCATGGCACGCGCAATCATGCCTCGTGTGAGAGGCGACACGAGCAACGCGCTCACCGACATGGAACCTGCCGACTCGCCAACGATGGTTATCTGCTTCGGGTCACCGCCAAAGGCCCCGATGTTTTCATAGACCCACTTTATGGCAGCCGCCTGGTCCATGAAGCCATAGTTGCCCGAACCTTTATAAGATGTTTCCTTCGACAGCTGCGGATGCGAGAAGAAGCCGAAGATGCCCTCACGATAGTTGGCTGTCACAGCCACGATGCCGTGGCGTGCCATCTGTCGACCCGAATAGCGCGGCTCGCTACCCGACCCGGCAATCAGTCCGCCGCCATTAAAGTAGATAACCACGGGCAGACGGTCGGTCATGGTCTTCGAAGGTGTCCACACGTTCAGGTAGAGACAGTCCTCGCTCTTCTTTTCGGCATCAAAGCCCATGTCGCCGAAGGGATTGCCCTGCATGGGGTCATCACCAAACTTCTTTGCGCTGCGCACACCTTGCCACGCCTGTAGCGGCTGCGGCGCACGCCAACGGTTCTCGCCTACGGGAGGTGCCGCAAAGGGCACACCCTTAAACACGTTTACACCCGACTCGCACACGCCCTCCAACACGCCGTAGCGCGTGGTGGCTTGTGGTCCTTGCTGTGCATGGCCCATCATTGCACACAGCATGCAAGCCATTAAGAACATCAGTTTTCTCATTGTTTTTTATTTTTGATTTATTTGTTATTATTGTTCTACCACAGAGTAATCGACATATTCGCTCTTGCCTCTACCGCGCTCAATCTCATCGACATGCTTCATGACGTTGGCTGGTGGACGTTTGTTCAAAAGTTCATTTTTCATGAAGTCCATATAAGGAGCCACATGCTCGAAGAACATGCGGTAACCTTCGCACAGGTAGTTCTTTCCGGGGTTGCCGTAACGGTCTTTTATGAAACGGTTCTTGGGGCACTCGCCGTTGCACGCAAACAGCCATTTGCACTCGCGGCACTCTTTGGGCAGCGACTGGCTTTTCAGTTTGCTGAACCGCTTTTGCTGGTCGCTATACAGCATCTCGGTGATGGTCTTCTCGCGTATGTTGCCAAGACGATATTCGGGAAACACGAAATGGTCGCACGAGTAGACATCGCCGTTAAACTCCATCACGCCGGCATGGCCACACTCTTTGGCATAAACGCATATGCCTGGTGTCTCGCCCACCCAGTTGGCCAGGATGCAATCGAACAGTTCGACGTATGTCTGTCCCACATCATGGCGCACCCACTCGTCGAAGATGGCGCACAGGAAGCGTCCCCACTGCTCTGGCGTCACAGAGAAGTCGGCAAGCGGAGCCTCATCGCTGTCTGTCAGTGTGGCGAGATGCCGCCCGTCGTCGTGGTTGACGATGCGCTCCACGATGGGCGTAATCTGGATATACTGGCAGCCGTTGTCTTTAAAGAAATGGTAGAAGTCGAGCGGATAATCAGCATTAAAGTCGTTAACCACCGCCATAGCGTTCCAATCAACATTATGCTTGTTCAGGAGCTGTATGCCACGCATGACCTTAGTCCACGACGGTGCACCCGAAGCCGTGCGGCGATACTCGTCGTGAAACTCTTGTGGTCCATCAATAGAGACCCCCACGAGCCAATGGTTCTCATGCAGAAACTCGCACCACTCGTCAGTGAGCATCGTGCCGTTGGTCTGTATGGTGTTGTCGATGCGTCTGCCTGCACCATATTTTTTCTGCAGCTCCACAGCCTTACGGAAGAACGAGAGGGGGCGCATGAGCGTCTCGCCGCCATGCCATGTGAAGAGCACCTCGCTCATGGTCTGCGCCTCTATGTATTCTTTCGTAAACTGCTCCAGCATCTCTTCGCTCAGCACCCTTGTGGGCGTGTGCTTATAGAGGTTTGCCTTTTCCAGATAATAGCAATATTTGCATCTCAGGTTACATGACGCGCCCACAGGTTTAAGCATCACATAAAGGGGTCTCGCAAACGGATTTATTGTGTTCATAATGTTGTTTTTGGGTTTTTTGGAACTTGTTAAACCCAAATCGGTCGTTAGGGCTTGCTTGGATTTTGGATTTTTAGAAGAGGGGATTCTGTTTGGTTTTTAATGAGCAATAGCGAGCTATTGCGAATTAAAAACAAGCAAAAGACAACTTATAAAAACCAAAAGGCTGCAAGCAGTTATAAAATAATACATAAAACGGCCTAATGACCGATTTGGGTTAAAGCGTTGTTTGTCTTTTCGTGACAGCTTATTTGAACAGCTGGGGAATGAAGAGCAGCGAATACTGACGCCAGTTGCTCCACAAATGGCCGCGTGAGCTTTCGTGGAAGACATACTTAAGGCCGTCCTTGTCCATGCGCTCCATGAGCTGCTTGTTGAAAGGCATCAGGCGGTCAGCGTCGCCACAAGCGATCCAGTAGAGCTTCGGATTGCTCTGGGCAAGCTTGGCAAGCTTGGCGTCAAGGTTAGCATAAGCCTTTATTTCCTCCATCTTGATATGTGTGAAGTCGACACCTGCCGAGTAGAGGCCAATGTAGCTGAACATCTCAGGATAATTGGCTGAGATCATGAGCGTATGCATGCCACCCATCGACAGACCGGCAATGGCGCGGTGAGCCTTGTCGGGAACGGTTTTGAAGGTCGCGTCCACATAGTTTACAATCTCGGGGAAGGCCAACTCATACATGCCGTCCTTGTAATGAGGCAAGAAATTGGTCATCACAGGCTTGTAATTGAGGTTCTCGGCTGTTTCGCCGGCAGCAGCCTGCTTGCCGAAGTTGCCGTTAGGCATAACCACAATCATAGGCTCACACTTGCCTTCAGCAATGAGGTTGTCCATGATGCGTGAGATGTTGCCCAGCTCCAGCCAAGCGTTCTCGTCGCCACCGCTGCCGTGGAGCAGATAGAACACAGGATATTTCTTGTCTGTCTTGCCATATCCGGCAGGCAGATATACGTTCATGCGGCGATCGGCATTAATTGTGTTTGAGTGATACCACACGGTGCGAACCTGACCATGAGCCACATCCTTGACCTGATATTCGTCGGCAACGCCACCACCCACATAGAAGATGCTGAACACATCGCCCACATCGCGGCGTGTGAACGGGTTTACAGGGTCAATGCTCACCACGCCGTCAACATCGAAACGATATGTGAACATCTCTGAAGCGAGCTGAGGGGTAGTATACTCCCACACGCCGTCCTTGCCTTTCTTCAGTGTTCCTTGACCGTTGTTCTGCTCCCAGTCGGCGAGCACCTTCACGCTCTTGGCCTTGGGTGCCTTCAGGCGGAAGGTCACGGTTTTGTCGCTGTTAACCTGAGGCGACACCAGTTTGCCCTCACGGAACGAGATGTTCTGTTGTGCGCTCATGCTCATTGATGCGAGCACGGCAGCCATTGCTACAAATAGCTTTTTCATAGATTTGTCTTTAATATTAAATTTTTATTGGTTAAGTAGGTGTTCAAAATTAATTTAAATGATTCTATGCTCTATTTTGGTCTGTATGTTCAGCTCCGAAGAGGGAGTGTAGCGGGCTACACGACCGATGAGAGCTGGGCATACGGGCCAAAAGAGGGCGTAGAGGCATTTGAAAGCATTACCTTTTTTATAAGATTCATATATGCGATTAATTTTGAACACCTACTTAAGAATTATTCTTTTCTTCAGATTGCTTGCTTTCAATGTCGCTTGCCTATGCAAGAAGACCACACAAAAACAGACAAGCTTGCGCAAGCTCGATGAAAAAAGATAAACGCGCTTGCGCAAGCATATAACGAAGCCGACTTAAAAGAAACTTACTTTGCAGTCTGAACTTTCTTCTTCGACGTAGGCACCTCAAACTCTGTCACCTTCGAGATGGCGTTGTCTCCTTGGAGCACCGACAGGCAGATGCGCACAGAGCCATCGCCCAGACGCGGACCAGCCTTGAGCATGGCGGTGTAGCGGATGCCGGCACCTGGCATAAGGCGTTCCACATGCATGCCGGGAGAGATGAAAATCTGCTTGTTGCCCGTGGCCTCAACCACAGAGGGCTGAATGTCGTAGAGCGGACGCTGCCCTGTGTTGTAGATTTCGAAGATCACCTTACACAGCTCGCCACGACTTATCACCTTGTCTTGGTTGTCGTCAACAACACGCGCGTTCCTTATTTCTATATGCGGCATGTAAGTCATGCCCTCTGTGAGCTGCTCCACGCTCGAGGTGGCAGGCAACGAGGTGGTGGGCTGTTGAGCGGTGTAAGAGCCGGTGTAGTCGGACGAATGGAAATTGTAAACATCAGTCTCGCTGCCCTTAGACCCATACTCGCCGTTGCCCTCGTCAAACGTTATGCGGTCATCGCCTGGCTGACCATTATAACCATTGTTGGTCTGACCGTTGCTCTGCGGGCAATAGCCGCCTTGAGAGCTGTAACCGCCTTGATTGTCATAAGCGTTGTTTTTCTGGTTGTGGCGTCGTGCCGCACGGTCAGCCTTGTCGCGCTGATATTGGTCATAGTCGGCTTGCCTCTGCTGGTCGGCCTGGTTGCCGATGGCGCCGCCTATCACCGCTCCCGTGGCCATGCCCACTATGGTGCCCACATCGCTTCCGCGTGGTCCACTGCTTATACCTCCTATTGCGGAGCCGAGAATGGACCCTAAAGAAGCGCCCGTGTAAGCGCCTGATCCTGCATAGGTTCCACAGCCTGTAACCGTAAGCACGGCACACATGGCAAGAATTGCTGTTTTTTTCATATCCTTATCCTTTCTTTCCTTTTTATACCTTTCCTGTTTTTCTGTCTTGTCGAAACGTCTGCTTAGACGATGTTGTTCTCTGCTGCAAATTTATCTCTTTTTTGCGACAATGCAAAACGAAAGGAATGAAAACCAAGACGAGGCAATGAGTTTTTTCTCTATTGGAGCATTTTTTAAGCTATTTAAAACAAAGCAAGCATCTATAATTAAGACAACAAGCATAACACATGAAGAAAAACGAGCGTCCAACATTAAGAAAACAAGCAAACAGCGTTAAGAAAACAAACGCTTACCATTTAAAGAAACAAGCACCTCCACATAGAAATGGAAGGTGCTTTATTGGATGATAGAAACCATTAAAATGGAATCATTAAAATCAATGGGTTTCGCCATGGTGAGCCGTTGTCTGTAGGAGCAGGAGCGTGCGTTTGTCGCGCTTGCCGTCGAACCACCGGTCAAGACATTGTGCAAAGATGTCGTTGGGCGACACCGAGTCGAAGAGGGTGAGCGACGAGAACGTCTTCTGAGCGTCGATGCTTCCGAGCACCTCACGCGCCGACCTGTGCTTGTCGGCCTGCTCCAAGAGCACGGCACACACGTTGCGCAACCGCTCTCCCAACACCTCATGTGCGAGATAAGCCTCTGCCTCATGGCCACACGATATGCCGTAATAGTTTGATTTGTAGCTGTGTCCCAACCCTCGCATCTGTGGCAGCACGAACCAGATCCAGTGGCTGCGTTTGCGTCCCGCTGCCAGCTCCTTTACAGCGACATCGTAACTGTTCCATGTGTTCTGTGCTGTTACGAAACGCTGCAATCCAAACTCATCGTTTTTGTCAGCCGCTCCCTCCTGCCTTTCCAGTTGCTTGCTGAGAACCGACTCTCCTAAATTTTGCAGATACTTGCCTGCTTTTTTAAAAATAGATGCTGCCATATCGATTAGTTTTTTTAAGTTATCATCTTAAGGGCAAATATACAAAAAATTCGGTTTGGTTGTTGCTTGGGTAGGCATAAAAAAGTTGTTAATCTTTTTTTAACAAAAAAGCGGCTGTCTTTTTTTAAACAAACAAAAAAGCGGCTGTCTTAAGAACCTCACGATAAAAAGGTCTTTAAGACAGCCGCGTTTTTTATATCAGCTGATTATTAACTCAAAGAGAATATTAGCTCAAAAAAATATCTGTTCAAAAGAGCGTCAGCTGAAGCGTTTACTTGTTAATGCTGACCTTCATGCTCTGCACCTTGCCGTTAGCCTTGAAGCTTACGACATAAGCACCACGCTGAAGCTGCGATGTGCTGATGCTTCCATCGGCTGCAAACACGCCGTCAGCTACCTTGCGTCCTGCGAGGTCGTAAACCTGATAGGTTGTGCCTGCGAGGTTGGCAACAGTTGTGGCAGAGATGCCAGAAGCCTGGGCGTCGGTCATGAAGAATGTCACGCTCGATTTCTCTCTCAGATAGTCGAAATGGCCGCTCTGTGTGAAGTCGAACCAACCCGGGGTTTCATAGGCGTACCACTCATAAGCAGCATTGCTTCGGTCTTTGCTGACATAAGCCTTAAACTTGACACGGCTATACTTCTCGGCGTTGATGACGGTGAGCACAGCGAGGTTCTGACCCTTCTTATATGTGAACGGCTTAGAAAGCGTGATGGCCAGCTCAGCAGCTGTCTGCTTAGCAATGTTTACCGTTCCGTCATACACGAGCGTGTAGTCGCTCTCTGCAATCCATCCATCAGTGTTGTTGGTGCGGTCGGTGTTGGCCATGTACACTCTCACGGGCACATCCTTAACATCCTCATCTGTAACCTCCATAGCGTCATAAGGCCATGCCACCTTCACGATGCTCTGGTCGTCAGCTACACCAATCTCGTTGGCTGTATAGATATTCTGTGCGGCAGCATACTGCCATGCGAAAGCAAATGGAGTGGTCACCGCCTTCAGCTTGGCATCTAATTCCACACTCACGGTCTTGCCTGTGAACGGTGGGCGAACACCAATCATCAGCGCGTCAGAGGTGTCATCCTCAGCCCACTCGTCGGCAACACCTGTTGGGGCAACCTCTGCCTTGATGGCTGTTGTGGTTGTTGTGGCAGGTTTCCATGCAATCTGCACATCGATATCCTCGCCGCTCTTTATCGTTGTCTCGGCAAAAGTTTTTGTTGCGAGCTCGGCACCATCCTGATCCTTGAGCTTCACGCTGAAGCCCTTGACATCGTCTGTTCCCTCGTTAGCCACCTTCACGGTGTAAACGCTCTCTTCGCCCTGCACCGGATTCACGCTACCTGTCAGCTCCTTAGCAGCGAGGTTCACGTTTTCAGCCTCACGAACGGTGAGGCGATAGAGATACAACCAGTCGGCACGAACAGGCGACATGGCGTGGAGAGCGATGTTGAATGTTCCCGACTCTTTAGCCTTGAACGGAATGCTGTATCGCTTCACCTTCTTTGTCTCGACCGCAAACAAGGTACCGATCTGCTGCACAGTAGCCTCAGGATCAAGATCCTTTGTCAAGAACAGCTCCACCTTGTCGTTGCCGTAAGCAATGTAATCGAAGTCGAGGATATAAGTAACATCCTTCTCAAACGACATGTAATAGCCCATGAGCCAGTCGTTGCTCACAGCGATGCCCGACGGGCGGTGTCCCATGGCGTTTCCGTTTTGTGTTTCTGTCCATTCCCATCCTGCATCAGCATCTTTGCTGTTGTCGTTGAGAATGGTCCACGAGTTGTCTGGATCAGCGGCTTTGAAGTCGAAGATAGCAGGAAAGGTCTTCACAGGACCGTATGCATGCTCCTCTGTCTCCACAGCCTCGCTTTCTCCATCGACGTTCACAGCCTTCACCGTGTAGGTGTAAAGAAGCGCTTTTGTCACCTCATCGGTCACGGTTGTGGCCTTGAGATTCTTTGCTACCACCTTGCCGTCAGAACGTGTCACGGTGTAAGAGAGCGACGACATGTCAACATATCCTCCCTGCGGACCCACCTTAGGTTGGTTCCAAGAGAGCGTCACATGAATGTTGTCGTTAGTGCTGGCCTTAAGGTCTGTCACAGCAGCGGGGATGTCGTGTCCGACAAACTTAAAGTCTTTAGCCTCGGCACCATCGCCCACCTCGTTCACAACGACCATGGTGTAATGGTGCACAGCACCCTTCACGTTGCCCAGCTCATCAACATACTGTGCTGCCTCTCCGGGCTTGACACCAGTAAACGTCTTTATAAGCTTGTGGTCGCGGAAGAGCTTTGCCGAAGAGATGGCAGAAAGCGGCAGACAGTCAAACGTTGTTGTTGGGTATGTCCACGAGAGCGTAGCCTTTGTCGCTCCGTTTTCGCCAGGCACAACGGTGAAATTGCTCACAGCGGCAGGTGTGCCCTTAGCCGATGCAGAGAAGGGAATGTAGAGACCGGCGATCTGAGGCAGGTTACCCACGGTAGCCACCTTTGTTGCGGCACCGGTGTTCAGGTCTACCGTAGCAATGCAGTCGTCGTTGCCTGTACCCTCAATAAGGTTTGCTGCCCAATAGAGCGTGCCGTCAGTGTGGTCAAACTCCATGCTCTGATAGTAGCTGGGCTTCCAGCCTGTAGGGCCCACAACCTCCACAGTACATTTGTTCTTGTCGATCTTGCACAGGTCGCCGTCGTAAGAGATGCCATAGAACTGTCCTTCATAGGTGCAAGCCAAGGTGAAGAACGGGCGGTCGAGATAGCCCACGGGTGTGCTCACGGCTGTGTTGAGGTCCACGGTGTAGAGAGCGCTCACCTCGTTGTTGCTGAAAATCGAGATGGCGTACATCTTCTTTGAAGAATAGTCGTATGCCATATCGTTGATGTGACGGGTGTAGCCCGAGAGCGGACCAACGCTCTTCAGCTCGTCGCCCTCGATGTCATAACGCACGAGCTCCACGGGCACCATCGCTTCCGATTCCGGGTCGGTCTGTGTCACCGCAGCATAATAATAGCCGTCGGCATAGGCACCTGCCGTCACGTCGTGCTCGCTGTCCACAAGGTCAGTCACCTTGGTAAAGGTTGCACCGTCGGTGAACGGGAAACGAGTGAACGTGTTTTGAAGATAATACTGCGTGTAGTCGAATCCCACAACGCCATAGGCATACTTCTCCTGCCCGTTGACCTTCATTATCTTTACGGGTTCCGCCTTTCTATGAGCCGCGCGGTCACCAACCGGACGGCGCGTGTTCTTTTGCGCCATAAGCGGAAGGGCGCACAGCAGCATGGTGAGAGCGAGGCTCGCCATCTTGCAAAGTGTTGATGTTCTGTTCATAAGTTTTAAATTATAAAATGCTGGCAAGTTTTCTATTTTAAAAAAACAGTAGGTTTTATTAAAAAGGTCGGCAAGCTGACGATAAGGTCAACTTGCCAACCTTGACAACTTGTCCGTTAAATTCTAACCTTCATGCTCTGTTTCTTTCCACCCTTGATGTAGGTCACGACATACACGCCGTGAGCAAGCGCGGCGGCGTCGATGTTGCCGTCGGCAGAAAGAACGCCGTCAGCCACCTTGCGGCCACAGAGGTCATATACAGCATAAGCAGCACCTGCGAGGTTGTCGGCTGTTGCTGAGCTGATGCCTGATGAAGAAGCATCGTTCATGTAGAGAATAATGCTTGAGGTTAAGTTGAAATAGTCTTTTGCTCCGACCTGTGTGAAGTTGAACCACTCCTCGGTGTAACGGTAACCCCAGTGGAACGAGCAGTTCTCGTCGAGCGGACTCTTGTAAGCATAGAAGTAGGTGCTCTGCAAGTTCTGGTCGGTGTGAACCACGGTGAGTACCGCGAGGTTCTTGCCGTTCTGATAAGCGAACGGTGTGGTAAGCTCCACAGCGACCTCACCCTTTGTATTCTTAGGAATGCTTATCGTTCCGTCATAAACGAGCGTCATCTCGTTTTCGGGAATCCATCCCTCGATGTTGTTGGTGCGGTCGGTGTTAGCCATGTAGACGCGCACGGGCAGGTCGTTGGCATCTTTATACTGCAATGAAGCGTCGTAAGGCCATGCTGCCTTCACGATGTTTTTGCTGCCGCTGCCAAGCTCTTGAGCAGAGTAGAGGTTAAGAGCAGCTGCATACTTGTTTGCCAAGCCAAACGGAGTGTCGCTACTTGGTCTCCTGCTGTCTGTGCCGAGCTGCACGATAGTGCCCTTATAGCCTTCGCGCACACTTACGGGCAGCAGGTCTGTAGCGTTGTCGTCAGCGTTCTCGTCGGTAGCTCCTGTAAGCGTCACCTCAGCTTTCACGGCAGTTGTGGCTGTTGTGGCAGGAGTCCATGCAATCTGCACCTGAGTGCTCTCGCCAGTCTTAAGAGCTGTTGTCACATCCTTATGTGCCAGCTCGGCACCGTCCTGGTCCTTGAGAGCCACGGTGAAGGTCTTCACCTCGTTGGTGCCCTGGTTCTCCACGGTCACGGTGTATGTGCTCTTCTGGTTCTGAATGAGCGTCCCAGGGCCAGTCAAAGCTGTTGCTGCCAAGTTGTTGTTTTCTGCCTCACGCACGCTGAGGTTATAGAGGAACACCCAGTCGGCACGCATTGGCGACACAGCATGAAGAGCGAGGTTGAACGTGCCCGACTCAAGCGCCTTGAACACCACGCTGTAGTGTTGCTGACTGTTGTCGCTCTTGATGTCCATCTTAGAGATGAGCTGCTCCTTCTTCATGATGTTGAGGTCCTTAACGAGGTAGAGCTCCACAGCATCCTCGCTGTAAGCGTGATAGTTGATATCTATGCGATAGAGCTTGTCTTTCTCGAAAGGCATGAAATAGCCGAGGAGCCAGTCGTCAGCCTCATCGGTGTTTGAGGGCTGGTGTCCCATAGCCTTGCCTGTCATGGTGTTGACAAACGACCATGCGTAGCCATCCTCGTTGCCGTCGACAACAGTCCAAGAGTCGTCGGCATCGGCAGCAGTGAAGTCGAAGCTCTGCGGCAGAGTGTAGATAGGACCGAGAGCCTTGGTCTCAGAGGTCACCTCCTCGCTTTCGCCGTCGGCGTTTACAGCCGTCACGGTGTAGCTATAGCGGGCAAGCTTTGTGATTAAATCTCTCGCGGTTGTGGTCTTCAGTCCGGTAGCGATAACCTTCTCGTCAGGATGGCGCACAACGGTGTAGGTGAGCGACTCCATGTCTACATATCCTCCCATCTTGCCCTCTGTGGGCTGCTTCCAAGAAAGGATAACGTTCTGCTTGTCAGGACTGTCAAACTGCAGGTCTGTCACAGGCGAGGGGATGTCGTGTCCGATGAACAGGCTTGTTCTCACCTCAGCACCGTTGCCCACGCTGTTTGTTGCGTAAGCGGTGTAGTGGTGAATGGCTCCCTTCACGTCGCCCAGGTTGTCAACATACTGCATTGGCTTTCCCGGCTGTGCGTCTGTGATGGTAGCGATAGGCTCATGGTCACGCATAATCGTTACGTTTGTGATGGCAGAAAGGTCCTGTCCGTCAAACGTCTTTGTCGGGTTTGTCCATGACAGGGTAGCCTTTGTTGCTCCGTTGGCATCGGCCACAACGTCAAAGTTGTCAAGAGCGGCAGGTGTGCCCTTAGCCGATGCCGAGAACGGAATGTAGAGACCGCCGAGCTGAGGCAGCGAACCGATGACAGCCACAGATGTGGCAGCACCTGTTGCGAGGTCAACGCTGGCAATGCAGTCGGTCTCGCCGACGCCCTCTTTAAGGTTGGCAGCCCAATAGAGCGTGCCGTCGGTGTGGTCAAACTCCATCGACTGATAATAGTTAGGATGCCATCCTGTTGCACCGATCACCTCCACGGCACCTGTATTCTTGTCAATCTTACAGAAGTCGCCGTTGAACGAGATGCCGTAGAGCTGTCCGTCATATGTACAGGCCAGCGTAAAGAAGCATCGGTCGAGCGATGCCACGACCTTGCTCTTGGCGTTGCCGAGGTCTATTGTGAATAGGTTGCTGTAAGCGTTCTCGTAGGTTGATATGGCATACATCGTTCCCGTAGAGTAGTCGTAGGTCATATCGTTGATGTGGCTGGTAAAGCCGGAGAGCGGTCCCACTGTTGACAGCTGGTTGCGCTCAATGTCGTAGCACACGAGCTCCACAGGCATCATGATGCCGTTGGCAGCGGTCTGTGTGCGCTCAGCATAATAATATCCGTCGGCATAGGCACCTGCTGTGAGGTCGTAGCCGCCGTCACACATCTTTATTACAGGTGTGAACGTAGCGCCGTTGGTGAAAGGAAACTGCACAAGGAAATTTGTCAGTGAGTTCTGCTGATAGTCGAAGCCCATCAAGGCATAAGCCATCTTGGTTTTGCCGTCGGCCTTCTTTATGGCCAGCGGAGCGCCTTTTGATGGCGGCACACCGTCAGCAGCCTTACGGCGTGTGTCTTTCTGTGCCATTGCAGAAAGCACGCACAGCAACAAGGTGAGCGCAAGACTCGCCCATCTGTGAAAAGTAGTTTTGTTATTCATACACTATGTTTATTTTGATTTTTTCAGCATTTCTATAGATCTTCTTTGTCAATGTTCATAGATCTTCTTTTCTCGACATTTCGTCTGTCGCTTCATCTTTTGGGCACTTTGGTTACATTTCTGCTTTGTTTTTTGGGGGCCAAGCATCATTTTTCAAGGTGTCCCAACTTCTGTTTTTTAGGATTTTTTTGCTTCTGTTGCTTCAAGGAACAAGCTGTGCGCTACATTAAAAATAGTGACATTTATGCCTTTATCCGCGACAAAAGTATAAAAATTAAATCAACTACGCAATATTTTGTTAATTTATTTCGAAAATATACATCATTTTATTAACTCAGGCATTAAAACGTCAGTTTTCTTATGCTTTTCGACCACAAATGAAAGAAAACTTATACTTTTTTGATAAAAAGCAGAATAAAGTTGGAAAGTATAAGAAATTTTAGTACTTTTGTCAACTGAAACAAAAACATGTTCTAAAACATTTTTTAATAGTTTAAAATTTACATTAAAACAAAACATATAAAGCATGAAAAAAGTTTACATCTTATCAGCATTGCTGTCACTTGCCACCTGCTTCACAGCAAAGGCTGACAACGGCAAGGTTAATGTTCTTTTACTTGACGGACAGAGCCATGAAGTGGCCATGTCAACAGTTTCCAAGCTGGAGATCTCTGGCGACAACATCTTGGTTGTTGACAAGAGCGGCACAACCGTAGGCACCTACAAGATGGAAGACATCGACAAGATCAGTCTCACAGCCTCAACAACAGGCATCGGACAGGTTAAGGCCAGTGCTCCCATCACCATACGTTCCAACGGCTACACCATAACAGCCGAGGGCATGACCGACGGCAAGGCACTTGAGGTCTACACCGTCTCAGGCAAGCTTGCAGGTAAGGCTGTGGCTAAAGGCGGCAAGGCTACCGTCAACGCTGCATCGCTCACCAACGGCGTGTATGTAATCAAGGCTGAAGGTCAGGCTTTGAAGATGATAAAAAAATAAAGGTTCCAAATCACACATTATTATAATAGAGGAACGCGAATATTAGGAAACACGAATCACACAATGCTTAGAAACAAGCTACAATTCACAATACGTGTTTTCCAGACAGTCAACAAAACAAAAGCGTAATTAAGGATGAAAAAAATATTAACCCTACTGGCCCTTGTCATTGGCATCATCCTGCCGTCAATGGCACAAAAGGCAACGCCCGACAGCGTATTTGTCGTAAAGAACGGACGCATCTTCTCTGCCTATGAGGTTGGAAAAGACGTCGACAACATATCGTTTAACAAGAAAGTTGTGATTAGCGGCAACAGCGTGGTTGTCGGCAACGAGACCATAGAGCTTAAATCGGCTGTCTATACGATGCAAGGCGAATATGTCTACGGCTTCTTCTCATCACAAGAAGGTCTCACCACCATGGAAGAGATTATGAACTCGCCTAAATATCTGATGGTAGCCATGTCTCCCGACCTGCTGGCAGAGAATGTCAATTTCAAGAACTTCGACACAGAGTTTGCTGACAATTACTTCATGATCACTTATGTTGACAATGTGAAGCTTAAGGAGGAGGGAGACGACTATGAACCAGTAAGCATCGCATCAGACGATTGGACAGACTACTGCGCCGACGGATCCCTGTATATGGACTTTGAGGACGACGATCTCGTCATGAACTTCAGCATCGAGCCAAACGACGGTGTTGATGCGTTCGCAGGAAGCTACAAGGGTGCTTACACCATACCCGCATCCAACCCCTACTATTTCACCATAGACGGAAACAAGAGCAAGGTGCGTACCGTGTTCGCAAAGCAGGAGGACGACGGCATTGCCTTCTACATCACATCAGGCAACATCGACAACGCCAACGACCTTGACAATTGCCACTACTATGCCCGCCTGTTCGTGCCCACCAGCGAGATGGACGGCACCGACATCGACATCAAGGGCACCAAGCAGTATGACCTGCAGCTCGTCGACAACGTGAGCGACCTCACCACGCCCCAATATTTCACAGCCTTCACCGGCCTGACAGGCAACGCCTCTGGCTTTGTGTCGGTTCTCGACGGACACGACGGCACCTACACCCTCATTGCAGATGTCACCGGCCTGGGTCTCAAGGGTGTGACACACGACCTGCAGTTCTACTATAAGGGCACCCCATTGGTTTATGACCTCTCTAAGCCCAACCAGTATGTCATCGGCGGCAATGAGCCAGTAGCCCTGAAGTCGGCAGCCTACACCGTAGACGAAGCAGCCGGTCTTTACACCATCTACCTCTCGTCAAAGGAGAACGTGACCACGCTCGAAGGCATGGCCGATGCCGACTTTGTCATAACCGTGCCCGAAGCCTTCGTCAATGACAACAGCACCCACGGCTTCTCTGGCGAAGACATCAACGCCAAGGCATCCATAACCTTCGGCGGCGACAAGTACTGCCAGGAGACAGTAAACGGTGACGGTGCCATCGCTATTGGCGGCAACACCAAGACCGCCATCGACAACGGTAAGATAAACATCGACTTCAACCTCTTCGGCATCGTCAAGCACAACAACCGGAACATGATTGGTCACTTTGAGGGCAACATCACAAAACTCAACTAACAAAAAGGAGATAATAAGAACATGAAAAAATATATTTATTCTGCAATGATCTTGGCCGCTGCTGCCATAGCCATGCCCTCACAGGCACAGAAGAAGGTAAACTTGAACAAGGGCGATGTCAAGGTAGAGACCGTGGAGCTTAACGATGGCGACTACATAGCCATTGGCCGTCCTGAGGGCGTGCCCACACAGCGTCCAGTGGAGATCACGAACACCGCCACAACAAAGAACAGCATCAAGTACACCATCCTCGCAAAAGACGAAAACGTCATTGGCGACCAGATGGTGATAAGCAAGGCTTTTGTCGATCTGCTAATGATTCAGATGGGATTGGACCCTGCCACATGCACAGCCGAAGAACTTGAAACCGTGTTCAAGACGCTCATGCAGGCAGGCTACGGCTTCGCGCAGATGGGAACCCAAAACTACACCGTTGTCAACGGTAAGGAAGACCTCAACGGCGAGACCCAGTTTATCCTCGGCGGTCAGGACTATTATATCGTGACCGACGACCTGCTCTACCTCAACGACAAGTTTCTCTTCGGTCCCAACATGTCACATGTCCTAGTGACCACACCCGAGGCTGGCGAGAGCAGCGAGAGCCTTGATGTCAACTACGACGGTCTCGACGATAACGGTCTGGTCAATATAAGCATCACACCCGGTGCAAACATCAAGACCCTGCACGTCGTGTTGGCAACAACACGAAGCGTAGACCAAGCCATCAACACCTACGGCTACGGCTACCTCATGCAGGCAATGGCCAACAGCTTCACCGCTGATCAGTGGAACGAGCTGAAGCCGGAGGACAAGAAATGGGAAGTCAACAAGGAAGACGACTACTCTATCCTCGTTCTCGGTGTCGACAACGAGGGCAACTGGGTCAAGAAACAGATGGACAACATACACATCAAGCCTGTGGCAAACAACAACTGTCCTGACCTCAACACCGACAATTTCAGCATTGAGAACGCCAACCTGAGCGCCACCTACAGCGTCAAGTCGAAGACCAACTCGCCCATCACCAAAGCCACAGTGCTGTTAATGGATGAGAACAAATGGGACGACAAGCTCAACGACCTTGTAAAAACAAACAAATACAAGGAACCGTCTCAGGCATGGCCCGACGTGATGTCATCTGCCGAAGCTACCGACGTTACAGCAGAGCTGAAGGACGGCAAGTACACCTTCAACAAGCAGTTCACTGATGCCGAGCGCGGATGGTATGTTCTGGTTTATGCCGTGACCGACAAGAACGGCACGACCATCACCCGCACAGCGTTCCACACACACCTCGACGCCGAAACAGCGACCTTCTCTCACACCTATCCCGTAAACGCCACCAGCTCTCAGGCAAAGGTTGCCAAGGCAGCAAAGGGCCTGAAGAGCGGTCTCGGCAAGGTGGTGCTGAAGAAGAAAGCCTTGAGCGTGAAATGACGACAGATCGTTTTTGCGCTTCGCGCTTATTTTAAAACATTAATTTCCATTAATTGAACATTCTTGCGCTCCGTAGGTGCTCAGGCGCTTCGCGGAGTATGAACATCAATAATTTCCGCGCGAAGCGCGTATTAATGATAATTAGTGGGTCATTAATGATAATTAATGTTTAAAAAAAACGAACAAGCGCGAAGCGCGATGTAAACAATAATCTTAGCGAAAGATCAATAACTAAAAAACTCGTTGCATATCCTCATGTTGGCATGCAACGAGTTTTTGTTTAAAACCATAACTATCATGAGCATCATCCGATTCATAAAAAACTGGACGCTTCCTGTAGCAATAGCAACAGGTTCAGCCCTTTACCTCCTGTTTGCCTTCGTGCCGGCCCTTGACGCGGCGGGCCTCTTCTTCAAGCCCGTCATGGCATCGTTGCTCCCCATCTTCATGTTCTTCACCCTGTTTGTGGTGTTCTGCAAGGTCGACTTCAAGAAGCTGCGCCCCGTCAGGTGGCACCTGTGGCTCAGCCTCTTCCAGATCATGACGGTGCTGGTGCTCACCTGGCTCGTAATAGGTTTCAAGCTCACAGGCGACAGCCTGGTGCTCGTCGAAGCCATGCTCGTGTGCGTCATCGGCCCGTGCGCCTCGGCAGCCCCCGTGGTGACGCAGAAGCTCGGCGGCAACCTGGAGCAGATGACAACCTACACCTTCCTCTCCAACTTCATCACCGCCCTTTTCGTGCCCGTCTGCTTTCCCCTCATCGACAAGGCAGCCGATGTGTCGTTCTTCACAGCCTTCACCTTAATATTATATAAGGTGGCGACAGTGCTCGTCGCCCCCATGGCTCTCGCCTGGGCCGTCAAGCACCTCACACCCCGTTTTCACCGTTGGATCGTGGGCATCAAGGACCTGTCCTACTATTCCTGGGCGGCCTCCCTTCTCATCGTCAGCGGCACCACCATCTGCAACATTGTCCATGCCGACACATCGGTGTGGCTGCTCTGCGTCATCGCGTTGATGGGTCTTCTGCTCTGCATCATGCAGTTTGGTGCCGGCCGCTTCATCGGCCATTATTTCGGTGCCACGGTTAACGCTGGTCAGGGCCTGGGCCAGAAGAACACGGCGTTCGCCATCTGGATAGCCTCTGCCTACCTGAACCCGTTGTCTACGGTGGGTCCCGGCTGCTACATTTTGTGGCAGAACATCATCAACAGCGTTGAGATATGGCAAAGCAGAAAGCAGGGCAACGAGTATGCAAGTTAAAGGAGGCACGCGAAAATTCAGCAAATGAACTTTCTCCAGAACCAATAAGCGCTCTATCAGAGACCTTACATTTTTTTCAAAAAAGACCATATTTATAAAAGAACGATATATTTTTTGCGCTTCGCGCATTTTGTAAACATTAATTTTCATTAATTGACCATTCTTGCGCTCCGTGGGTGCTCAGGCGCTTCGCGGAGTATGAATCATTAATTTTTCCGCGCGAAGCGCGTATTTATGATAATTAATGGGTCATTAATGGACATAACTCCGCGAAGCGCCTGAGCACCTATGGAGCGCAAGAATGTTCTACAAAATGCGCGTAGCGCAAAGAAATATGTATCCTATAAATATGGTATCTGCTTTATCTTTTTGGCTCTTTTCCTCCCTTTCATCGGTCGTGTAGTTCATCACTAATCGCATATACGAGTCCATTATATTAAACAAACTTTAATAGTTTAAAATTATGTAAAAATCAGGCTTGCCGTTTCCCACATGCGGGAAACGCTTTTTATTTTTCATTTTGTATCTTTGTATAAGATAAGCTGCACCTCGGCATAGCTTGCAAGCAAGCTTGCATCTCTGCTCTCGGTTTGCATTATCTTTGCACATGTGAAAGTATCTAAAGGACAAGGCCTAACAAAAAGCCTAAAAAGCCTTAAGACTCTCAGACAAATAAAAACATTGCGGCCTTTGACCACAATAAGATTCATAAAAATTAACAACCTGTAGAATATATGAACAACGTATCATCTTTCGAAAATTTCACCAGCAAACGTCCCGTAAGCCTAACGCTCGACGCCATTGCCAATTTTATGAGGTGTGACCAACGCCTTGAGTCTTTAACAAAAGCCTATCGCCAGACAGGAAGCAAGCACATCAAGATGGAGACCCCACTCTTCGCTGTCGCTTGCTTCTTCGACGGCGGCAAGGGCAAGGAGAACATAAAGGGGCTTACAGGCCTTAGCATGGTCGACTTCGATCACATCTCTCCCTCGGGCCCTCTGAAGGAAGAAGAACTGTCTGCGTTGAGAAACAAGATAGCTGGCGACCCCCACACCGTGATGTGTTACACCACAATCAGCGGCAACGGCCTACGCATAATCTTCCGTTACGAGCAGCCCCAGAGCAAGACCGACGGGGTGGGCGACCACGTTTTTGAGCAGTATAAGGCAGCGTTCTATGCAGGCAACGCCTATTATGAGAAGCTCCTTGGCATGAAGGCCGACATGCAGTGTAAAAACATTACCCGTCTCAGCGGCATAGCCCATGACCCCGACGTGTTCTTCAGAGACCCCGACAAGGCAGAGGCGTTCACCCTCGACGAGGTGGCCGCTGCCGCCAGTCAGCATGCCAAGGAGAGCAAGGAAGAGAAGCAGATGCAGCGCATACAGACCTATTATGACAGTCTGGTAGCTCCCATGCTCGCCCGTAAGGGCTATAAGTTTCAGCCCTCCTGCCATAACGATTACGTCATGCGCGTAGGCTACATGCTCGCCGAGCGCCGCTTCTCGAAGAAGGTGGTTGTGCGCTGGGCGTTGCGCATGTTTGGTGCCGACTATTCTGGCACGGAGCAGGTCATCAACTCGTGCTTCGCCAGCTCCTCGTCGCGTGGTCGTGATGGTGGTAGAGCGGGAAAGGGCGATGCTAACACGGCCTCTGTGGACGAGATTAAAGCGTTTCTTGATGGTAGAGTAAGGCTGCGGTATAACGTGATTACATCGCGTGTTGAATGCTTGCTGACTGGGGAAAACACGAATAATACTTTGAGTGGTTTGAACACGAATCTCACGAATGACACGAATAATTCTTTGGAAGAGAACACGAATAATTCTTTGGGTGGTTTGAACACGAATCTCACGAATGACGCGAATAATTCTTTGGGGGAGAACACGAACCTCATTTGTCCTCAATGGCAACCTATTTCCGACCGCATAGTGAACACCCTGTGGAGCCAGATGTCATCGGTGATGAGAGTGAACATACAAGATGTTTACCGCGTCATAGAGTCAGATTACGTCCCTGCCTTCAACCCCTTCGTCGAGTATCTGGAGAGTCTCCCCGAGTGGCACGAAGGCGATCACGACTACATCGCTGACCTTGCCGCCACCGTCAAGATTAAAGGAGAACAAGAACACATGGAATCACCGGAAGCCGATTCTTCACTCTTCACTCTTCCCTCTTCACTTCCATCCCAAGAAGCCGATTCTTCACTCTTCACTCTTCGTTCTTCACTCAAGAAGTGGCTTGTCGGCATGGTAGCAGGTTGGATCTCCGAGGATGTGGTGAACAACGTCATCTTGGTGTTCATAGGTGAGCAGGGAGCGTATAAGACCACCTGGTTCAACTACCTCTTGCCACCCCAGCTGAAGCAATATTTCTACACCAAGACCAACGCCAACCGCATGACGCGCGACGACCTACTTACGCTGGCCCAGTATGGCTTGGTGTGCTGTGAGGAGCTTGACACCATGCGTCCTGCCGAGCTCAACCAGCTCAAGGCAGCCGTCACCATGCCCTCCATCGACGAGCGAGCGGCCTATGCCCATTTCCATGAGCATCGCAAGCACATAGCGTCGTTCTGTGGCACCGGCAACAACGTGTCGTTCCTGTCGGACCCCACCGGCAACCGCCGTTGGCTCCCCTTCGAGGTCGAGAGCATAGTCTCGCCCCGCGAGCACCCGTTCTGTTACGAAGGCATCTACAGTCAGGCCCTCGCCCTTTACAAGAGCGGCTTCACCTTCTGGTTCACCAAAGAGGAGATTCAGGAGCAGAACCGTCATAACCGTAAGTTTGAGACCCCGCGCCTTGAGCACGAGCTTGTAGACCTCTATTTCCGTAAGCCCTTGGAACATGAGAACAGCATGTTCATGACCTCGTCGAGGGTGTTGCAGATCATTGGCAGTGGCATCACGCAGAAGCTAAGTGCCACTCGCATAGGCATGGCTTTCAGCGAGCTGGGCTTTCAGCGCGTGCGCTATCACGGCATACGCGGCTATCTTGTCATGCAGCGCACGGCCGAGGAGATAATGGCCTACCAGAAGTCCATGGCCATGCATGCCATGCCCAATTATGACCTGCCGTTCTGACCCTTTGCGTTCAGATGCCCTGCTCCTTCTGAAGCCAGGCAAGGAGGTGGCAACCTGTCAACCTGGCAACCGTTTTCCATAAATCCCTCACGCGCGGGCAGGAAAACAATATTTCAATTTATAAAACCAAAATAAGAATATAATGATTACAGAAACTGCTTGCCATGTTGCCAGGTTGCCTCCGTAACTGCCATAGATAGCACATGTAAGTGCCATAGATAGCTCATGTAAGAGCCACAGATAGCTCATGTAAGTGCCACAGATAGCTCATGTAAACCCCATAGATAACCCATTAAAATCCCATAGACAAAATGAAAATCAAAAGCTACAGCAAACAAGACCTCGCCATGCTCTACTTCCCCGACAACGACCCCCACACAGCCACCAACCACCTTATGCGTTGGATCACCAACTGTCCTCCCTTGGTGGAGCACCTGCGCAAGACCCACTATCGTCGCAGCTCCAAATACTTCATAGCCCACCAGGTGAGAGCTATAGTGGAATACCTCGGAGAGCCGTAACCCCGAATCTTATTCTGAACACGAATTATTTTTTTTGAACACGCATCTTAACACGGATGACACTCTAATATTTTTCTGAACACGAATTTCCCGAATAACACGAATAATTTTTTTGCACACGGATCTCACGGATCACACGGATCTTGTTCGCAGCGTTGCGCTCACGGTTTTGAACACGAGATTCGCCATAGGCCCACTGACCGAAGGGAAGTAATTAAACGAATTAAACAAATAATTTATTGCACACGGATCTCACGGATCTCACGGATCTTTGCCTGCGGCAATTCTTGATTATGGGATTCTTAGATTTGTAATGAGGCACAAAAAATGACATCCGTGAGCCATGCGAAGCATTGGCAGATCCGTGAGATCTGTGAGATCCGTGTGCGTTAAAAAGAGTAAGATCCGCGTGAACAAAAATTATTCGTGTTATTCGGATTATTACTTCCCTTCGGTCAGTGGGCCTACGGCGAATCTCGTGTTCAAAAAATTCTAGTGTAAGATCCGTGTGATCCGTGAGATCCGTGTGCCAAAAAATATTCGTGTTATTCGGATTATTACTTCCCTTCGGTCAGTGGGCCTACGGCGAATCTCGTGTTCAAAAAATTCTAGTGTAAGATCCGTGTGATCCGTGAGATCCGTGTGCAATAAAAAATTCGTGTCATTCGTGCGATTCGTGTTCAAAAATCTCGTGTAAGATCCGTGTGAGATCCGCATGCAAATAATATTCGTGTTATTCGGATTATTCGTGTTCAAAAAATTCTAGTGTAAGATCCGTGTTCAAAATCTCGTGTAAGATCCCTAACGTATAGAATCGCATAGAAACGTACAGAAAGCCTCGTATCGCATAGAATCTCCTAAGCAGCCATTTCATATTTCGTATCTTTGCATAAGATAAGCTGCACCACAGCATAGCATTCAAGCAAGCTTGATGCTCTGCGTTCGGTTTGCATTATCTTTGCATTATCAAAAGTCATTGACCAGCAATGGCCATACCGTGATGAAGTAACGAGCGCGCCGTAACAACCGTCACAGCAAGAATCAACATTATTAACCAAAACAAACCGCATGATTAGAGTAAAACTGTATCAGAACAAGAACGAGAAGAACGAGACAGCCTACAACAAGTGGTACCCCCGTGTGATCGTGGAAGAGACCATCGGCCTGGAAGAGCTGTCAGCTCACATGGCAAGCCACAACACCCCCTTCTCCAAGGGCGCCATCAAGGGCATCCTCACCGATGCCGTGGCATGCACCAAGGAGCTGCTCCTGATGGGCAAGAACGTCAAGTTCCCCGACCTCGCCATCTTCTCCGTAGGACTGAGAGTGTTAGGCGGCTCACCCACCCCTGAAGAGTTCAACGTGTCAAAATATGTGCGCGGCGTCAAGCTCCGTGCCCGCGGCACAGGCGAGCTCACCTCAGCCAACCTGAAGCTCGACGCCACCATCAAGTGTGTGGACAAGCAGAAGAGCAGCACCGGCGACCAGAACACCGCTGGCGGTCAAGAGGGTGTCGACGGCCATAGCGCCACAGGCGATCAGAGCCTCACCGACCCCGCTGTCTAACCCCGCGGCCCGTCAGGCAACAAGCCGTTAGCCCCACCGCCTCACCCGCGGGGCGGGCCCCCACAGATAAAACCCTGACAACATCCCCAAGAAGAATCAAACGATCGAAAGAGAGAAGCGACAGCTAATGGACCGTCCCTGCAGTCAGGGGTATTCCGATGACCACCTAGGCTGGTCACACCACGAAACCACCGGTGTGATACCTCCAGCAAGCACCAATGAAACACCGTCATGAACGGGTACCTGCTCAGAGCCTCCATAGCCCTTCTCTCCCGATTGTGTAACCATCAAACCCACCACAAGATTGTGTACCATCACCTCACCACAAGATTGTGTAATCATCAAACCCACCACAACAATGAAAAAAGAGAACATCAAGACCATCATCAACTTCATCATCACCGTCCTCACCGCCATCGCCAGCACCTTCTGCATGCAGAGCTGCATACTCAAATGATCCCTGCATCCCACGGATAGGACCAGTTTTATAAGCCCACGGATCTCTCTAGTTTTTAAAAGCACACGGATCTCACAGATCTCACGGATTTGCCTATGCTTCGCATGGCTCACGGATGTCCTTATTAGTGCATCATTAGAAATCTAAGAATCATAATCAAGAACAGCCGTAGGCAAAGATCCGTGAGATCCGCTTTCTATGTTAAAATCCAAATATTTTGACCATTATT
>OCIU01000705.1_pt1 | contig 27760 bp, 17 predicted proteins | sample 1538471 | NCBI WGS metagenome assembly OCIU01 (sample SAMN04571693, study PRJEB22368) | human gut metagenome | biome: human gut; material: stool | host: Homo sapiens | place: Luxembourg | collected 2012-06-01 | reverse complement strand
ACGAGCGTGATGGGCGAATAGGAGCCTGCTATGTGCCAGTAGATGGCGGCGTGGTCCCACTTGCGCAGACGCTCTTTCCAGGGCGACCATGCCGAGAGAGCGTGATAGACGGTGGAGGCGATGTAGCTCGAGAGCATTCCGAAGAGGTAGAGTATCACGCCGGCTGTAGCCCAGCCGTTGCGCGCCCAGCCGCACCACACGAGCAGCGCTGTGCCTACGACCAAGCCGAGGACAATGCCCGCACCATGCGACCACGAATTCCAAAGTTCTTCCTTATGATTGAAATAGATTTTCATACACTTTTGTGTTAGTTAAACTGCTACTGATAGTTATCTCGCGTACAAAGTTAGCAGAAAAAGCCGATTAAGCGAAGCAAACGTAGATATATTTTACTTCGCCTACTTGCATGATTCTCAATATTATTACTTAACTTTGCACTCGCAACGGTTCGCAACGCTCCCACTCAGAACACTCTGCTGGGGAGTTGTGCGATTAAAAGGGAATGGGGTGAGAGTCCCCAACTGTCCCGCAGCTGTGAGCCGCCCTTATATCGGGCGCGAACGAAAAAGCCACTGAAGCTATGCATCTCCTTGCAGGATGCGTGGGTATGGCAAGAATGCCATACCCTCCTATGCTTTGGGAAGGTGTTCGCGTCTGGGCGGCGAGTCAGAAGACCTGCCGAAACTCATTTGCCGATGGAGTCATCGCCGTGCGCCTCGCGGATTGGGCGCGTATGACCGAAACACTTACATTATATAAATAATATGAAGAACTTTACACTTTTTGTTTCCGCCCTTCTCGGCGGAATGTTTCTAACTACGTCTGTTTCTGCACAGCAGAAGGAGTACACCGACGGCGTGTTCATGCTCAACGAGGGTTCGTTCGGCAAGGAGAAGGCTACGCTCAACTATCTCGACAAGGAGGGCAACTGGGAGTATCGTGTAGCTCTCGCTAAGAACGGCGAGACTTACGAGCTGGGCACAACGGGCTGCTACGCCACTATCGCCGACGGCAAGATGTACATCGTGTCGAAGAAGAAGAGTGTTGCCGACAAGGAGGCTAACGACCCTACGCTCACCGTGTGCGACGCTAAGACTATGGAGGTGATTATGCAGATCAACACTATCCTTAACACTGAGGGCACGGCGGCTGCCGACGGCAGAGCGTTCCTCGCTGTCAAGGACTTTGGCAAGGGTTTCCTCAGCACTACCGAGGGTGTCTTCACGTTCAATCTCGACGACAACACCGTGGGCAAGCTCATCGCCGGCACCGACGGCTTGGCTAACAACCAGACGGGCAATATGGTGTACGCTGACGGCAAGGTGTATGCTGTCGACCAGCGCCGCGGACTCTTGGTCATCGACGCTGCCGAGGGCAAGCTGCTGAAGACCGTGAACAACGAGGGCGAGGGCTCTTACAACTCTATCGTGCAGGCTAAGGACGGCTCTATCTGGCTCACTTGCAGCAAGTCGACAAAGGCTGTCGAGCACATCGTGAAGTTCAACCCGTCTGACTGCTCTACCGAGACCGTCAACCTGCCCGAGGGCGTTTATCCTCCTACCAACAGCTGGGGCGCATGGAACCCCGACTGCTTCACGGCTTCCACCACCGAGAACGCTCTGTTCTGGAACGGTGCTACGGGCGACTGGTCGAACGGTCAGCACATCTACAAGTTTGATATTGCCACAAAGCAGGTGTCACTCCTGCTCGACTTCACTGCTGCCGAGGAGAAGCCTTACGTCTATGGTGCGGCTTGCCGCATGAATCCTTATTCTGGCGACCTCTATCTGAGCGTAACCAAGGGTTCGGCATGGGGCGACGAGTCGGAGCTGCGCGTCTACGATGCTACGACGGGCTCGCTGAAGAACGCATACCCGATGGAGAAGAACTACTGGTTCCCCGAGATGCCGGTGTTCGCCATGAAGAGCAGCACAGCTATCTCGTCGGTTGAAGACGGCGCAGAGGTGCGCGAGGTGGCTCGCTACTCTGTAGACGGCAAGCTGCTGCAGGGCGCGCAGAAGGGTCTGAACATCGTGCGCTACTCTGACGGAACGGTTAAGAAGGTCGTTGTTAAGTAAACATGCGAATAATACACTTCATAATACTACTCTTTTCTATAGTGATATCGGCGCACGCCCAGACCTCACGTCTCGACTCGGTTCACACGATTCGCGACGTGGCGGTTGTGGGCGTGCGTCCTCATTATCTCACCCCGTCGCAGACGCTTGCGGGGACGGCACTGCAGAATCTATCGACGACGTCGGTAGCCGACGCGCTGAAGTATTTCTCGGGCGTGCAGATAAAGGACTACGGCGGACTTGGCGGACTGAAGACCGTGAACGTGCGGTCGCTCGGATCGCAGCACGTGGGCGTGTATCTCGACGGCATACGCATTACGAACGCGCAGAACGGACAGATTGACCTCGGACGCTACTCGCTCTCGAACATGGAGTCGGTGGCGCTCTACAACGCCAACCGCAACGAGCGACTGCAGTCGGCATCGGAGTATGCCTCGGCGGCTACGGTCTACCTGCAGACGCGCCGACCCGACTCTACGGCGCTCTCCGTCGAATACGGCACGGGCTCGTTCGGTCTGCAGAAGCTGAAGGCGTACCTTTCCTTTAAGAACATTCTCTTCGTCGACGCCGAATATCAGCGCACCGACGGCGACTATCCGTTCCGCTTCAAGTCGGCTTCTGAGGACACCGTGGGCAAGCGACGCAACTCCGACATCAGTTTCTACCGCATCGAGGCGGCTGGCTTCTACAAGGGCTTCACGGCGCACGCCTACTATTACAGTTCGGAGCGCGGACTGCCCGGTCCGGTGGTGCGCCGACTCTCCGACCAGTGGGACTCTACCGACCGCCAGTGGGACCGCAACTTCTTCGTGCAGTCGTCATACCGCCACGCATGGGATCGCTTCTCGCTGAAGACCAACCTGAAGTACGCCTATGACTGGCTGCGCTATCTGCAAGACCCGTCGACAAACGCCGCCACGATGTACTGCGACAACCACTACCGCCAACAGGATCTCTACGCGTCTGTGGCTGCGGCGTGGAACTCGAGCTGGCTCTCGCTGACGGCGAGCACCGACCTGCGCTGGAGCGACCTTACGACCGACGTCTACCGCTCGGCGTATGTCTACCGTCTCGACTCTAAGTCGCTGCTCTCTGCCATCGCTTCCTACCGCGGTTTCGAGGGCAACATAGCCCTACTCTACACCCATATCGGCGACCACTCGGCACGCTCTGCGCAGAGCACTGCCGCGCTCTCGCGCTTCACGCCGATGTTCCTCGCCTCGTGGCATCGCCATGCCTTCACCGTGCGCGCGTTCCACAAGCGCATCTTCCGCGCACCAACACTAAACGACCTCTATTATACGCTCGTGGGCAACGCGCAGCTGCGCCCCGAGTACACCTCGCAGTTCGACCTCGGTGTCGATTACAAGGACCGCCACCTGCACCTCGCCCTCGACGCCTACTACAACCGCATCGAGGACAAGATTGTGGCTATACCAATGAAATGCCAGTTTCGCTGGTCGATGGTCAACTTCGGCTTGGTGAAGTCGTTAGGTCTCTCCGCTACGGCGGGTTACGACCGCACGTGGGGCAAGTTCTCAGCCTCAGCCTCGGCCAACTACACCTGCCAGCGCGACCGCGACTACTCCTCGCCCCACGACCCCGAGTATCGCAACACCATACCCTACTCGCCGCTGCACAGCGCCTCCATCATAGTAGACCTCGGCTACGACGGATGGAGCCTCTGCACCTCGTGGCTCTACACGGGCGAACGCTTTGCGCTCATCTCCAACAACCGCGACGACCTGCTGGGCGCATGGCAAACTGTAGACCTCAAGCTGAACAAGCGCTTCCGCATACGACGCCACTCGCTGCAAGCCACCCTGGAGTGCAACAACCTCGGCGACTCGCGCCACGAGGTGGTGAAGCGCTACCCTATGCCCGGACGCAACTGGAAGGCTACCGTGCAATGGCAGTTCTAAAAAAGAATGGCACACTTTTTGCCAAGACGATATTTGCCGTTTCTGACCGCTCATATCTCGCGAAAAATCAAAAACAAAATCTGTTGCTCGTTTTTTGCGAGTTTTGGGCGTGCAGCCGTAAGAGTTTCTGTTACAAAGTATTGCAGCGTTTCGTCAGAAAGTGTGCAGTTTTTTGCTAAGAAAAACCCAACTTTTCGTGAGACTTTACATGGTAATAGCTATGCTTTTACACGGTAAAGTCTCACGATAAGTTTGCAAAAACCGTCGTTTTACATCGAAAAGTGTCGGTTTTTATGGTTTTCGAGCCTGCCGCAAGTTGAAAAACGCTCTATTTCGGGTTTCCGATTCTCCAGAATGAAGATTTTCGTTGAAGTTTCTGAGTACGATATTTGCATGGTCTACAACTGCGGTTTACAACTAAATATTGTATCTTTGCAAAATCAAAAAACGATTTATGAACATCTGCTCCATATATAAATCATTCATCTGCGCTCTCTGCGCCATGCTCCTCGCAGCCTGCTCGCTCGAGCCTGCCGACGACACGCCCACGAAGGGTGAGCCTACAGCCAACGACGACCGCCTGCTCATCCTCTGCGAGGGTCTGTGGGGCATGAACAATGCGTCGCTCTCGCTACTCGACCACGGTGTGCTCACCAACCATTGGTTTCAGCAGCAGAACCCCGGCGAGCGACTCGGCGACACGGCGAACGACATACTGCAGGTGAACGACACGCTGATAGCCATCTCCGTAAACTGGTCGAACATCGTGCAGTACATACGCCCCGACGGCACCGCCATTGCCGCCACGGAGAACATACCCAACAACCGCCGTCTGGCTACCGACGGGCGCGGCTTCCTCTACGTAACGTCGTACGCCGACCACGGCTATGTGGCGAAGATAGACCTCCGCACGAAGCTCGTCGTCGACACCTGCCACGTGGGCTACGAGCCGGAGGGCATAGCCTACTACGACGGGCGCCTCTACGTAGCCAACACTGGCGGCTACAGCACGCAGACACAGGACCACGGCTACGAGCAGACCGTCTCGGTGGTCGACGCGCAGACCATGCGCGAGCTGCGGCGCATCGACACGGGCTGCAAGAATCTGTACGGAGCGGTGGCAAAGTGGCGCGAGTGGCTGTGCATCAATGCAGCGGGCGATATGTACAACACGCCGCCGCACACCGTGGTGCTGAACATGGCGTCGGAGGAGTTCCGCGTCTACGACTTCCCGTCGACGTACTGCTGCGCAGCGCAAGGCAGGTTCTACTGTCTCGGCTCTGCCTACTCTCATCTCACGGGCAAGTACGCCTACTCTACGCACACCATCGCTCTGCCGTCACTTGCAGCCTCTGAAGGTCTCGCCGACTACGCCGCTGCCGACTCCGTGATAGCCTCGATGCAGTCGCCCTACGCGATCTACATCTCGCCCTTCTCCGCCCACATGTACGTCTCCGACGCCCGCGCCTACGCCACCAACGGCTACGTCTACGAGTTCAGCCCCACGGGCGCGCTGCTCAACCGCTACCTGCTGCGCGGCGTGAACCCCAGCCGCTTCGTGGCGCTGTAAGGGGTGCACTTGTCTCCGCTCGGCTTTGCCGCTTGCCAGAGCAAGAAGTGCACCAACAGAGCAGAAGGCACCAACAGAGCAATGACCCACGCAACCGAAATAATCCTCCCACAGATTGCACAGATTTTCACAGATCCACTGGGGGCGTAGGAGGTTCCACGGAACACGCAGAACACACAGAACTCCAAACACACACCATCTGTGAGAATCAGTGAAATCTGTGGGAGAACATCCTCTGCCAGTCTGTTCTGTGAATTCCGTGAAATCTGTGGGAGAACATCCTCTGCCAGTCTGTTCTGTGAATTCCGTGAAATCTGTGGGAGAACAAATATTCCCACGGAACACGCAGAACACACAGAACAACTTACTTGGTTGGTGCAGCAGAGACTGCTGCACCCCCTGGAACAAAAAAAGATTATGAAAGCAACAATGATACTCCTCGCCCTGCCCATGCTGGCAGCGGCACAGACAACACAACACGTGAAGGTGCTCGAATACTGCCCCGCACCGGGTCAGTTCGTGGGCATGCTGCCCGCCATCGACGCCACGATGAGCAACGCCGAACGCCTCCAGGCATGCGAAGCGCAACTTGCCGACAACCTCCCCATCACGCTCGGAGCCTTCGGCGGTTACATCACCTTCGGCTTCACAGAGCCGATAGCCAACAAGCGCGGCTCCGACCTGCGCATCCTCGGCAACGCCTACTACGCCGCCGCCGACCCCATATACGGCGCAGCCACCATCGGCGGGTCGATAGAGCCGGGCATAGTGTACGCCGGCGTGGGCACATCGCCCGAGACAGCCGAGTGGTACGAGCTGGCTGGCTCCGAATACTACACCACCTCTACGCCGAACGTCACCGTCACCTATCAGCGTCCCGACGCCGAGCAAGGCGAGCACACGCAGCCCTACTCCGTGTACGACCGCTACATACGGTTCCGCGCCGAGTGGACCGACCGCAACGGTGCTGAGCGCGACACCGTGGGCTACATGATGAAGAACTCGTTCCACAACCAGTCGTACTATCCCACATGGGCTGACGCTGACGAGCTGACGTTCAGCGGATCGCGACTGCCCGATAACACCATCAACCGCGGAGGCGACGGCACCGACGCCGACAATCCGCAGAACTGGATAAGCTACCGCTACGCTGCCGACTCGTACGGCTACGTCGACGCCGCACCTACCGACGACCCGACGTACAACACGTTCGACCTCGACTGGGCTGTAGACCGCAACGGCAAGCCCGTGAAGCTCGCTCACGCCGACTTCATACGTGTGCAGACCGGCGTGCTGCAGATGTGCGGATGGATAGGCGAACAGTCTACGGAGGTGTGCTCCGTAGAGAACCTCCACCTGCGTGAGGGCTACGACGACAACCCCGTAGTCATCACGCCTCGACCGCAACCTACAGCCCTCAACCCCACTACCGCCGACCCCAACCGCCGAGAGGTGGCACGCTACACCTTGGACGGACAGCGCATCACTACGCCGCAGAAGGGCATGAACATCGTGCGCTACTCGGACGGAACGGTGAAGAAGGTTGTGCTTCCTTAAAAAGAATGTCAATTTATAAGTATAATGCTGTCAAAATCGTTATTTTGACAGCATTATGCGTTTTAATAATAATTTTTGTCTGCAAAATATCGTTTTCTTAATTTAAATTCAATACCTTTGCCTACGTAATGTTACTACATGTCCGAACATTAACCTACATGTAGACGTTTTATGATTTTTAATCCTAAACATAAATATATGGAGAGAACTTTACTTTATGCCTGCGCATCAGTAGTTTGTGCTGTCACGGCTCCTACCATGAACACACAAGCCCAGCAAGCTGTGCTTTTACGCTTGCTCGGAGAGATTCCGCGAGTATCTCAGAGTGAAGGATATCAAGGTAACGGAGAAGGGTGCAACTGCTGCGCACAGCCTTGCTTCTGACGGCGATGTAACAGTTAAGGGCGGCGACGGTGTGCTCAAAGTGCGCTTGGCAAATGCAGCCAACGTGAGAGTTTACAACCTCGCTGGACGCCTCATGGCCGACTATACCGGCACCGAACTGCACATGCCGATGCCTAAGGGCGTCTACATGGTAGTTGCGGGCGACAACCGCACGAAGGTGGTTGTGAAGTAACCGAACACTAACAAACACATACACGTATCATGCTAAAATTCAGAAACATTTTATCATTAGCATTCTCAATAGCCGCCTTGCTGTCGCCAGTCAGCAAGACGGCTGCAATGCCTGCATACCCTAAACCGATTAGCGTAATGCAGCCGAACGGCAAGTCGGTAACAATCTGCCTCAAAGGAGACGAACACTTGCATTGGGCACAAACAACAGACGGCTACACGCTGCTGCGAAACACGGAGGGCTATTGGTCGTTCGCACGTCAAGACAAGAAGGGCAATCTCGTAGCTTCAGACCTGGTATACGACAACAGTTCGGCACTTGCGCTGAAGCATGGCATAAAGAAAAACCTGCGCTTCTCTGCCGAACAGATGAAGAAAGCGCCTTCGAGACAGAACAGTCGCAGCGAGATGCTTGTCGACGGCACTTTTCCTGCCACCGGAAAGCACAAACTTCTTCTGCTGCTCGTAAACTACAACGACACGAAGCCAACTTTCACCAGAGAAGACTTCGACAAGATGATGAACCAGAACGGATATAAAGGCATCGGAAGTTTCCGCGACTACTATCTGCAGCAGTCGTATGGCAAGCTCGACATCGATGTTACCGTCACCGACTGGATTAATCTGCCGAAGACTAAGGGCACATACGGACCAGACGGTGCGCCATACATGATATATGACGCTCTGAAACTCGTCACCGACACGCTCGATCTGAGAGACTTCGACAACGACGGCGACGGTATTCTCGACGGACTTGCCGTGATTCACCAGGGCACGGGTCAGGAGGCTTCTGCCGACGCCAACGACATCTGGTCGCACAGCGCCATCATCTACGGACAGACGTTCAACGGCGTATCCGTACGACGCTACACCATCGAGCCTGAATGTCTTGCCAAGAACATCAGTACGATAGGTGTTATATGCCATGAGTTCGGACATGCTCTCGGCGCGCCCGACTTCTACGATACCGACTACGCATCGTCCGGCGGAGAGTTCTGCGGAACGGGCGTTTGGGACCTGCTCGGAAGCGGCGCATGGAGCGGCGAATATGGTTCGCGTCCTACGGGCATCAACGGATGGCAGAAGTATGTGTGGGGATGGACCAACCCCGTGACGCTCAACAACGACACCGTTGTGGCTGACATGCCTGCCGCAGACGTACAGCCCGCAGCCTACCGCATGGAGACGGGCACGCCGGGCGAGTATTACTTCATGGAGAACCGCCAGAATACGGGCACCTTCGACGGCAGTCTGCCAGGACACGGACTCATTGTTTATCACGTCAGAGAGAATATCGTTAAGGACAAACTCATCGCAAACACAATCAATGCGACATATCCGCAAGGACTTTACACGGTATGTTCCGACGCTGGAGTAGATCCTGACGAGAATGCGTCGTCTAACGGCAACGTTAACAGCGGTGCCTGCCCGTTCCCTGGCGAATACGGACACACGGCTTTCGGCGACAACACGCTGCCTTCAGCGAAATCGTCCGACGGCAGATCGTCTTATCGCCAGCTCAGCAAAATCAACGAACGCGACGGAAAGATCGGGTTCAGCTTTACGCACCTCGCAGAGCCGGTGAAACCGCAGCAGCTGCAAGCTGTAGCGAACAGCGGCAATGTGGTTCTGACCTGGAAGCTGGAAGGTGTGGACGCAGCGAGCGTAGATCACTTCAACATCTACAGAAACAACAAGAAGATTGCCGAGACAACCGCAATGACGTACACGGACAGCACGCCGCTTGGTGGCACGGAGATGACTTATCAGGTGGACGTAGCATATAAGGACTCGCGACTTTCGCACCCTGTCGCGGCTACTATAATGGTGCCGTCGAACAAAGTGGAGTCGGTGCAGGCGTCTGTTGACGGCAACACGGTGCAACTCTCTTGGAGCACGGAGGCAGCACTCTCGCGCGCCGACATCTTCAGCGGCAACATCGTCACTACCGACTGCTACGGCGAGACCGTGGAGTTTGCCAACTGCTACACGCCGCGCGACCTCAGCACTTATGTAGGTGCAAAGATTACGCGCATGGCGTTCTTCCCGTCGCAGGGTCCGTCGGAGCTCACGGCTTCGTTCAGAATATACGAGGGCGATGCCGACGGAAGCAACATGACGCTTGTTTCGGAGAGGAACGTCAAAGAGTTTGCCGCGGGACAGCGCCGCGACCTCAAGCTCACAACGCCCGTAACGATAAAGGCTGACAAGACTTACTGGACTGCTGTGAAGTGCGTAGGCACTCAGGGCGTGGTAAGCGTGGCGTGCGACAAGACCAGAGAGGCTACACCGGCGCTCGGCAACCTGCTCATGCGCGACGGACGCTTCGTGGAGTCGGCTGACGCCGCAGGCAACTTCTATATCGGAGCCACACTAAGCATGCCGGCTGCTGACAGCGGCGTAGACTACGCAGAGGCGCCCTCGTTCGAATTCAACGCATCGACAGACCTCTTCTACCCTACTTGCTTCTTCGTGGAGTGCGACGGAAAAGCGGCGGCTTACACCACAAAGCACGAGAAGACTTTCACGGATGTATCCAACGGAACGCACGTTTATAAGGTGTCGAGCTACTATAACGGCGGCAATCTCTCTACCGGAATATCGAAACTCGTGACCGTAACCGGCGTTACCGGCATAGAAAACACCGGCTGCAGCGAAGCAACCATTAGGGCTGAGCACGGAAATATCGTCGTAGAGGGCTATAGAGGCGCCGTACGCGTCTGCAACGCTACGGGAGCTACAGTCTACCGCTCTACCGCAAACGGCGCAACAGAGCGCATTTCTCTGCCCAACGGACTATACGTTGTGTCGTTTGATATGGCGGACGGCGTGCATAGCGTGAAGATTTTAGTAGAATAAACTGTTCGATCGGATTGCGTTCGCCGTCCGATCAGATTGCGTCCGCCGTCCAATCGGATTGCGTTCGCCGTCCAATCAGATTGCGTCCGCCATCCAATCGGGTTGCGTTCGCCGTCCAATCGGATTGCGTCCGCCGTCCGATAAGATAATCATAGAATGCACACACTCTGCACCAAGTCGGATAGTAATACACAAAAAGGCATGGCTTTTATTGAGCCATGCCTTTTTTGTGCGTTATTGTTCTCTCCACACCCTCCGCTTTAACCACATTTGTAGTATAGGATCGCTTATTGCCAGAGTTTTTGGAGCAACAGTTGTAATAATATCCTTTTCAGTAAGCGACTTCTTCAGTCGGGTGATGTTGGCAGCAGTTCCGAGTTGGTATTTCTTTAGAACAGCAGATTGCGTGAATCCCGTGTTAACGCCATTGGCAATGGCATGAAGGAAGTTCATTTGATATGAAGACATATCTTCTGTCTGTTGTATAAAGAGCGGCTCACAAGCATCAAGAAGTCGGTCTATAGCATTCTGCAGGTCGGTCTCAGTCGCTGTATCATCAGTATGAAGCCACACAAGCCATGCGAGCTGTTGCACATAAGAAGAGTAGCGGTCTGTGACACGGCATATCGACTGCGCCAGTTGCTCTGGGATATGCTTGCCAGTAACCTCAAAACGCTGGCATATAAACTCTGTCCAATCGGCCTCGCTTATCTTGCCCAGATATAACAAGTCGCCAAAGCGATAGAAAGGATAACTGCTGTTTTGGAACATTCGCTCCATCATGTGTTTCTTGCTGCCATACAAGCAATAGCTTACATGCGACTGCAACTGCCATACGCCACGCAACTTTTTCTGGAATGTAAGCGAATCGGGGTATTCTCCTATTTGCTGGAACTCGTCTATGCACACCACTATTCTATAACCCTTCTCCTGTGCTATCAGCTCCGGCAGACGCAACACCTCCTCGGTTGTGTTGTTGCTGGCATTGTACTCAAGCGATACAGAGAAATCATTGTAAGGATCCATACCGAAACTAATCTTTGGAACAAAACGGCTAAGAAACACCTTGGCGTTCTCCATCCATTCCTCCCATTTGGAGGAAGTAGCACGTACAACAGCTGTGGCAAACGCATTTATGAAGTCGGCTTCCGAACGTGTACCAAAAGCATCTATACGCGCAATACGAATATCATCGCTACCAACAAGCGAGCACACGCGGTCGACAAGCGAAGTCTTACCCATACGACGCGGAGAAATAAGTATGGTGTTCACTCCGTAAGTGAAATTGGCTTTAAGACGGTCGGTCTCTACACGGCGATCGGTGAAAGTGTCGCCTTCTACACGTACGCCAAAGACAAAGGGAGATTCGAATTTATTTGCCATAAAAAAATTTGCATTAACGGTTAGATAATGCAAATTTACACAATTTATTCGTTTTAAACAAGGTTGTTTAAAACAACCTTGTTTAAAACTGTATTTAATCATTGCTTTGCTGTATATTGTCAGCAATGAAACGGGTGATAGTCAGAGTTTTATTTCTTCACGAACTTTCTTGCTCCGAGGTCGGTCTTCACGATGTAGAGGCCGGCAGGAACGTTACTCAGACTGAGCGCTGTGCTTTCAGCAGAAGCCTTCGCTGTGGCTACGGTCTTGCCTGAGACATCGCTTACGAGAACAGTCTCGCCGGCGTGTGTGCCGCTAACGGTGAGAAGGTCGCCGTCGAGACGAGCGTCAAAAGCTACAGAGCCGTCAGAGGTGAGAGCTACGGATGTTTCAGAACCCTTCACGTTTGCCCATGCCACGAGGTTGAGACCTAAACCTTTGTACTCGGCGTCGAGAGCGTCAACAGGACAGTAAGAACCGTCGGGAACGAAGGTAGATGTCTCTGGAACGGCTGTAGGCTGAACGTAGAGCGTTGTAACCTTGCTGCGGTGAGTGAATCCGCCGAAGCCAACTTCTGTGCGTGAGACGTTAGCATCAGGCTCGTCGAACCAGAGCCCGTCAGAGAATTCGAAGGCAACGTAGAACGGTCCGTCGGCAACGATAGGTTTGTCGAACAGTATGCCGAGCATCTCAGCCTCAGAGATTCTGAGTGTGCCGAAGAGTCCCTTCATTGTAGAGGTGTAACGTCCGAACTCCTTCGAAGTGTCGGGCTTGCCGTCCTTCTCGCCGTAGAGCACGATGCTAACGGGCTCGTTAGCCTGCTCGTTGTAGCAGCGGCTTGCCAGGTTGTAGTAGCAGAGATAGAGCGTGACGCTCGTCACGGCGTACTCGTTTCCTGCCGGAAGGTCGAAGCGCTCGGCGAAGTGCTTGTAGTAATGGTTAGCGCCCGTCACCCAGTCGCACGATGCTGTAGCGAACGAGGGCACCTTGCTGCGTGTCCAGAGCTGGTCTTCGTTGGGGTTATAAACGCCTATCGGCAGCTGTGCTTTCTCGCCTCTTACAAGTTCTACGCTCACCTTCTCGGATGTAGAGCTTTTGCCGCGCTCGTTGGTTACGGTGAGCTTCACGTTGTAGTCGCCGTCCTGTGGGAACATGAATGTCGGGTTAGCCTCGGTAGAAGTCTCGGGCTGCGCGCCCGGCACCTCCCAAAGATAAGTGTCGGCGTTGGTGCTCTGGTCTACCATCTGCACCTTAGAGCCTTCGAAGGTGATGAGCTTGCTGTTCATAAGGTCGAAATAACCGTTGAACGAGAACACGGCTCTCGGCTTAGCCTTAGCATCGGGCGATGTAACGGTGAAGAGGTCGATGCACGCCTCGCCTGCGTATGTGTCCTCGCCGCCGAGTGCGAACGAGAAGCAGTAGTCGCCGTCTTCCTCAGGCGTGTACTTCACGGTGTGCTTTGTCCAAGCCTCGTTGGTGTAGCGCGGGAGCGTAAGCAGCGGGGTATGGAACTCGGAGTCCTGCTCGTCGCCTACGGTGAAGCTGAAGTCGCTGGCGTGTCCGTGGTCGAGGTTGCCCGGCATGTAGAGGTAGAACGACGCGGTGTACTCTACGCCTGCCTGCATGTGGAAGTAAGGCGTATAGATGCGGTCGTCGCGCTGCACGCGGCTCTCGGGTGCTATGAGATAGTAGGAGCCGTCGGCAGCCTTGAGGTCATTGGTGTTGGCTGTGGTGAAGGTAGACGTACCCGTTGCGAGCCATCCCTTAGGCACGTATGTGGTGCCGTCGTAGTCCTTGTTTTCGTTGTCGAACGACTGCGAGTAGGGCAGTTCGCAAACCACCTTGTCGGGGTCGCCGGGGTCGACAGTGCTGCCGCCCGGCTCGTCGCCCGTAACCTCAAAGTCGTCGAGTGCTACGTAGCCCGAGTTGTAGAGCTTACTGGTTATGTTTATCGCGAAAGCATATTCGCCGTCGGCTTCGGGGGTGAAGGTGTATGTCTGCTGTGTCCACTCGCTGAGAACGGTCTTGCCGGTCTCGCCTACGAGCGTTGTTGCAGCCTCGCGTGTCTGGTCGGTGCCCACGTAGAGCGCCACGTTATTGTTATAGACAGTAGGAGCCACGCCGCCCGGCATGTGGAGCCAGTAGCTCACGGTGTATGCTACGCCTGCCTTCAGCGTCAGCTTGCGGGTGTATACCCAGCTGTCGCGTCCCATGCTCGATGATGCCATCGTGCCGAGCACGTACGAACCGGAGTAGTTGCCCGATCCGAGATACGATCCCTCGTAGCGCTGAACGGGAACGGCTGAGGCGTCGCCGAGCCATCCGTCGGGCAATATTCCGCCTGCGCTGAACGTGGCGTCGTCGTCGAAGGTTTCAAGATAGGAGAACTCCTTTGCTTGTGTGGATGTTGCAAACAATCCGAAGAACAATGCAACTGCTGCTTGTCGTGTAAATAATTCCATACGCAACTTACTTTTTGTTAATGATTTATTACTCTCTGCTTACAAAAGTAGTGATATTATGGGATTTAAGATTAACAAACTGCGTTAATAAATATTAATCACATGTTTTTAATAGATAACGATGCAAATAGTAGGAGGCTACGGCATTCCTACCGTAGCCTCCTACTGATGACAGCGCTTTTTACCTTTTTACTTTTTTACTCTTTTACTTTTTTCAGACAAGCAGCTGCGCTATTTCTTGCGAATCAGCGTCAGTCCGTCACGCATTGGCAGTATGAGCTGCTCCACGCGTTCGTCGGCAGCCACATAGTCGTTGAAGCGTCGTATGCCAAGCGTCTGCTGGTCGTGGTCGTAGGCTGGGTCGGTGACGTGTCCGTCCCAGAGCGTGTTGTCGGCGAGTATGAATCCGCCGGGTCGCAGCAGCGCGAGCACCATCTCGTATGTCTCCACATACGTGCGCTTGTCGCCGTCGACGAACGCCATGTCGAACGTCACGCCCAGCTCGGGCGCCTTCTCGTTGGCGTCGCCGATGATGAAGCTTATCTTGTCGGCGTATGGCGAGCCTTCTATCCACGGGCGGGTGAAGTCTTCCATTTCGTCGTTTATCTCGAACGTGTAGAGATGTGCGCCTTCGGGCAGGCCCTCGGCGAGGCAGAGGGCGCTGTAGCCCGAGAACGTACCCACTTCGAGCACGTTCTGCGGCTGCACCATCTCGACGAGCATCTTCAGCAGTCGTCCCTGGAGGTGTCCCGACGCCATGCGTCCGTGTATGGTGTGGATGTTTGTGGCACGATAGAGGCGATAGAGATAGTCGCCCTCGGTAGAGGTGTGTTCGCGTACGTATTTGTCGAGTTCTTCTGTCATTTTTTCGTTGTTGTCTGCTATGATGGTGTGTCAGAACTAAAGTATTGCATGAAAAGCTAACTGTAGCCTCCTATTCTTCCTTCATCGGGTCGCGCTCTGCGGTCCAGTCGAGCAGCGCTTCGAGAGCCAGTCGGTAAGAGTTCATGCCGAAGCCGCTTATCACGCCGAGGCACGCCGCTGCCATCATCGACTTGTGGCGGAACTCCTCGCGCTTATGCACGTTGCTGATGTGCACCTCGATGACCGGTGCGCTTATGGAGCGGATGCAGTCGAGCAGCGCCACTGAGGTGTGTGTGTATGCGCCGGCGTTGAGGATGATGCCGTCCGACTCGAAGCCTGCTTCCTGCAGTTTGTCGATGAGCACGCCCTCGATGTTGCTCTGATAGTAGTCGATATCCACATCGGGATACTGACGGCAGAGCTGGTTGAGATACTGTTCGAAAGAGGTGTTGCCGTAGATGCTCGGCTCGCGTGTGCCAAGCATGTTGAGGTTCGGTCCGTTGATGATTGTTATTTTCATATAGGAATTTTTTGAGTTTTGAGTTTTGAATTGTGAGTTTTGAATTGTGCGCTTTGCGCATTTTGAATTATTGAATTTTGAGTTGTGAGTTATTGAGTTGCGAATTCAAAATTCAAAATTGAACAATTCAACATTGGCACAGCCGACAATTCAAAATTCAAAACTCAAAATTCAAAACTCATTACCATCCCGACGTTGCGCCGCCACCTCCCGTCGAGCCGCCACCGAAGTTTCCGCCGAAGCTGCCTCCGCCGTAGCCACCACCGCGTTGTCCCATGCCGCCGAGCATTGCGCCGGTTATGAAAGCGGCGGCGTTGCCCGAGTCGTCGATATCCTCGTCGCGTGTGAAGGTATGTCCGCAGTGGGGGCAGATGAATGTAGAGCGGCGCACGCGGCGTCCGTTAGTGAGTCGGAGCGTCTGGCGAGCCACGCACTTCACGCCCTTGTGGCGGCACTTCGGGCAGCGCTGTTTCTCGCCGAGCAGTGCGATGAAGAAGATTGCCAAGCCCACCATCACCGCCACCGCGATAAGCGCCCAAAGCATGCCGTCGTCATCGTCAGCAGGTTCGGGCTTCATCGTGCCGTCGAGCACCTTCGCCGCAGCTCTCACGCCGTCAACCATGCCGCCGTCCCAGTCGCCCGCCTTGAAACGCGGCACCATGCGCTGCATCTGTATGCGCTTAGACATGGCGTCGGTCATGGTGCCCTCCAAGCCGTAGCCCACGGTGAAGCGCACCTTGCGCTGGTCGGCGACGAAGAGGATGAGCAGTCCGTTGTCGCTCTTCTCCTTGCCTATGCCCCACTGGCGGAACAGCTCGTGAGCGAAGTTGAAGATGTCTGCCTCGCCAATGCTGGGCAGCATCACCACAGCCGTCTCGATGCCCGTGCTGGCTTCGAGCCGTCCGAGCACGGCGTTGATAGAGTCGCGTGCCGGGGCGGAGAGAATGTGCGACGGGTCGGAAACGTACTGGCGCACGTCGCTCAGACGCACGTTGGGCACGTCCTGCAGCGTGTATTGCTTCGTCTCGCCCGCCGCAAACGTCAGCGTTGCGACGAGAGAGAGAATCAGTAGGCTTATGACTCGTGTTATTTTCATATTATTATTAACCCGTTTACATGTTGACTTGTCAACTCGTCAACTTAAAAAGATGTAATCTCCTTGTCAACTCGTCAACTATTAAAACCTAAAACTCCACCTTCGGAGCCTTCTCTGCACCAGCCTCAGCCTCGAAGTAGTTACGCTTCTCGAAGCCTAACATCGAAGCGATAATGTTGCGCGGGAAGCGGCGGAGCGATGTGTTATACTCCTTTGCAGAGTCGTTGAAGTCCTTACGAGCCACGTTGATGCGGTTCTCCGTGCCTTCGAGCTGCGACTGCAGTTCGAGGAAGTTCTGGTTAGCCTTCAGGTCTGGATAGTTCTCGGTGATGGCGAGCAGCTTGCCGAGCGCCGTCGTCACGTCGCCCTGCGCCTTCTGATAAGCCGCGAGCTGCTGCGGAGTGCAGTTAGACGGGTCTATCTTCACCTGCGTAGCCTGCGAGCGTGCCGCCATAACCGCCTCAAGAGTCTGACTCTCGTGCTTAGCGTATCCCTTCACGGTGTTCACGAGGTTAGGGATAAGGTCGCTGCGACGCTGATACTACGTCTCTACGTTAGCCCACTTGTTGCTTACGTTCTCGTCCATTCCGACAAGTCCGTTATACGATGATATGCCCCAAAGAGCTACTAACACTATCACCACGATGGTGATGATCAATCCTTTGTTCTTCTTCATAAATTATAATGTTGTTAATGGTGTGTGTGGTGTGTTGAGGTGGTGAGATGGTGAGGTGGTGAGGTGGTGAGATTTGTAATTCAACATTGAATAATTCAACATCGGCGAAGCCGACAATTCTTGCTCTGGCAAGCGGCAAAGCCGAGCGCAAAATTCAACATTCAAAACTCAACATTCAAGCCCCCTCCCAATTAATAATTAAAAATTAAAAATTAATAATTACTCAGATTTGTCCTGCTTCCACTTGTCTTACTATTCGCTCCGTGTATCGGTCTACGCCGTTCGGGTCGTACTTCTTCATGAGCGAAGCACCGAAGAGCGCCGCGAACGCCTGGTAGAAGCCCGCACGTATCGGACCGAGGAACGCCTGCACCAGCTGATACGACGACGAGTCGCACTCGCGGTAGACCAGTTTGATGAGCAGTTTGCCCTGCGAGTAGGTGAGTTTCTTCATTCGCGGCGTGTACTCGGCTCTGATGCCTCGTTCCACACGCTTCAGATGCTCGTCCTTCGCCTTCTTGTTAGGCAGCGTCTGCAGGAAGTCGTACGTCTCGATGATGATGTGGTTCACCTCCTTCGCTATCGGCAGCACCTTCTTCACGTTAGCCACAAGGCGGTTGTAAGCCTGGCGCTGCTTGTCGTTCTTGAAAACCAGTTGCGGGTAGACCGCGAGCGGATTCAGCTCTACATACTGTATGCTGTCGCCCTCGTACAGAGCCTTGCCCACCTTCACGAGCGGCACGAAGGCAGGCAGATCGGTGCCGTCGCCGCCGTCGGTCTCGCCTGAAACATCCAAACCTGCCTGCGCCATCAACGCAAGATGGCAGAAGATGAATATAATAAGTAGTGATATCCTCTGTTTCATATACGACAAAAGTACACAGAAAAATCCAAATAAATAAAATTATGACTCACTTTTAAGCTATTTTTCAGTACCTTTGCATCTTATAGGCATATAAATTAATGTGTAAATTTTAATCTCTTATGATACACAACACAACTCTTTCGAGATTTTTCTACCTCTTATTGGTCTGCTTCGCTATGCTCACTCCGTCTATTGCGCAGGCTCAGAACGTAGTTATAGAATGCGATTCTGCCGCTATTCTGCCGCCCGACACAGAGGCTGTGGCATCGGGTTGCGACGCCGACACTATGTTCAGCGTGGGCACAGCCCCCACAACGGCTGAGATAATGCCGCGCCGCGAGTATGTCACCATTACCGAATACAACGACCCTACCCACCGTGTGCGCCCTGCCGAATGGATTGTGCCCGGCGTGGCTGCCGTTGGCGGCGCCCTCTGCGTGAAGACAGCGTGGGGCAAGCAGTTTCGCAAGTGGTCGCAGGAGAAGCTCTCTGACGAGAAAAGCAAGAAGGTGAGCGTAGACGACTATCTGCGGTTTGCGCCCGCAGCAGCGGTCTACGCCTTGGATGTCTGCGGCGTGAAGGCGCAGCACAGCTTTCTCGACCGCACCATAATGCTCGGCATGTCGGCTGTTACGATGGTTGCCGTCACGAAAGCGGCGAAGCTGGCGTTCAAGGAGCATCGTCCCGACGGCACCGACGACGACGCCTTCCCGTCTGGTCACAGCGCCATCTCGTTCATGTGCGCCGAGTTTCTCTGGCAGGAGTATCGCGCTTCGAAGCCGTGGATAGGCTATACGGGCTATGCGCTCGCTGCCGGCGTGGCTTATCTGCGCATCCACAACAACCGCCACTGGGTGAACGACGTAGTGGCTGGCGCAGCTGTGGGCATGCTCTCCACGAAGTTCGCCTACTGGCTCTATCCGAAGCTCTTCAAGGAGCACAAGCGCGGCGTGAAGAAAGCCGTGGCTTTCGGCGCTCCGTTCTATAGCGGCAAAGAGGCGGGCGTGAACTTCGCGCTCGTTTTTTAGTTGAGGTTTTCTTGCTAAATGTTTGGATATAACAGAAAATAATGGTAGCTTTGCGTTAGATACTTTAATAAAAACGGATTATGAGTAATACAATTAAACTTGACGAACCGCAATTGTTGGTGTCTGTTTCTGATCCTGCATTGTTGGGCAAGCTAAAAAATGCCATAAAAATGTTGAATGGAGTAAAGTCTATATCTGTTCTGAAATCAAAAAAAACAGAATTGGACATGGCTCGTGAAGATGCAGCTAAAGGAAATGTTACACAATGGAACTCTGTAGACGAAATGTTTGACACTGTTTTAGGTACCAATGTATAAGTTCTCTACCACAAAACGATTTGACAAGGCTTTAAAGGTTTGTCAGAAACGTGGCTACTCAATAGCTAAGTTGAAAAAAGCCATTGAATTGTTGGTTGAAAATGGAAGTTTACCTCCACAATACAAACCACATACTCTTCATGGAAACCATAACGGAGAATGGGAGGCTCATATAGAGTCTGATTGGCTCCTTATATGGGAACAAAATGATGAAGAGCTAACCTTGCTTATGCTTACAACTGGCACTCATTCCGACTTGTTCGGTAAAACAAGACGATAAAAAAACTATTACGGGTTCTGTATAAACAAAACAGAACCCTTTTATTTATTTAACATTCTGCGGCTCCCAAACTCCGCAACAAACAAATAAAAAACTCAGAACACATGGCTCAGAAAAAGAACGACGACGGACTTACGCCGATGATGCGACAGTTCTATACGTTTAAGAAAGAACACCCAGACGCATTGTTGCTGTTCCGCTGCGGCGACTTCTACGAGACATACGCCGACGACGCTGTAGAGGCGTCGAAGATACTCGGCATAACGCTGACGCGACGCTCCAACGGTAAGAACCAGAGCGCTGCGGCGTGCGAGATGGCAGGCTTTCCGTACCACGCTCTCGACACTTATCTGCCCAAGCTGATACGTGCCGGAAAGCGTGTGGCGATATGCGACCAGCTGGAGGACCCTAAGCTCACGAAGACGCTCGTGAAGCGTGGCATAACCGAGCTGGTTACGCCGGGCGTGGCTATGGACGACACCGTACTCAACTACAAGGAGAACAACTTCCTGGCGGCGGTGTGCATGGCTAAGACGGCGTGCGGCGTGGCGTTCCTCGACATCTCTACGGGCGAGTTCCTCACGGGTGAGGGCACGTTCGACTACGTTGAGAAACTTCTGAGCAGCATTCAGCCTAAAGAGGTGCTCTACGACCGACAGCTGAAGCGCGAGTTTGAGGAGCGCTTCGGCTCGAAGTGGTGCGTGTTCGAGCTCGACGACTGGATGCTCACCGAGCAGAGTTCAAGACAGAAACTGCTCTCACACTTCGGCACCACAACGCTGAAGGGCTTCGGCGTAGACCATCTGCACCTGGGCGTGACAGCGGCTGGAGCCATCCTGCAGTATCTTGAGATGACGCAGCACACGCAGATTGGCCACATCACGTCGCTCGCTCGCATCGACGCCGACCGCTATGTGCGCCTCGACCGTTTCACCATCCACTCACTGGAGCTGCTGCAGTCGATGCAGGACGACGGCGTGTCGTTGCTCTCCGTCATCGACCGCACCTGCACGCCGATGGGCGGACGTCTGCTGCGCCGATGGACGATATTCCCGCTGCGCGACGTGGCTTCTATCAACAAGCGCCTCGACGTGGTGGACACGTTCTTCCGCAAACCCGACTTCCGACAGACCGTAGACGAGCATCTGCACCGCATCGGCGACATAGAGCGTATCATATCGAAGGTGGCTGTGGGCAGAGTGTCGCCCAGAGAGGTGGTGCAACTGAAGTACGCTCTCGGCGCGCTGAAGCCTATAAAGGCGGCGTGCCTCACCAACGACAACGCCGAGATACATTCCATCGGCGACCAGATTAACCTCTGCGAGGCGCTGTACGAGCGCATCGACCGCGAACTGCAGCAGGATCCGCCGCAGCTGGTGGCTAAAGGCGGCGTGATTGCTGCGGGCTTCTCGCCCGAGCTTGACGAGCTGCGCTCCATCTCGCGCGGCGGTCGCGACTATCTGCTGAAGATTCAGGAGGAGGAGGCGCAGAAGACCGGCATACAGTCGCTGAAGGTGGGCTACAACAACGTGTTCGGCTACTATCTTGAGGTGCGCAACACGTATAAGGACCAGGTGCCGCAGGAGTGGATACGCAAGCAGACGCTTGCCAACGCCGAGCGCTACATCACCGAGGAACTGAAGCAGTACGAGCAGAAGATTATGGGTGCCGACGAGCAGATTCTGGTGCTCGAGACCCGTCTCTTCACCGAGCTTGTCACCGATATGCAGGCGTACATACCGCAGATTCAGGCCGACGCCAACATCGTGGCGCGTCTCGACTGTCTGCTCTCGTTCGCAAAGACTGCCGAGGAGCACCGCTACGTGCGCCCGGTGGTTGAGGACGACAACGTGCTCGAGATACGCGCCGGACGCCACCCCGTCATCGAGACGCAGCTGCCGCTTGGCGAGGAGTACGTGCCCAACGACATCGAGCTCGACACCGAGCAGCAGCAGATAATGATAATCACCGGTCCGAACATGGCTGGTAAGTCGGCGCTGCTGCGCCAGACGGCGCTCATCACGCTCATGGCGCAGATGGGCTGCTTCGTGCCTGCCGACTCGGCTCATGTGGGTGTCGTCGACAAGATATTCACCCGCGTCGGAGCGTCTGACAACATATCGCTCGGCGAGTCGACCTTCATGGTCGAGATGACCGAAGCGTCTAACATCCTGAACAACGTGACGCCGCGTTCGCTCGTGCTCTTCGACGAGCTGGGCCGCGGCACGTCTACCTACGACGGCATCTCCATCGCCTGGGCTATCGTGGAGTATCTTCACCAGAACCCGAAGGCGCAGGCGCGCACGCTCTTCGCCACTCACTATCACGAGCTGAACGAGATGGAGAAGAACTTCGACCGCATAAAGAACTACAACGTGTCGGTGAAGGAGCTTGACGGCAAGGTTATCTTCCTGCGCAAGCTGATGCGCGGCGGATCGGAGCACTCGTTCGGTATTCATGTGGCTGAAATAGCGGGTATGCCGCGCTCGGTCGTGAAGCGTGCCGAGCACATACTGAAGCAGCTCGAAGCCGACAACGCCAGTGTAGGCGTAGAGTCTCACAAGATTGTCGGTCAGCAGAGCAGCAACGGCATGCAGCTCTCGCTCTTCCAGCTCGACGACCCCGTGCTCTGCCAGATTCGCGACGAGATTATCGGTCTCGACATCAACAACCTCACGCCGGTAGAAGCGCTCAACAAACTGTTCGAGATAAAGAAGATAGTGACGGGGCGCAGCTGAGTATAGTTTTAACTTTATTGGAGCTTTCTTTAGGGGGTGCACTTGTCTCAAGTGCACCAACCAAGCTAATGGTGTCATCAATTCGGTTGGTGTATTTTTAGTTCGGTCGGTGCACTTGAGACAAGTGCACCCCCTAAAACAGCACCAACCGAGCTAAAAGTGCACCCCCTAAAGAAAGCCTTTCTACATAACACATTGACAATTCTCAGCACCCTTTTAGTGTTATTTTCATATCAAACTCTACAAAATACGATTCTTTTAGATATTTATATTCGCAAAAACACTTCACATATCTAAAAAAATAGTAAATTTGCAAAACTTGATTAATTTTTAAACAACCTATAATAATAACACTAAAATTTCAATGACATGAAACAGCCCTATTCTTTTAAGACATGGCATGCATTGATTTCAATGCTGTTCGTATTGTTGTGCTGTCTGCCCGAGACGGTGGCGGCGCAAGTCAGCTTCAGTGACGATTTCAACTATCCTTCAGGCAACCTGCACGAGCAAGGTGGATGGGTGCGCTACGGCAAGAACGCCGAAGATCCTATTCAGGTGCTCGACAAGCAATTGGTATATGCCGGATACAACGACGACGCGCCGGCTAAGTGCGTGAAGATAGGCTCTGCAAATCAGGGCGAGGACCTCATGGTGAAGTTCACCGACAACGCCGACGGCGTGAAGAGCGGCAACCTCTACTTCTCTGCTCTCATCAACGTGGAGGCACAACCGAAGGGCAACGTCTACGTAATGTCGTTCGTGCCCAGAACGAAGGCGTCAGAGATAGCCGAAGGCATTGCGCCCACCGAGCTGGGTCGACTCTACATAGGCGAGAGCACGAACGCTGACGAGGTGAAGGTAGGCATAGAGCGCGGAGCTGCCAACCCAGTGTTCGCCACCGCTCCGCTGAAGCTCAACCAGACCTATCTCGTCGTGCTGCGATACGAGATAAACGCTGCCAATCCGCGACAGGACAACATCTATCTGTACGTCAACCCTACCGACTTCTCGCAGGAGCCTAAGCTTGACAAGGCAAGCGCCGTAATCGACGGCGTGAACAAGACGGGCAGCGGACTGGGCAGCTACGGTCTGCAGGGCCTCGAACTGCGCCAGGGAACCACCTCCTCTGTCACTTCGCCGGAGATGTACGTGGCTTCGGTGCGCGTCTCCGACACATACGCCGGACTGTTCGGTGCATCTGCCGTAGACACAACGCCGAAGCTCAGCGTCTCGAAGAAGACTTTCGTGCTGGGCGAGGTGTACAGCGGCGACGTACACGAGGAGACGGTGAAGGTGACGGGCGAGAACCTCAAGGGCGACATCAGCGTAGAGTCGTCTTCGGAGGCTGTGAGCGTAGAGCCAGCCTCGATATCTGCTGACGACGCCATGAGCGCCGACGGAGCCGAACTGAAGATAAAGGTGACGTACACCGACGGCGAGCAGCACGCCGTGCTGACGCTAAAGAGCGAGGGAGCGGACGATGTGCAGATAAAGCTCTCGTGGACGGGTTATTCCATACCGGAGATAAGCTCTATCAAGGCGCTTTACGACGAGGATCCCGAGGCTGGTATGACATACAAATATACGGGCGAGGCTACACTCACGTTCGTCGACCGCGGCGGAAGCCGACCGGTGTTCTACCTGCAGGACAAGACGGCGGCGATAGCTCTCGGCGACGACTACGAGATGCTCACCAAGACCGACTATGAGGTGGGCGACAAGATAACGGGCACCATCCTCGGTGTGCAAAGCGCGTTCGGCACCACCAGCGCAATGGCTCTCGGCGCCGACCTCGGCACAGTAGTGTCGAAGGGCAACGCCGTCACTCCCGTAGAGGCTACGCTCGCACAGCTGAAGGCCAATCCCACAAGCTACATACAGCAGCTCGTGAGGGTGAAGAACCTTAAGTTCAAGGACGTGGCAGAGGGCGCTGTCTTCGCTGAAGGCATGGCACAACCGGTGGTAACCGACGGCACTGAGGAGGCGAAGGTGCGCATCTTCAAGGGCACAACACTCATCGGCAAGAACATTCCTACAGCCGACATCACGCTCACCGGACTGTTCACATCGAGCAAGACGCTCATCATCGGTCCGCGCGGCATAGAGGACATCGTCGAGCAGCAGCCGGCAGGCGACCCTGCCATAACCATCACTCCCGAAAAGATAGAGCAGACAGCCGGCAAGCTGGGACAGACCGTAGAGGTGGCTACGCTGCACGTGTCGACGCAGAACATGACTCAGCCTACCTTCTTCGAACTGGCAGGCAAGAACACCGACCAGTTCGCGCTCTCGCAGACAAAGATAGAGAAGGGATCGGCAGAAACCGACATCGTCATCACGTACACGCCGACTGAAGTGGCTGTACACAGAGCATACGTGCTCGTCACCTGCCCGAGCATAGAGGACTACGACAAGTCTATCGCCTTCAGCGCATACGCCATCGACGAGCAGAACCCGCCGACGATAACGCTCAACCCGCAGAAGCTGGAGCAGTTCACGGCAAAGATAAACGAGAAGAGCGAGCAGACCATAGAGGTGACAACGGCAAACATGCCCGACTACACATACGTGAAGGTGAAGGACCCGGGAGCGTTCGTGCTCAACAACACCATGCTCATACGCAACATGACGAACACGCTGAAGGTTACGTTCCAGCCTAAGAAGGAGGGCACCTACTCTACCTCGATCGTCTTCTCTGCGCTCGGCATGGACGACGTGGAAGTGGCTATAGAGGGCGTTGCCACCGGCGAAACGCCCGACGAACCCAAGGAGGGCGTAGACCTCGTGCTCAGCGAGGAGAATGCACGCAGCGTGCTCGACGAGAAGTTCGACAACATAGAGCGCAACAAGCCGCTCGACATCGAAGGCTGGACCAACTCGGCGCTCAAGGGAACACGCGCATGGTGGGGATTCTCGTTCCTCGACTACGACGCGGAGTCGCCTAACGAGAAGGTAGCTAAGGTGACGCCGTACGACTCGAAGATGGAGACCGGCACCGGCACACCGGCACAGATGATGCTCGTGACGCCGCCGCTCGACTTCAAGAACGCTACCTCAAAGATATTCACGTTCAAGGTGCGCGGCGACTATCTGCAGGACAACCAGCCCGACCTTCTCGAACTCTGCTACGTCGACATCGCTGAGGGATCGCTCTACGTGCAGCCGCTCGCAGAATGTAAGATGCCATGCACAAAGGACGAGAGCGGAAAATGGTTCCCGTACAGCATCGACCTCACCGGACAGCAGCTTGCCGACGTCTTCTTCATGGCGTTCCGCTTCACCAGCACCCGCGGATGCGACAACACCGCCACCTACTACATCGATGACGTGACATACGGTCTCGAAACGACGGCTATAAAGACTGTTGGCACTACTGAAAAGGCACGTCTGACGGTGTATAACCTCGCAGGAAGCAAGGTTGCGGAGAAGAGCGGCTCGTCGGTTGCCGACGCTCTGCACGGACTGCCACGCGGCATGTACATCGTGAAAGCGGTGTCTGCAGACGGCGTCAGCACAAGCAAAGTGCAAGTGAAGTAGTCGTGCTGTCTACTTAAACTACAACGTATATATATATGTATAATTTAAATATTGCTGTCCGGCAAAACGGACAGCAATATTTTTTATATTTTCGCAGTAAAACCTCACGAAAAGTTCAATGGTTCTATGGTAAAAAGGCTTATTATATTGCTGTCCGGTAAACAATTATTCACCCTTATATTGTTTTGTTGTTTAGTGTTTTATAGCAATATTTACTAAAGGGGCTTGCCTGTATACAATGCGGGCTGCGCTCGGCTTTGCCGCTTGCCAGAGCAAGAAAGCCCAACAATAACATTTTTAGTTTTACCTGACAGTAATAAAAAACAAAAGAGGAGGCGATAAAGCCTCCTTAAACGTTGTCCTAGGCGGATTCGAACCACCACAATTTTTCCTTTATCAGGATTGCTCAAGTAAAAAGGAGACCCTAAAAGAGCCTCCTTAAACGTTGTCCTAGGCGGATTCGAACCACCACAATTTTTCCTTTATCAGGATTGCTCAAGTAAAAAGGAGACCCTAAAAGAGCCTCCTTAAACGTTGTCCTAGGCGGATTCGAACCACCACAAACAGAACCAAAACCTGTTGTGCTACCATTACACCATAGGACAATGCGACTGCAAAGATACGCATTTTTGTAAAAACAGCCAAACGAATCGGCTATTTTTTTACATATATGGGGTAGAGCAAACGAGTCGCCCTACCCCACATTTTATATCGTTAACCGTTGTTTCGTAACGACTACTTCACTGTGATGAGGTAGTAGTTCTTCTTGCCGCGCTGCACGAGCAGATACTTGCCGTCGATGAGGTCTTCGGCAGTAACCATCTGGTCGAACGCTCCGAGCTTCTCCTTGTTGAGCGATACGCCGCCGCCCTGCACGAGCTTGCGCATCTCGCCCTTAGAGTTGAAGATCTTCACGTCGTCGCGTGTGAAGAGGTCTACAGCGGGCTGTCCGAGCTGATCTTTCGGCAGCTGGAAGTGGGGTACACCCTCGAAGATAGAGAGCAGCGTAGCCTCATCGAACTTCTGAAGAGTCTCCTTTGTACCCTTTCCGAAGAGGATGTTTGAAGCCTCCTGAGCGGTCTCGAGGTCCTCGCGAGAGTGAACCATTGTTGTCACCTCCTCAGCCAGACGCTTCTGCAGAACGCGGCGTCCCGGGTCTTCGTTGTGCTCGGCTATGAGCGCGTCGATGGTTTCCTTGTCGAGGTCGGTGAATATCTTGATGTACTTCTCAGCCTCTGCGTCGCTCACGTTGAGCCAGAACTGGTAGAAAGCATACGGAGTGGTGCGAGCCGGGTCGAGCCAGACGTTGCCGCTCTCGGTCTTGCCGAACTTCTTGCCGTCGCTCTTGGTGATGAGTGGGCAAGTGAGGCAGTAACATTCTGCGTCGTTGCCGAGTGTGCGGTGGATAAGCTCTGTACCGGTGGTCATG
>OCIU01000702.1_pt1 | contig 27819 bp, 17 predicted proteins | sample 1538471 | NCBI WGS metagenome assembly OCIU01 (sample SAMN04571693, study PRJEB22368) | human gut metagenome | biome: human gut; material: stool | host: Homo sapiens | place: Luxembourg | collected 2012-06-01 | reverse complement strand
CCAGAAGTTAAGCCGGAGAAACCAGAGGTAAAACCAGAAAAACCAGAAGTTAAGCCGGAGAAACCAGAGGTAAAACCAGAAAAACCAGAAGTTAAACCGGAGAAACCAGAGGTAAAACCGGAAGAACCAGAAGTTAAACCAGAAAAACCAGAGGTAAAACCAGAAGTTAAGCCGGAGAAACCAGAGGTAAAACCGGAAGAGCCAGAAGTTAAACCGGAGAAACCAGAGATTAATCCTGAACTTCCTGGACAAGAAGAAAAAGTTGAAAATAGTAACTTAATTAATAAGTTACCTAAGACTGGTAAAATGCCAACGATAATATTAGGGTTACTTATTACTATAGGTGGAGCATTTATATATAAAAAGAAAAAGTAGAAATACTATTTAAAAATTTTCAATAGTAAGAAGATGGTTTTACAATTCTCAAAGTCCCAGGGAAGTTAAAAATTTACAGTGACAAACTTATATTAAAGAATAAGCTTGTCACTGTTTTTTTACTTAAATTAAACTTATATATTGACACAATAATACAAATGTATATACAATTGAAAATATAATAAATTTACATATATAGGAGTGGCAACATGAGAGATAAAATTGCAGGGGCAATATATGGTATGGCATTAGGAGATGCAATGGGAATGCCGTCAGAACTATGGGGAAGAGAAAAAGTAAGAAAATACTTTGGTAAAATTGAAGGCTTATTAGATGGGCCAAAGGAAAATTCAGTAGCTTGTAACTATAAAAAAGGCCAATTTACTGATGATACTGGACAAGCACTTGTAATAATAGATTCATTAAAAGATACAAAGTTTAAACCAAATTCAAAGGATATTGCAACTAAACTTTTAAAATGGGCACAAAAAGAAAAGGCATTTGAAAATAACATATTAGGACCAACATCAAAAATTGCATTAGCTAACTTTAGAGATGGAATAAATTCAAAAGCTGTTACAGATAAGGCTTTATCAAATGGGTCAGCCATGAGAATTGCACCTATAGGATGTCTTTTTAATGCACATGATAAAGAAAAGTTAGCTAACTTTGTCTATGAAGTTTCAGAGGTAACTCATACTAGTGATATTACAATTGCAGGAGCAGCAATGATAGCAGTTGCTGTTAGTTCTGCCATTGAAAATAATGATTTTGATATTGTTATAAAAGATATTTTTGAAATGGAACCAATTGCTAGAAGGTTAGGAGCTGAAACCTATAGTCCATCATTAACAGAAAGAATAAAAATAGGTATTTATTTAGCAAATAAATATAAGGATAATGAAAATTTATTTTTAGAAAAGTTATATGACATAGTTGGAGCTGGGGTAAATATAAGTGAATCTGTTCCATCTGCAATTTCTATAGCTTACTATGCACAATATCCTAATAAGTGTGCTTTACTTTGTGCAAACTTAGCTGGTGATACTGATACAATTGGAGCAATGGCAACGGCAATTTGTGGGGCTTTTAAGGGAATTGATTATATAAAGGAAGAATATGTTGAATCTTTAAATAAAGCAAATGATGTTGATTTTAACAGCTATATTTCTATTTTAATGAATGGAAGGACGTGTATTTAGTGAAAACTTTAGTACTTGGAGCTGCAATAGTGGATATTATTATGAAAATTCCAAGGTTACCTAAAAGTGGCGAAGATATTTTATGTACTGAAAGAAAATTAACTATAGGTGGATGTGCATATAATGTTTCAAATATATTAAGAAGCTTTAATGTAAAACATGATTTATTTGTGCCAGTAGGTTGTGGAATTTATGCAGATATAATAAGAAGAGAATTGAATGAAGATGGATATGAAATATTAATTAATGACTTAGAAATGGATAATGGCTATTGCTTATGTTTGGTAGAAGAAAATGGTGAAAGAAGTTTTATTACTGTTAATGGAATTGAAGCAAATCATAAAAAAGAATGGTTTCATAATTTAAATATGAATCAATATGAAAATATATATTTAGCTGGTTATCAACTGTGTGGAGATAAGAGTGACATAGTAGTTGATTGGTTGTTAAATCAAAGTGATAAAAATATATTTTTTGCACCAGGACCAGTTATTAACAATATAAGTAAAAATACTTTAGAAAAAATATTTTCAATTAATCCAATATTACACCTTAATGAAAAGGAAGCTTTAGAGTTTACTAAAAAGGATAATATAAATCATAGTATTTTAAGATTATATGAATTAACTAAAAATGTTGTATTTATAACTCTTGGGGAAAGAGGAGTAATATTTTATAATGGAAAAAACATTACTCATATAGAGGGAGAAAAAGTGAAAGTTGTAGATACAATAGGTGCAGGGGATAGTCATATTGGGGCAATTATTTCAGCATATTCTTTATGGGCAGATAAGATGAATTTTAATTATTCTTGGAGTAATTATTTAAATGAAAATAATGACTTTATAAAAGGATGTAAATTAGCAAATAAGGTTGCAAGTGAAGTGGTACAAGTACAAGGTTCTAAAATAAGTAAGGAATGTTTTAATAAATCTAATATTTAAAAGGAGATTAGAATTATGGAGAAGATTAAAAGTTATTTTTCAGATTGGACTATGCTTGAAAAGTTATGGTTAATAACAGTATGTACAATTATGACTGTTATTTGGTATATAAATGGGGATTCAGCATTTTTATTAGCACTTACTTTAACAGGATGTCTTAACTTAGTTTTAGGGGCAAAGGGGAAAATAGCAGGATTATATTTTGCAATTATTAATTGTTTATTATATTCATATCAATGTATGGGTGTAAAGCTTTATGGAGAAGTAATGTACAATATGTTATTTAGTATTCCTGTTAGTGCTATAGCAATATATTTATGGAATAAAAATAAAGATGATGATGGAAAAATAAGATTTAAGGTTATGCCAATGAAAGTAATAATAGTAACTTTTGTTGGTACATTAATAGCTGTATTTTTATATGCAAAGGCGTTAAATTTATTAGGTGGAAACTTAGCATTTATGGATTCTTTAACAACTGTAGTTTCTGTTGTTGCCAGTATTCTTTATTTAATGAGATTTTCTGAACAATGGTTAATGTGGGTTGGAGTAAATGCTTTATCAATAGTAATGTGGGTTATGGTATATATATCTGGAGATAAAAGTGCACTTATTATAATAGTTATGAAGGTTACTAATTTATTGAATTCTTTATATGGATATTATAACTGGAAGCAAATTGCAAATAATGTTGAAGTAATGGAAGCGTAATTTAAAATTAAAGAAAGGCTATATCAAATAGATGGTGATTTGATATAGCCTATTTATTTTTATAAAGTAAATTTATAAAAAGATGATATAATTTAATATAGAAATAAAATAGTTTATGAAGTAAAAGAAGTTAGTTAATTTTAATAACAATTAAAACTGGGAGTATATTTAATAATAGTATATATGGCATTTTAAGTAACATTGAAAGGAAAATTAGAATTATGGAAGAAAGAGAACAAAAGGAAGAATTTAAAGTAAGGGATTTACCAGAAATTGAAGTTGGACAAATGTTATTATTTGATAGTAAAGATGGCCATATAGATGGACCTGTATTTTATATTAAAGAAAGTTCATATACAATTCAAAAAATTTTAAAAATGAGATCTAAGCTAACAATTAAATTTAAGGATATTATTTTTTATTTTGCATATTCTGAGCCTTTATTAATAATGATAAAGTTAGGTGATAATAATAAATGGATTTATGGGCAATGGTTTAATAAATATAATCCTATAGATAGGGAATTAATAAAAAAAATAGTATTTCAAGATGAGTTAAGGTTTTGTGTTATAGATAATAATAACAATATTAGATTAATTTATAGATATACTAATATATATAAGATAAGCTGGTGGAGTTATTTTAAAATTTTACCTGGAGATAGAAAATGGTCTAAATCAATGTTTGAAAGTGATATTAATGCTATTTTATCTAGTATTAAAACTAAAGATGAATTATTTAATATTGAGAATTAATTAAAAAATTTTTAATTAAATTTATAATTTAATATAAATAATTATATAATATAATCAAAATATATAATATATGACGAAAGATATCGAATGATTTTTAGTTTCAAATAAAATTTATGATGATATAATGAACTATATTGTTAAAATATAAGAGCTTTAAATAAGAAAAGAATTTATATAAAAATTATAGTAAAAAAGAGGAGAAAAATATAATATTTATGGAAAATAAAATAAGAAAAGCAATAATACCTGCAGCAGGTCTTGGAACTAGATTTTTACCAGCTACAAAGGCACAACCAAAAGAAATGCTTCCAATAGTAGATAAACCAACACTACAATACATAATAGAAGAATGTGTGGCATCAGGTATAGAAGAAATACTTATAATAACAGGAAGAAATAAAAAAAGTATAGAAGATCATTTCGATAGAAGTGTTGAGCTTGAAATGGAACTTGAAAAATCAGGAAAAGAAGAAATGCTTAAAATGGTTAGAGAAATATCAGATATGGTAAACATCCATTTTATAAGACAAAAGGAACCAAGGGGATTAGGGCATGCTATACTTTGTGCAAAAACCTTTGTTGGTAATGAGCCATTTGCAGTATTACTTGGAGATGATGTTGTTTATAATGATAATAAACCATGCTTAAAACAACTTATTGATTGTTATGAGGAATATAAAACTTCAGTTTTAGGTGTTCAAACAGTTGAGCCACAAGATGTTAACAAGTATGGAATAGTTGGTGGATTACATATTGAAGATAGAGTTTATAAAGTAAAAAATCTTATAGAAAAACCAGCAGTAGAAGAAGCACCTTCTAATGTTGCTATTTTAGGAAGATATATAATTACACCAAAGATATTTGAAATATTAGAAAATACTAAACCAGGTAAGGGAAATGAAATTCAGCTTACAGATGCATTACTAGAGCTTATTAAACATGAAGCTATGTATGCATATGATTTTGAAGGAAGAAGATATGATGTTGGAGATAAGCTTGGATTCCTTCAAGCAACAGTTGAATATGCTCTTAGAAAAAAAGAGTTAAGAGATGGATTTATTGAATATTTACAAACTATAATATAATTATATTCAGATTTTGAAGATAAGAAAATTTGGTAATTTAAATTAAATATCAATTTTAGAATAGTGATAATATGGAGCCATTAATTTATTTTAAATTAAAATAAATCAAGTTTAAAATATATCAAAAATTAAATATACGAATTAACTATATAGGTATATAATTTTATTATAAGGTAATAAATGTATAATAATGATATAGTTAAGGAGTGAAGGGTATGAAGAAGAAATTAAGTATAATATTATGTATATTGTGGATGGGATTTATATTTTATAATTCAAGTCAGCCAGGATATAAATCAAATGAAAGAAGTGTTAAAGTACTTAATGTAATAAAACAATTTAAAAATGATACCCTTAATATTATAAAAGAATTAATAAGTGATAATAAGAGCTCAAGTTTAAATAAGCATATTATATATAATGAAGACAAGGAATTTAATAAGAGTGATAAAAGCTTAAATATTAATTTAGCAATTAATAAGAATAAATCTAATTATACAAAATTAAGTATTGAAGAAGTTAATAATATTGAAAAAATAAATACAATTTCATTGGCCAGTAATCTAACAAGAGATACTAAAAATATGAATAAAATCGAAAAAATAAATAATATTAAATATAGCAAAATAAGCATTATAAAAATTAAAGCAAAGGATTTTTTTATTAAAGCAAGAGATAAGATAAAAATATTTGTATATAAATACTTTAAAAATTTTAATGTTTTTGTTAGAAAATCTGCACATGCATTTGAATTTTTAGTTCTTGCAATGCTAATATTATGGGCAATGACATGTCATGATGTTAAGGGAATTAAAGCTATATTTTTTACATTATTAATAGTTTTATTTTATGCAATAACAGATGAATTTCATCAATTATTTGTATATGGAAGAGGGGCTAGCCTTAAGGATGTGAAAATTGATTTCATTGGAGGAGTAATTGGAAGTATTTTTTATTCTTTAATTAGTTTGAGAACTAATTTAAAGTCTAAAAAAATTAGAGAAGTTTAATTGTTATTTATTTAATAATTAGAAAAAGGTCAAGTCTTTTAAGGAGGCTTGACCTTTTTGTATTAAGTAAAGTATATTATTTTATTTTGAGGGAATTTTATTAAGAGTACCTATTTTATAAAAACTTTAAATAAAAATTATATGAAAATTCTTTTTCATTTAATTGATATCTTTGGTCTAATTCAGGTCCACAGCTATTTGAACCAATTCCACTTTGCTTATAATCAATTATTAAATAAGTTGCATCTTCTTCATTTAATTCAAAGTTATGATTTACAGTAGTTAATTGATTAACTGAATAATGTGAAGCATTAAATGCAAAGTCATTTTCAGAAAAAACTTGTATTTTTTCATGTTCATTATTTATAGAAATATTTCTACAGAAATGGTGGCTACCATTTTCTTGAGGCTTTATATAATCTTCATGCATTTCAGAAACTGTAGAATTAAAGTTACCTAAATAGCATGATAAGTTTTTATCTAAATAACTTTCGTATGGACCAAATCCAAAGTAATTTACATTTTCATATGATTTATTTAATTTTAACTGAACTCCAAAACGAGGTAAGAAAGGAGTTACCATATTCTTAGTAGCTGCAATGTTACAATTAATTAAACCAGATGAATAAATGCTCCATGTTACCGTAAGATCAAGAACCTTTTCTCTATATGGTGGAATTAAGCATAAATTACTTATTATTTTTAACTTATCTTCATATTCCTTAATTTCATTAGTATATACACGTGTTGAAATTTGATCAAAACCAGCTTCAATCCAAGTATTTTTAATATTTCTATCATTATCTGTTGGAGCTCTCCAAATAAGGAAGTCCATAGGAGCATTTAAAAATACTTTTTCATATAATTTAATATATTCAAATGTTGCAGTATTTTTATTGTAAGTTAAATTGAAATTTGAATTTGAAATATCAATTTTATTAGCACATTCTTTTATATTAAATTTTTCTTTATTAGTTTTAGTATTTAATAAATCATTTATATAAGATAAGTTATTTCCTTCATTTATAATAAATTGATCATGTCCTAAGTTCATATCCTTTTTATAAAGTGATTCATCTTGTTTTACGTTATATTCAAATAAAATAGTGCAAATTCCATTTGGAATATTTGGAACATTTAAGTCAAACCATTTTTCTTCTTTTGGCTTTAAGCTATCTATTACTAAATGCTGAGATGAAATAAGCTCTCCGTTTGCATGAATTTTATAAGTAACATTTAAGAATTCATTAATGTTCTTAAAATCAAGCATGTTTCTAAGCTTAACTTTATTATTAGCTTCATCAAAGCTTAAGGCTCTAATTGGCCTGTTAATATTTTTATATTCTAATAATCCAGTATGAGGAGTTCTGTCAGGATAAACCAAACCATCCATACAGAAGTTTCCATCATGGTTTCTTTCACCAAAATCTCCACCGTATCCATATGCTTTTTTACCATTTTTACAATTCTTCATAAATAGTGCATGATCACACCATTCCCAAACATATCCACCTATGAACTCATCATGTTTTTGAATAAGTTCATCATATTTTGTTAAGTCACCAGGACTATTACCCATTGCATGTGCATATTCACATAATACAAATGGCTTATCTATTCCTTTTTCAAAATAGGCTTTGATTTCTTCTACACTTGGATACATTCTGCTTATAACATCAAGATTACTAAAATCATTAGTTCTTTGCTTATTAGCATAATGTGCAGCTTCATAATGTATAGGACGTGATGAATCTAAATCTTTAGCGTATTTTGCTCCAGTTTCAAAATTTATTCCGTATCCAGATTCATTTCCAAGTGACCACATAAAAATACAAGATTTATTCTTAAATGGAACTATGGAAGAATCTATTCTATCTATGATTGATTCTTTATAAATAACATCATCTGCTATCATATTATAATTATCTAAATAGCCTAATCCATATAATTCAACAACTCCATGAGTTTCAATATCAGCTTCACTCATAACATAAAATCCGTATTCATCGCATAATTCATAAAAAATAGGCGCTTTAGGATAATGTGAAGTTCTTATAGAATTAATATTATTTTCTTTCATTAATTTTAAATCTACAATAAGGTCATCATAAGTAATAGCATACCCTTTAAAAGGATCTGAATCATGATGATTAACACCTTTTATTTTTATAGGAACATCATTAATTTTTAAAATAGAATTTTCTATTTTAATTTCTCTTAATCCAACCTTTTCTTTTATAACTTCAGTTTCTGTTTGTAGTAATAATGTATATAAATTAGGATTTTCAGCATCCCAAAGTTGAGCATTTGAGATATTAATTTGTAAGTTGTTTTCTATTATGTTTCCAGAAGAAATAACAGTATTATTGGGTTCTAATAAGGTATAACTAATATTTGGGTTACCAACAGTCTCAAGAATTTCAAGGTTTATAACACCTTCATTAGATAATACGTTTACAGAGGTTGTTAATTTAAAGTCATTAATTCTTGATTTTGACCTTGTTAGTATATATACATCTCTAAATATCCCTGACATTCTAAATTTATCTTGATCTTCAAAATAAGTTCCATCACACCATTTTAAGACTAATACTGTAATAGTATTTTTACCATTTACTAAATAATTTGAAATATCAAATTCAGAAATGCTATGAGATATTTGACTATAGCCAACAAACTTATCATTTATCCAAAAATAAAAGCATGAATCTATACCTTCAAAGTTTATATGATAATCTTGTTTTTCGGAATCAATATTAAAATCAAATTCTTTTTTATAAATTGCACAAGGATTATCAGTAGGTACAAAAGGTGGATTATATGGAATTGGATATTTAACATTTGTATATTGATTATAATCATATCCCTTCATTTGCCATACAGATGGTACATCAATTGAATCAGAAAGGTTGATTTCATTGATATGATTAAAGTCTTTAATTAACTGAAGGCTAGGAAAATAATTAAAATCCCATTTCCCATTAAGTGAAAAAAAGTTAAATTGATTAGTTCTATCCTTAATATTGATTGCTTCAGTAGCATCAATAAAAGGAATGTAGTAACTCCTTCTTTGCATCATATTTACATGATGTATAGAAAGATTTTCATGATATTCATTTAATAATAACATAATTACCTCCAATATATTTAATATGATTATGGAATTAGGAAACATAATGAAATATGTAGGAAATATAATTCCATAAAATTGATTTTAAAAGTTTATTTTTTACTATAATTTAATATTAATATGTAATTTAATCTTTTAAAATAGTTATAAAGCTCTAAAATATGTTATAATGTTTCCAATGTTTTTAAATTGAAGGTGTATATTAAAATTAGGGGAATTTATAAATTAGGGAGGTATTTATATGCAAATATTATGGAAGAAGTATAGTAAGGAAAATTTTGAAGTTAATGTAGATGAATGTGGAATAGAGCAAGGAATTCCGGGATTTGGATATAAGTACGAAGTATTAAAAAGTGCTGTTGTACATTATATAACAAAGGGAGAAGGAATATTTAAGGTTGATGATAAGGTATACAAGCTGAAGAAAGGTGATATATTTATATTATTAAAAGGAATGAAGGTTGAGTATATGGCATCTATAGATGAACCATGGGAATATCAATGGATTGGTTTTAATGGAGCGAATGCAAGTGAATATTTAAATAGAACATCTATAGTTGATTCTTATGCAGCTAGTTGTAAGGGAGATTCAAAAATTCCTAAGATAATATCAAATATGTGTGAAATATCAAAAGCTTATAATCCATCGGCATCTGATGATATATTATTGTTAAGAGAATTGTATTCATTATTTCATGCATTAATAGAAGAATTTCCAAAGGAATTTGAATATAAAAATAAGGAGTTACATACATATATTCAAGAAGCTATTGATTACATTAATATTAATTATATGAATAACATAACAGTTCGAGATATTGCTGAACATGTAAATTTAAGTAGGAGTTATTTATATAAAATGTTTATTAAAAATCTTAAGGTTTCTCCTCAAAATTATCTTATAAATCTTAGGATGTATAAAGCAACATTATTATTAAAAAATACAAAAATGCCTATAGGAGAAGTTGCAAATAAAGTGGGATATAGTGATTCATTATTATTTTCGAAAACATTTTCAAAGCATTTTTCAATCTCTCCTTTAAGTTATAGAAATAATAAGAAAAGTAATAATTAGTTTTAAAAAAATAATATAAAAAAGACAATATGTAAATTAATGATTTGTATAAATTTACCTATTGTCTTTGTTTTTAATAAATTTATTTATAGTTTAATTAGTCACTTAATCTTGTAACTCCATTTCTTAAATCTTCCACAATTGCATCATATTCAGCTTCAGTTAAATTATATCTTCTCAATAATAAGAAGCTTGTAAATATAATTATACATGGAATTAATGTTTGAATTACATGTATGCCATTTAAAGTAAAAGTAGATTGAGTAACATTTGCTTTATAACCTATATATGCTAATATATATCCACATAATGAACCACCAATTGCACTAGAAATTTTACTTTTAAATATATTTAAAGAAAATATCATTCCTTCAGATCTTTTACCTGTTTGCCATTCACCATATTCAACACAATCAGCAACCATTGATGTTAAGGTAATATATCCAGCACCATCAAAAATTCCAGATATAAAGTTTATACCAATCATTGCATATAATGAAGAATATGATAATAAAAATATTAAAAGTGATCCAGTTGCAGAAACTAATAATCCTAAAAGAGCAGTATTTCTTTTACCAAGTTTTTTCGATAAAAATGGAGATACTAGTCCACCTAAAATGCTAGCAACAAGACCAATTGAAGTTACAACAGGAATCATCATTTCTGCATTGAAATTATATTTTATATAATACATAGCAATTGTATTTTTTATTGAACCACTTAATTCTAGTACTAACATTGATAATAATACTATTCTTAATGGTTTATTTGTTTTTAATAAGTTTATAAATTGCTTAAAGCCTTGTTTTTCTTTCTTTGTAGTAGAAGAAGTCTTTAACTCTCTAATACCAAATGCAGTAATCCAAGTAAATAATGTAGCAAAACAAACATAAATTATTGCAACCTTTGTCCAGCTTCCAAAAAGTGAGACTAATGGAATAGTAAGTGTAGAAATAATAAATCCACCAACGTAAGCAATTGTTCTTGCAGAAGTAACTATTTTAGTTTTTCCAGTTGATGATTTAGTGATATTGGCAGATAGTGACCAATATGGAATATCCATTGCAGTAAAAGATATTCCCCAAAATATATATGCAGTATAAATCCAAATGATTTTATTGTTAGCACTTAAATTTGGAGATGAAAAGCACATTATTGTAGCAAGTCCAACAAAAATAGGAACAATAAATAAATAAGGTCGACTTTTACCTATTTTAGTATGAGTATTATCAACAATAACACCCATTATTGGGTCAGTTATACCATCTATGATTCTTGCAACTAAAAATAAAGTACCTATTGCAGCAGCTCCAACACCAAAACTATCAGTTAAAAAGATTAAAAGGTAGGAATTAATTAATGAATAAATCATATTATTTCCTAGGCTTCCAGAACTATAAGTAAGTAAAGTTTTTATAGAAATATCAGTATTTTTTTCGATTTTTTTATTTGCTAATGTATCCAAACTCTCACCCCTATTTAATAATGAAATATATTATCAATACCTGTTTAATTAAACTAATTATTATAGAAATCGATTTCTTTTGTTGTTATATATTATTACAAAGTTTTTAAGAGATTAATATAGTATTAAGTTTCTAAAATATTGATTTATAGTTCCTAATTAATATAATAAATTATTTAATTAAAAATTTTATTATATATTACAAAAAACAGAAAATAATAAGTTATTATGAAATAAAAGGGAAAATGTGATATAATTGTAATATAAGAGGCGTTGGATAAAAAGTACTAAGGGTGAGGGAAGAATGAGATATACTAAGGAAATTAATGGATTAAAAATTAAACAAACTAATAGAAAAAAGGAACTTATTATAATTTTAGCTACACTAGCAATTATGTATATTATAGTAAGCTTATTTAAGGTATATGAAAGTATTGAATTTCAATATTCAGTAGTAAGATTTATTAGAATAATAAATGGATTAATAGCTACAATTTCAATAGCAGTTGGTTTAAATTTATATAAAAAAACAAAGGAGTTATCAATATATATATTATTATTAGTATATATATCCTTTGCAATAACTGTAATTTTTGGACAAATTGATTATGCAACATTTTTAAATTATTCATTTAATGTTACTAATTATTTAACTATTACAGTATCATTGCTTAGGGTAGTAATACTTTCTAGTATTATTATTCCAAATTCAACTATATATAAGATTATAGAAAAGAATAGAGGAAAATCTCTTATATTTGTTATTACATATTCTATATTTGCTTGGATAATAGAAAAGCAATTATTTGTTGGGGGAATTTTTGAAAACAAAAAAACACTAATTATATATACTATATTTTTAAATATATCATATTTGGTAATAGCTATAAAATTATTATTAAAATCAATAAATAAAAATAGAGTGATATTAAATGCATTTAGTATAAGTTTATTAATTGTTGCTATTAAATTATTATATATTACAATGGTATTTAAATATAATAGTTTTAATATGAAATTAATATCGGCATTATTAACATATTTAACTTTTTTTGTAGTTGTTGTAGGAAGTGTAATAGAACTATATTTAATTAATGGAAAGGTAGAACACTTAAATAATGAATTAATTAAATTTTATAACTTAGCTCATTTTAATAGTTATAATTATATGTTTATTTGTGATAGAAATTTAAATATATCATATATGAATAATAAAATTAAAGAACAGTATGGACAGGATATTGATGAAAAGTGGTATAAGGAAAAAATATTAAAAAATGATGGTTTTAAAGAAAAAATAAATGAGATTCAGGAAGAGTTAACTAAAAATGGAGCATGGAGAGGATTAGTGAATGTTAGCAATAATAAATGCATATTTGATTGTTATATTCAAATGATATATTCAAGTGAAAATAAATCATTTAATGAAAATGAAATATTAGTTAGTTTTATAAGTATTACTGATAGAATTAAATTAGAGCAAGAATTAGAAGTGCGTAAGCTTAATGATACAAAAAAATCAGAATTTATTTCAACTTTATCACATGAGTTAAAAACTCCACTTAATGTTCTTTATTCTACATTACAATTATTAGAAGGAACAAAATCAAATGGGGCAGATGAGTTTTTAAAGGTGTATGATAAGTATAGTTCTTCATTAAAATTAAATAGCAAAAGAATGATTAGGCTAATAAATAATATTGTAGATACAACTAAGATTGATACTGGTATAATTAGCCCTAATTTTGGAAATTATGAAATAGTTTCATTTATAGAAAATATAGTTATTTCAACAGTTTCATTTTTGAAATTTAAAAATATAACTATTGAATTTGATACAAATGTGGAAGAGCATTATATAAAGTGTGATCCAAATATGATTGAAAAGGTAGTTTTAAATTTATTATCTAATTCTATTAAATATACTGAACATAGTGGAAGAATTAAAGTTAATATTAATGTAAGTGAAAAAAATGTAGTATTAACATTTGAAGATAATGGAATAGGTATTCCAATAGATATGAAAGATAAAGTATTTGAAAGATTTTTAAGGCTTGATAATTCTTTTAAAAGGTTAAATGAAGGTAGTGGTATTGGTTTAAGTATAGTTAAATCAATGGTAGAAGCACATGATGGATTTATATTTGTAAGTAGTGAATTAGAGAGAGGTAGTATATTTGATATTGTATTACCAAATGTACTAGTTGATAATATGCCAATGAAAATTTATGAATTTGATGAAGCTAATACAGAATTAGAATTATCAGATATTTATAATTAAAAAAATCCACATTTAAGGAAAGATTAATTATTAAAATTTTCTTTAAATGTGGATTAATGTTATATAATATTAATATTTTTTTATAAATTAATTGAATATGAGTGATTATTTATCTTCAAAAGGAGATTCATCAAATTTAATAAAATATCCTTGAGGATGAGAACATACTGGACATTTTGCTGGTGCTACTAGACCTTCATAAATAAATCCACAATTTGTACACATCCAAGCTGAAGTAATTGTATCTTTAAACAATGAGCCACTTGAAAGCTTTTCAGCATATTTTTTAAAGCGTTCAGAATGAACATTTTCAATAGAAGCTATATTAGTAAATAGATTTTCTATATCAGAAAAACCTTCTTCTTTTGCAACTTTGGCAAATTCAATATAAATATTTTTACCTTCATTTGATTCATTTTTTTCAGCTTGTTTTAGTAAAGTTAGCGTTGATTTTTCTACTTCTACTGGATAAGAAGCTGTGAATTCAATTTCACTTCCAGAAAATTCTTTTAATTTTTCCATGAATTGTTGAGCATGAGCTTTTTCTTGGTTAGCTGTATAAATAAATAAGTCATGTAAAATAGGGTATCCCTCTGTTTTAGCTACTTCAGCAGCAAATGTATATCTATTTCTTGCTTGACTTTCGCCTGCAAATGCTTTTAATAGATTTTCTTTTGTCTTACTTGTTTTAAAATCAATCATTGAAATTTTACCTACCTTTATTAAATTTTAAAATATAAAATCATAGTTAACATATTTTTATTCTTGTCATTGTAAACTTTTTTTATACTTAGCATAAATAAAGATAAATAAAAAAAATATGAATTAAAAGAATATATTGCAATTAATATGGGGAAAATTTGTAATGATATTGTTTGGTTTGTAAGAGGTGAGTATGTGATTAAATATATTTTTATTATTGGATTTATATGTTTAATATTTATAGTTATTTTTTCATTATTGAAAGTAGCAAGTGATTTTGATGATGAAATTGAAAATAGTTATAATAATTTTTATGAATATGGTTATTTAGATGAGAAGTATGATTATTATGATAATAAATATAAGAAAATAATAGATAATCATGATGAAATACAATAAAAAAGTTAAATTAAAGAAAGTGAACCTAGTGAAAATTTTACTCTACGCTAGGTTCATTTATTTTATAATTGATTTATGGCATTTAAATTATATGATATAATTATAATAATATGAATAAAAGACAAGATAATTTAGAATTTATAATTTTGGTTTATCAATAAGGTAAATAAAATGGAGATAATTATGGTTAAGTAAAGTGATGTAAATTATAAATTGATATTAATTTATAATAGAAGGAGAATTAATTAGGGATGAATTGTTTAAAGCATGAAAATAGAGAAGCAATAGCAATGTGTGTTAAATGCCATAAGCTTATTTGTGAAGAATGTGCAGTAAAAATAAATAATAAATATTATTGTAAAGAATGTATTTCAGAAATGTATTCAAACAAAGAAAATGAAATATATAATAAAAATGAAGTTATTGATGATTTTCAACATTTAAATGATAATGATGAGAGTAATTTATTTTTAAATACAAATGTTGATTTTCAAAGCAATATAAATAAAAATGTATCAAATAAATCTTTTATAAGATATAAGGGTATAGGAAGTATTTTAGGGGTAATAGCTATAGTAATTTTAATACCAAGGGTAATTAGTGCTTTTAATGAATTTGGAAACTGTTTTGAAAATATGTATATTTCATTTAGATACGATAGTGGAGTTAGGGCTTTTCTATTTTTAATAAATTCAATATTAATATTAGCACAACCATTAATACTTATAGCATTATCAGCATTATTATTTAGTGATTTTATAAAATTTAAGAAAACCATAAGAATAATTACACCTATAATTATAGTTTCAGTATTTACATTACTAATATTTATTATAGGTAGTATAGCAATAAGGTTTATAGATTTTATACCTTTTATAGATTTAATATATTATATAATACCAGTAATTTTAATTATTATAGGAAATTGCATAAATGAAAAATAACTTAACATTTTAAAAATATTAGGAGGAAAAAATAAGTGGAAAAGATAAAGGTTTTAAGTGTATTCGGAACAAGACCGGAAGCAATAAAAATGTGTCCATTAGTAAAGGTGTTAGAAAAAGATGATAGAATAGAATCTATAGTATGTGTAACAGGACAACATAGAGAAATGCTTGATGCGGTATTAGATGTTTTTAATGTAAAACCTAAATATGATTTAAATGTAATGTCTCATGGACAAACTATTGTAGATGTTTCAAATAAGGTTTTAACTGGTGTAGATAAAGTAATTAATGAGTGCAATCCAGATATAGTATTAGTTCATGGAGATACTTCAACTACATTAAATGGAGCATTAGCAGCATTTTATAATCAAAAACCTATAGGACATGTGGAAGCAGGTCTTAGAACAGGAGATATATATTCGCCTTTCCCAGAAGAAGCAAATAGAAAGCTAACTGGGGCAATAGCCACTTTACATTTTGCTGCAACAAAAAGCAATAAAAAAAATTTAGAAATGGAAAATATACATAAAAATATTTATATAACAGGAAATACGGTAATAGATTCTCTTTTAAGTGTAATAAATAATGAACATAAATTTGAAGATAATAGTTTAAACAATATAGATTTTGAAAATAAAAAGGTTATTTTATTAACTGCTCATAGAAGAGAAAATTGGGGAGAACCAATGAAAGAAATATTTAAAGCAGTTAATGAATTAGTTATTAAAAATGATGATGTTGATGTAATTTTTCCTATGCATAAGAATCCATTGATAAGAGAAATTGCAGCTGAGGAATTTAAGGAAATTGAAAATAGGGTACATTTAATTGAACCATTAGAATACGTTGATTTTGCTAATTTAATGGCTAAATGTTATTTAATAATGACTGATTCAGGAGGAATTCAAGAAGAAGCACCTGCACTTGGAAAACCAGTTATGGTATTAAGAACAGAAACTGAAAGACCAGAAGCAATTGAAGCTGGAACAGTTAAGTTAGCTGGGGTTAAAAAGGAAGATATTTTTAATATAGCAAATGAACTTGTAAATGATAAAGGCGCTTATGAAAATATGGCTCATGCAGCCAATCCTTATGGAGATGGAAAGGCATGTGAAAGGATTGTAAATCATATAGTTGAATATTTTAATTAATTAAATTTTAATCATTTCTTATGTAGTATAGTTATAGTTTTAGTAAATTTATTACATGGGGAATGATTTTTTTATTTATATTTTTAGAATTTTTAAAGTCGAAAAAAGTCGTAAATTGAATTAAGGATTGAATATTAATTTATATAAATTGAATTAAATTAAACAAAAGTATTTAAAAATACAAAAAAGTAGAGTAAAATTTAAAATAGTTATAAATTTGTATAATTATAAAATAAAAGGAGAGGGTGTAAATGAAGAAAATAGTATCAAATACTATTTTAACTGCATTGGCAGCAACTAATTTAACTACTATAGCGGCACAATCAGTAAGTGCTACAACTAAGGCAGATGATTCAATTAATGCTAATATAAATGAAGAGTTTAACAATTCTATTGATGTTACTGTAGAAGATACAGAAAGTATAGAAAGTTCAAACACTGAAAATTCATCAAATAATGATGAGACAGGGGAAGGTAGTATTAACTCAGAAATAAATGATGAAGATAATGAATTAAATAAGGATGAAGAAATTCAAACAGATATAGATAATAGTGAGTCATTTGAAAATAATAGTGATGATTTAACTTTAGAAAATAATCCAAATGAAGAAGTTTCAAATGAAACAACATCAGAAAATACTTCTAATATTATAGAAGATGTAAAAAGATATGGAAAATTAGAATTTGATATGAATTTTGCTATGCCAGTAAAGGACTTAAATTCAATAGATTTATCAATATTTAAAGATGAAAGTAAGATTATTCAAAATTTAGACTTATCTTTAGAAAATGGAGATTTAGAAAATGGAATAACATATAAGGTTGAAAAATTAAATTCAAAAAGATTGCCATTAGAAGATGGACAAAAAGATATTTATTTTTTACATATAACAATTGAAAAATTAGAGCTTGGAACATATGCTGCTGAAATTAAATCAGAAGGATATATAGATACAAAGGTAGAAAATATAGAAATTAAAGATTTTTCAAAGAGAGTTATTTTAGGAAGTAGTAATAATGAATCTTTAAATTACAATGGAGTATTTTTAGCTGGTGATGTAAATGGCGATGGAAAAATAGATATGGGAGACTATGATTTAGTATTTGAGAATATTGGAACATCAAAAGTTACAAAAGATACATTGAAATTTGATATTAATAAGGACGGTAAAATTGATATTGCTGATTTAACTTATATAAATTCTAATATGGGAGCTACTCAAGGTAAGGCAGTTATTGAAAATACTGATGCAATAATTGATGTAAATAGCATTAGTGTTGATGAAAGTAAATTCAAGCTGGAAAGTGGTACTAGTATTAAGGATATATTTATAGATAATGAAAAATCAGTATCTTTAGGAAAAAATGACGGACAAGCACCTAGTGAGGAATCTCCATTAGTACTTGGGATTGATTTATCTAAATCTATGAGAGGAAGCAAAGAAGGAATAGCTTTAGCATCAGAAAATTCAATTGAAATGGAACAAATAGTAATTAAGGCTCCTAAGACTTCAAGTAACTCAGATGCATCAATGCCAGAAAAGGGTAGTATAACATATGTTGATGAAAATGGTGTTACAAAAACTGTAGAATTTAATGAAAATTCTAATGAAGCTCGTTCAAAGGGTTCAAATGGAGATATAGTTATTGATTTAGGAACTCAAGTTGCTGTTAAGCAAATTTCTATAAATGTAACAGCTAATAGAGGAAATAAAAATATATCTGAAATAGCTAAAATAGAGTTTTTAAATAATGTATATAAGGAAGTTCCAAAGCCAGATATGAATATTCCTACAATAAAGACTTTAGAAACATCAACTAATCTTCATGATGAAAGAATAACTATATCATGGGAAGCACAACCAAATGTAACTTCATATGAAGTAATGTATCAAAAACTTAACGAAAATGGACAAGTTATTAGTACTAAGAAATTACAAACCAATAAAACTAATTTAAATATATTAGATAAAGACATAAAGCCATATGATTTATATAGAGTAAGTATTCAATCTTTAAATGGTGAATGGAGCAGTGGATATTTAACTGAAGAAGATGTACCTTCAGCCTTTGATAGAAAAGCTGATAATGTAGATGCTAACTTTAATCCAATTGATAGTTATTATAATGGTGATAAAGGAAGTGTATCAGAAATTCAAGTTATTCCTTTAAATAAGCCAGAACCACCTAGAAATTTAACTACAGATCAAGGTTATAAGTCATTTACAGTAAAATGGGAACAACATTCTCAAGCTAGGGATTTTGATATTTATTACAGAAAAATTGGTGATAGTAATAAAAATTGGATAAAGGCAAATGATAATCACAAGGAAGTTGTTGAGGGTAGTGAAGATATTACTAATCCAGATAAAAATAAATTAGTAAGAAGTCATAGCTATACAGTTAATGGTCTTGAGGATAATGTTTCTTATGAAGTAAGGGTTACAGCAACTAACCATTTAGGTACAAGTGAAATGTCTAAGGCATATATAGCAAGTACAACATCTGTTAATCCACCAAAGATGCAAGAGTATAAATTAATTAATAGACCAACAACTGAAAATGAAATTGGAACAACTCATATTGTTGATGTTCGTAATAAAAAGGATTCTAATGGATGGGCATCTCAAGATGATGGCTTACATTATGATTCTAAATATGCATTAGTTGATGGTGATTTTACTACTGAATGGAAGGTTAATGACTGGGATACAGGAGCTAGTTATGGTGCTGATAGAGGTTCTGAAATTACATTTGATGACACTTATACAATTGGGAAAATAGGGATAGGAAGAACATTACAAAAGGGCCACTATATGGGCTTATATAAGGTTAAGGTTACTTATTGGGATGAGAATGATAATAAAAATGTAATTTATACGGAATCAATAAGTGAAAAGAGCTCTAATGATCATAGCTATTACATGGTAAATTTAAATGAACCTATAAGAGCAAAAAAAATAAAGGTTGATACATCAGGATATGGTGGAAGTACACAAATAATATCAGAGCTTAAATTTTATGAATATGATAGTTTAGCTGATGATATAAAGAATTTATATAAAGATGATTTAAGATTAGTTCTTAAAGAGTCTGTTACTCAAAATGTATTAGATGAATTATCAAAGCGATTAAATATACAAGATGATTTAAGTGGAGAATATCATCCAGATAAAGCCATTTTAGAAAAGGAATTAGATGTTGCACAAAAGTTATTTAATGATAAGGAAGTTTCTGAAAAGGTAACAACTCTTGATGCTAGTATTAGAACTGATAATGAAGGTCCATCTTTAGGAATGGAAAATAGTTATCAGTCATTAGGAAGTGTTGCAAGACCTTCAGTTGATGATAATGGAACATCTAAACAAATAGTAGTATATATGGGATCAAGTGACCCAAATACAAAGGTTGATATAGTATTTTTACAAAATTATGGATTACCAACTTCATATATGAGTAAAGTTTATACAATATCTCCGGGAAGAACTGAAATAACAATTCCTTCAATTATTTCTGCTGATGTAGAAAAGGGTGGTCAAGTTATGGCGAGGGTTACTCAAGGTTCTACAAGTGCAAATGTACAAATTCGTTTAAGTGGAGTTACTGATATTCCTCATTTAAATGTTAATAATATAATAAATGATTCTACTAAGGAAGAAGAAGTTAAAGATAAAATAAGAGCTTATATAAATGAGTTAAAAACATATATATCTGACATAAAGAGTTTATATCCAACAGAAGTTAGTGATAAAGATAAGATTAATAATATTTATCTTTATGATAAAGAAACATCACCTTTAAACACAACAGATATAGAAGGGGATAGATTTACATTAACTTTACCAGCATCTGAAATACTTAGAGGAATTGAAGAAGGATTAGAAAATGATATAGAAGCTCAAGTTGAAAGGGTACATAATGCACTTTTAGCATGGGAACAGGAAGTACAAGTTGGATTTGCTAAAAAAGGTGTATTTGAAGAGGTTAAGGATTTCAATGGAAATGGAGAAATTGACTCTGAAGATAGAGAATACTTTAAAAAGCATAGAGCTCCGCTTACAAGATTAAATATTAAATATCAAAGAATGATGATGGGAGCAGCAGCTTATGCATCAAGTCATCATATAGGGGTAGGATTTAATTCAGCTTCATATATTCAAGGGGTTCCTTATAAGATTGATTCAATGGGAGATGTAGTAAATAAGGATGAAGCTCATCTTTATGGAGGATTAATAGGTCATGAAATGGGACATTGTATGGATATTGCAGATAGACTTTATCCAGAAACAAGTAATAATTTAATGACTGCAATTACAGGAACAATGCTTGATGAAGATAGTCCATATGCATCATCAATGAATGAACTTTATAAAAAAGTAACTTCAAATACAATTGGTTTATCTACTAATAGAAGTGTTGTAGTTAATATGTTGTGGCAACCATATCTTGCATATGAAAATGAAAGTACATATAAAATGTTATTAACTGATGGAGATGCTGATTTAAGTAATGATTCATTCTTTGCAAAATTAAATAGAGCATACAGAGAAATGACAGCAGAGGAAAAAGCTAATGGCGATAGAGATCAATGGTTAATTAGAATGAACTCAAAGGTTGCAGGAAAAGATTTAACTGATTTTTATGAAGCACATGGAATAGTGGCAAATGAAACAACATTACAATATGTATCTCAATTCCCTAAAGAAACTAAGAAGATTCAATATATTAATGATGAAGCTAGAAGAAGAAGAATGGCAGGAACTGCAGATATGGAAGAGGGAACTATTCTTTCTGCTAAGTTTGGAAATGACTCTAGAGGAAATGAAATAGTAAATGGTTCTTATGTAAATGATAAAAATGTTTCAATTAATTTATCTGTAGATAAAAGCAATGATAATATTTTAGGGTATGAAATATATAGAAATGGTAAGCCAGCTGGATTTATTGAAAGAAATAAAAATGGACAAGAGACTGTTTATACTGATGTAGTAGACAATATAAATAATAGAGTAGTTACTTATTCTGCAGTTGCATATGATTATAATTTAAATCCAACTAATACAGTTGAATTAGGAACAATTAAAGTTAGACATGAAGGTGGAATTGCTAAATCTAGTACAATTTTAACTACTAATACAATAAGTTTAAATGAAGAGCACAATGATATTCATTCACATGAAGAAAATAAGGATTTAAAATTAGCTTTAGATGATAACAATAATACTGCTTATGAAGGTAGAATGTTAACTAAAGATGAATTTAATAGCTCAATTCATTTAACAGAAATGAATCCTAATAATAATCCATATGTAATAGTAGATACTACTGAAATGAAGACATTAGTAGGTATAAAGTATACTGCACCTATTGAAACTTCAGGATTTATATTTAAGAGACAAGCTGTGGCAAGTTCAGCACTTAAGAAATATAAAATTGAGGTTAGTAAAGATGGAGCAAATTGGACAACTGTTAAGGAAGATACATTAAATTTAACTGCAGATAATCCAACAGCTACTATTTTCTTTGACCAAGAAGGAGTTACTGGAGGAAATCAATTAAGCTCATATAATGCAAGATATGTTAAGATTACAGCTTTAGAAACTAAGAATATTTCAATAGCTGAACTTGAAGTAATAACGCCTCCTGGAGATAATATTGAAATTGGTGTTGCAGAAGATAATATTAATTATGAAAATGGTATTGGAATATTAAAAGAAAAGTTTGTTTATGTAGTTGATAACCCTGAAACTGAGGAAAATGAAGAAAAATCAATTCCAGCAGGTTCAATAGTTATAACTGGTGAATATAGAGGAAATCCAGCTTTTAATGTACCTTTAGTATTAAATCAAAATGAAGAGCATATTGCTGATAAATATAATGGAATACTTATGGCAGAAATTCCTGATAACGGAGATTTACAAGAAATTTCTGAAGGAAATTGGGTTTATTGGGTTGAACCAGAATATGTTAATGACTTTATGAAAGATAATACAGAGATATTTGCTGAGTTATATAGAACAGATAGTGCAGATGCATTAACTGGAGGACAAAGACTTGTAAGTGATACTTTTAAAATTAAAGTTCCAGATGAACTGCCAGAAATAAAATTATCATCAGGTAATGAAAAAAGAACTAATAACATTAAGACCTTTAATATTAAGGAAGATGTAATTAATAAAGTAATAGAAGCAAGATAATATGAGGATAGTTAAGAGTGACGAGTGACAAGTGACAAGATGAGGAAAAAATTCAGCTTATGATGAATTTTGAGATAGTTAAGAGTGGAAAATGGCAAGTGACAAGATGAGAGAAAAATTGAGCTGATTCTTAATTTAAGAAAATATATTTTAAGAAACTCTTCAAAGAGTTTAATAATTAACTTGTCACTTGTCACTTATAACTTGTCACTAAATTAAACGGGGTGATAAGATGATTCAGAAAAGATTTGAAAATAGAGCTACTAGAAGAAATAATAAGAAAAAGAAAAATAAGAGATTTGTTAATTTAATGGCTATATCTACAGTTACTGCAGTTATATTTGCATATTCAATTAATGGTGTTGCAGATAATAAAAAAGTAAGTAATAAAGTAGCTGTAGAGTTAGGTGTTGAAAAAATAGAAAAGGATAAAGTTAAAATTAAATTGGATAATTTTACTCCTGTAATTAAATCATTACAATTGAGTTTGAAGATTGATGGTAATGCTAAATTTAAAGAAAATAGCATTGAATGGCTTGTGAAATCAAAATCAAATGATATAAAAACTCATACTAAAATAAGTGATGATAAAAAGTCTATGGAAATATTTATAATATCTAATGAACCATTAGATAAGAATGGTGGAGAGTTAGAAATATGCGAAATAAATGTTACTAAGGATGGAAATGGAAGTTCTGCATATACTATTAATGCTAATGTAAATAATGACGGAAACTCATATAGCTATATAATTAATGATACTAATAAGCAAGTTAGTGGAAATGATATAGCAAATTTAAATATGGAAAAGTTAACTATAAATTCCTCTCCAGTAATAAGTCTGAAAAATTTAGCAACAGTAGTTGATGGAAATATTTTTGTATCAAAGGGAGAGGATTTTGATGCAAAAAGTTATATTGTAGTTAATGATGAAGAGGATGGAGAAATTCCAGTTGATAAAGTAGTTGTTACCGGAAAGGTTGATACGAAAAAGGTTGGTACATATAATATTAACTATTCAGTTAGTGATAGTGAGGGAGAAGTTACTAATTTAAAGCAAACTGTAATAGTTGAAGAAGTGGCAAATCAAGAAATTAGTAAGCCTATAATAACTATTATGAATAATGGGCAAGAAGTTGATAAAATAGTTGTTACTAAAGGTGATGAACTTGATTTAAGTAAATATATAAGTGCAGTTGACTATTTAGGAGGAACTATTAATCCTGAAATAATTGGTAGTTATGATGTGAATAAAGCAGGAACATATGAGTTAACAGTGAGAGCTACTGATAGATTTAATAATGTTTCAGAAAAATCATTAACATTAGTTGTTGAAAAGAAAGTAATAAATGCACCAAGTATGAATGCTGCACCTGTAATAATAGCAAATGATGTTGAATTAGTAGTTGGTGATAAATTTAATGAACTAGACAATGTAAAGGTAATTGATGAAGAGGATGGAGAAATTCCAGTTGATAAAGTAGTTGTTGAAAGTGATGTTGATACAACTAAGGTTGGAAATTACAAGGTAATTTATAGTGTAACAGATAGTAATGGTGCAACTACAACTAAGACTATAAATGTAAAAGTAAGTATGAAAATGGTAGAATTAGAGCCATCTAATCCTATAAAGCCAGAAAAACCAGATGAGCCAACTACTCCTGGTAATCCAGAACTTCCAGATAACCCAAGTATTCCGGAAAATCCAGATGATTCAGGTAATGATAATTCAGGGAATATAAATAAACCAGGAAATGGCAGTGGATCAGATGATAAAGTTGAAGCACCAGATGTACCAGTAACACCTGAAACTCCTAAAGAGGATAATAGCAATACTAGTACAGATAACAAGGTAAATTCTGAAAATAAAAATGAAATACCTAAAACAGGACAAGGAATATTTTATGGAATAACTATAACATTTGCAGTTTTAATAATTGGATTTGGTGTATACTTCCTAAAAAAGAAAAATAAATAATTAACAATTTTAACCTCAGAAGTATGTTAACAGTAGTTAATATACGCTTCTGGGGTTTAGTTTATTTTATAAATAAATAGTATTATTTTTGTGCATGTTCTTTTGTTATATAAAAATGTTGTTAACAACATTTTTATATAACAAAAGAATATGAATTAAATACAATCAATTTTATAAATTCAAACATATTATTTAATTATGGGTAAAACAAATAAGGGAAAATATAAATAAAGGGGATGAAAAGTAAATGAAAGGAGTTTGGATTACAACAGTATATAATCAATATTGGCCATCATCTTCATCAAAAGGAAATGTAGAAATTCAAAAAAGTGAATTTATTAATATACTTGAAGATGTAATGTCATTAGGAATAGATACAATAGTTGTACAAATAAGACCAAAGTCAGATGCTTTATATAAATCATCAATAAATCCGTGGTCAGATATATTAACAGGAGTACAGGGAAAAGATACAGGATATGATCCTTTAGAATTTATATTAGAAGAATCTCATAAAAGAAATATAAAAGTTCATGGATGGTTAAATCCATATAGAGTTACAACTAGTGGAACTAATTTATCAGTATTGTCAGAAAATAATTTTGCAAGGAATAATCCTCAAACAGTTATAAAATATAATAATGCAATGTTTTATAATCCAGGATTGCCAGAAGTAAGAGAGTATATTGTAAATACTGTAGCTGAAATTGTTAGAAATTATAATATAGATGGAATACACTTTGATGATTATTTTTATCCAGGTGAAAATATTGATGATAATGATGCATATAGAAGGTATGGAAATGGAGTAAGTTTAGGTGATTTTAGAAGAAGATCAGTAGATGAAATGGTTAAAGCTTGTTATGAAGTTATAAAATCAATTAATGGTAATGTTAAATTTGGAATTAGTCCACGAGGAATATGGAAAAATAAAAGTAGTGATGTTAGTGGTTCAGATACATCAGGATCAGAAAGTTATTATGATATTTATGCAGATACAAGAACTTGGATAAAAAATAATTGGCTTAATTATGTAGCACCCCAAGTTTATTGGGAAATAGGAAATAAAGTAGCTGATTATTCAAAATTAATACCATGGTGGGTAAATGAAGTAATCAACACAAATGTCAAGTTATATATTGGACAAGGTATATATAAGGAGGCTGTAGCAAGAGAACTGTTAAAGCAAATAGAATTAAATAAAAAGTATAATATAAATGGAAGTATATTATTTTCTTATATAGATATTAAGAAGAATATAGAAAATGTTAAAGATCAAATTAAATCTATAAATTATATAAATGATAATGAGGAGATGAATTATTCTATGTATGTATTCAGTAAGAATTGGTATTTGAATAAATATCTTGATGTTGCTAATAGTCCAACTTATAAATATGATCCATATAAGCATTATGTTGATTATGGAAAAAAGGAAGGAAGGTTACCATTACCACCTATTCCAGAAGAATATAATGAAGGTGCTTATTTAAAGCTTAATCCAGATGTAAATGAAGCAGTTAAAAATGGGATATTTGTATCAGGAATAGATCATTATTTACAATATGGATTTAATGAATCTCGTAAAGTAAGTTATTAATATTTAGATAAAATATAAAGGATTAAATTAAGTTTAGTTTTATTATTTTTGGCAATAATCAAAATAAATAGTTTATAAAAGGAAGCTAAATTTATGAAGATTAAAGTTAAATATATCATAAAAATATTTATTAGCTGTTTTTTATTATTAAACATTTTGATATTGCCAGTACATAGTCAAAATATTAACTTTATTAAAGGTAAACTTGAGGAAATTGGAATTCCAAAGGAATATTCTAAAAATATTTATGAGTATATAGAGAATTTAAATATAAATGAAGGTAAAATTAAAAAAATAATTAGTGATAGTAGCGAGATAATTAATGATATTAAAGATGGAAAATCACTAAAGGAATTTTCACTATCACAATTATCACAAATATATAGTGATGCCTTAATGCTTGCAAATGAATTAGGAATACAAGTTAATATTGATTCTTATAATAATAAGTTTGAAATTAAAGATAAGAAAAGTGGAGAAATCTTATTAATATGTGATATAAAAGGAGCTATAAAATATTATAATAACTATAAAAAGTCACCGTTTACAAAAGAAGAGTATAATGAGTTATTTGATTATATAAATAAAGAAGAGATTAATGAGAATAATGAATTTGTAGATGATAATACAAATGATGAAGTAGTAAAAAATGAATATGAAAGTAAAGAGGATAAGAATAGTAATGTAGTTAATGGGACTCAAGAAAGTGGTAGGGGTGTAAATAAAAGTAAAATTAGAATAGTGAGTATTATTTATTTCATTTTATTTTTATGTGTTATAGTTTCACTTATTGCTAAGGGAATTTTTGTAGA
>OCIU01000689.1_pt1 | contig 28469 bp, 24 predicted proteins | sample 1538471 | NCBI WGS metagenome assembly OCIU01 (sample SAMN04571693, study PRJEB22368) | human gut metagenome | biome: human gut; material: stool | host: Homo sapiens | place: Luxembourg | collected 2012-06-01 | reverse complement strand
GCTAATATGGAAGCAAGATTAGGACAATCGCAAAAAACATACTCGGGCAGATTTGTTATATGATCAGGTAAACTTATACTTTTAATCCTGCTTCGTTGAAAAGCATGTTCTGTTAAATGCATATGTTTGCATAGTGAAAAGTCCAAACTGTCTATTTGTGCATTGGGGCTTATACAAAAGGACAACGTAAAACCAAAATCTTCTCCAAAGGAAATCTGTTTGATAGGTGGCCACCCATCAAATGATTTCTCTTTTAATATTTTTATGGTAGAAGGATCAAATGTTACCTTTTCCAATTTAGGACAGTTGGCAATGGATGGTATATTGTCTGTTAATGTTGGCATTATAATCTCTGTAACATATGGGAAACCGCTAATTACATCTGGTACATTAGAACACATTGATAAATCTAATATGACGATATGTTCCTGCCTAATAGCAGAAAACAGACTAGAATTGTAATTTCTTTTTGTAATGTCACCAATTCTATTGTCATAGAATGTGAACTTACCATTTTCGTAGCAGTATTTGTAGCTTCCAGTATTAAGAATTGTTTTAAGATTCGTTTTCATAAAAGTGAGTTATCTTCATTATTATTACACAATATATGCAATCTAAATATGGAATCGGGAATAGCTTCGCCAACTTGCTCAAAATCGCAATAGACGAAACTTTGAATATCTTCTAATATTTTTAATATTGAACTCATATCATTTCTTTTTTTGAAACGTCAAGATATCTATCTTACAATTCTCTTCAGGAATGAGAATATCATACTCTTTAGTAGAATTCCAGATTATTTCCGTGTGATTTATGTCAAGAAGGGAACAATCAAGCAGCGCATTACCATATAATAATTGGGGGACATCCTTAAAATGTGTGTTTAAGTCCTTAACCATCTTCTTGAATATATTAACGTCAGCATCTTCAATTGCAGAATTCAAGATGATATATTTTAAGGCTTTGCCATAATACAAGTATTCCTCTTTATTGAGGTTGGTACAGCGTTTAACAAATCGGTATTCTTGTTCGTGCTCCCATTCTTTTCGCTTGTGAAAGAATAACTTCTCGGCATGCTTTTGTATGTTGTGTTGGATACTTTGAGAGTCATTGGTGTTTGCAATATAAAACGATTCTACAGAGGTATCGTATGATACAATTTTGTGCAGAACGGCATCATCAATTTGTTTGCATAACATGTCCTTGTCAAATACGAGACAGACGCCTTGGCCTTTATCGGCATAAAGTCCCCACATTTGATGAAGGTCGAACCCTAATTTATCCTGTTTGTCATCATCAGAGGTAAGGCTAATCTGTCGATATTTTGCCATCTCACAATCTATTGCATCCACTACATCGGATGGAAAACTATTGATAAGAGTTCCTGTTGTGTCGACATAGGAAAGTTTGTCATTTTCATGAATGTCATTCATGTTATGCAACCTTCCAAATCTTAGACTATGGGATTCCAATATTTTAATTGCAGTATCAAACTTTGTGTAATGATACAACTTTTTCATATTCATGAATTCTTCTTTCATCATTTGATTGTATATTTTTATTATATGTTAGGAGAATTTCTTATTTCATTTATTATATAGTGTTTAATATGTTGCGTTAATCAAGCAGTGTTATTGATTTTTCTTTCCTCATCGCCTCTTTTGGCACATATGCCGTAGCCACCAAGCACCCATCAAACAATTCCACTATCACGCGCTGCTGCCCTGCAATTCTTGCCACTCTGCCATGAATATCCTTAAAATCTCCTTCGGTCACAATGACTATATCTCCTAATTTATATTGGATAATTTCTGTTGTAACAGGAATTATGTGCGGATTCTTGATAGATGTTAGTCTGATGAAGTTATTCATCGCTTCATCACAGATGGTAAGTGGAGGATTACGGTCGGGATTGTCTTGACGTTGGGAAGTGTGGTCGAAGTAATAGCTTAGTAGATTTCTGCTTTCATTAGTACTTACTTTGATTTCATAGAGCAATGTTTCAACTTGTTCTGCTGTAGCATGAACAAAAAGGAATGAGGGGAGAAGAGGCTCTGTTATGATTCGCTTCTTGCCTTGCTTCTTAATCTCTTTATATTGCAGAGGAACATAACACTCCATTCCTTTTGCCTCTACAAAGATCTTTGCTTTGTCAATGCGTCCATACGAAACGCGTAGAACGAACCATCGCTTGTTTCCGACAGGCACATTCTCTACCGACACCCCATTCCTGACATTATCAGAAATGGAGAGCGTGCGGGAGGTAAGTCTTGCACTTGGACACGATGAGCCTGTGTCGGTAGGCTGCCCATTATACAATGAAGCGTCAGCCGTTAAAGGCTGTTTGGTATTATCTTCCAATGTCGTTCAGAGGTTAAATTAAAACCAATAGACTTATTCTTGATAGAATTGTCATAATTTGACTACAAAGATATGAAAACTAAATAAGAATGGAAAAAGAAAACAAGGAAAATAGTTGTGTTGCGGAGTTTTTTTATTAATTAGGGCTGTTTGTCGTCAATAGAACGGCAAACAGCCCTTATAAAAGTTTTGTTCTATGTAAGTACATAACTACTGTGACATTCCACGTTTCTTCTTTGGCAAAGCCCTAATCCTATCTTCTTCGTCCCGTTCCAATTGGTGAGTTGGTCGGCACAACCGTTTGAACCTCCAGTTGTTACATTGTTTTTGGAGCTGCATGACATATAGTCGATGAAGGAGATAAAGTTGTTGATGACATGAGAATCTTACATGTTGTCATTTTCCGCATAGAGCTTCGTTCAGTTGGTGACGCACTCCGTGCGGAAGTCCGTGCAGCCATTCCACGATAGACCTTCGAGGAGTTTTCTGACGGCAGAGGAAACCCCTTTCTTTGTACATAGGTCGAAACCGAACTTTTGAGCAATGGCTATGATGCCATAGTAGATTGCCTTTGCTTCTTGCTCGTTGAAATCTATTCTGTCAGTAAGAGCGAAACTTCTTAGGCTATCTTTGCCATTAGAGACAATACTATTGAGCACTGTCTAATTTCATCCGCTGTCTTGTACAATTTCTTTTTGGCCATAATCAATATTTTAATGTTATGACGCAAAGTTAAGAACTTCTGATGTGTGGACAACGTGTGGACAAAAGTCGGAAAATAAAAGAAAAATACTAAGAAAATGGAAAGATGCAAAAGTCGCTGTAATCTTCCAAAACCCCGATAGATACTTGGCTTTTAATTGATTTCATTGGATTTTCTTTCTGATTGTTTACCATGAGAAAACCTCAAATCCAGTCAACCCCTTGTTACTGTTCACAGCACTCTCCATGAGCTTGTGGTGACATTAGATAAGAATGATTATCTATGAACTGCAAATTTACTATTTCTTTCTTTCATTGCCAAATCTTTAGCTGTGTTTTTTCTTTTTGCGCGAAAATTTATGTAATTTTGCAGTCAAAACACTAATTTAGGGTATGGAAAGAGGCTTATTTAACCGCACAGAGCGACTTGTCGGTAAGGATGTTATGCACACTATTAAAAACAAGCGCGTTATAATTTTTGGCGTTGGTGGAGTGGGTAGTTGGTGTGCCGAGTGTCTTGTGCGCTCAGGAATCAGTCATCTCACCATTGTCGATTCCGACTGTGTGTGTGTGACCAACATCAATCGTCAGCTTATGGCCACAACCAAGACTATAGGTCAGGCTAAGGTCGATGTGCTTAAAGCGAGGCTGCTTGACATCAATCCTCAGGCAGAGATTGTTGCTTTACAGCAGATTTACAGTGACGAGGCTGCTTCCGAGTTTTGCTTAGACCGTTACGATTACATCATCGATGCCATCGACTCGCTTAAAGACAAGGCAAGCCTCATTCTTCGGGCATGTCAAACCCAAGCGGTGTTTTTCTCTTCCATGGGTGCAGCTCTGAAGATGGATCCTACCCAGATCAAGGTTGCTGAGTTTTGGAAGGTGCGCGGTTGTCCGCTTGGTGCAGCCATTCGAAAGAAATTTAAGCACATGAAGGTGCGTCCCGCACATAAGTTTAAGTGTGTCTACAGCGAGCAAGTTCTCGAAAATAGCGGCGTTGATTTCGATTGTTCTGCATGCGTGTGCGACTGTCCCAAAGCTAAAGGAGGTCAGACGGACGGTTCTCTTGCAAGCCACGATTGGAACGCCACGAAGGCGCAAATCAACGGCAGTATGGCTCACATAACAGCCATCTTTGGTTTCACAATTGGTGGTCTGGTGCTCGATGATATCTATACCAAAGCACAGGGTTCAGAAGAATAAAAAATGAGAGAATTGTATGAGTAACGAAAATTGAGCACTTGCAGATACAACATTTTTCAATTTTTATAGTTATATAATAATAGGAAGGTGTGCCGTTGGTGCGAAGAGAGGTTGTGCCATTGGTGGTTTTACATCTTTATAAATGAAAGACAACCAAAAGAACAAAAAAAGTAATGAATCAAACGATAAGTATCGAAGCCTCACATGATAGAATGGGAGCGGTAGAGCATTTCATAAAAAGGCTTGCCGACATCATGTGCTCGTTGTTGGGGCTGATACTCTTGTCGCCTGTTTATGTGGTCATCGTGGTGTTGATGAAGCGTCAGCACAACGGTTCGGTGTTTTTCCGTCAAGAGCGAATCGGCTACAAAGGAAAGCCGTTCACCATATATAAGTTTAGGACCATGAGCAGCGTCATTGAGGATAAAGGGCCGCAGCTTGTTGCAAAGAGCGACAGCACATGCTCAACCCCGTTGGAGATGTTCCTTCGTGATCATCATCTCGACGAGCTTCCGCAGCTGTGGAATGTGCTGAAAGGCGACATGTCGCTGGTTGGTCCACGCCCTGAGCGCCGCTATTTCATAGACAAGATAATGGAGCACGATGCCAGTTATCCGCTTGTTTTTGAGATGCGGCCTGGCCTCACGTCAGAAGCCACCCTCTACAACGGCTATACCGACACCATGGAGAAGATGCTCACGCGTCTGCACATGGACATTGCGTATCTGAAGAAGCGCACGCTTTGGACAGATGTGACAATAATATTCAAAACCTTTGCAAGCATTGTGAGCGGACGTAAGTTCTAATCGCTGCTCTGTGAAAGTAAACGAATCAGACTTTTTAAATATTCGATATTATATTTTTTCTTTTAAAGAAGACAATTTTATTGTGGTTATGAGAAAACTTGCTATATTCTTCTTTCTTATGCTTATGGCGCCTCTGGGCATCATGGCACAGTCGTCGATGACAGACAACCAGGTTATGGAGTTTGTCATGAAGGAACATGAGGCTGGCACGTCACAGGCGCAGATTGTGACGAAACTGATGCAGAGAGGTGTTGACATTCAGCAGATAAGAAGAGTGAGACAGAAGTATGAGGGCATGGCTAAAGACGGCAATGGTGCTAAAAGTTCCGCCGCGTCAACCAACAGCCGCATGCGCAAGAACAACGGCGCGTTGAAGAACCATGTTGAGGGAACGGGCAGTCTTGATAACGAGGTGAAAAGCCGCAACGCCAACAACTATCGCTCAGCACGCGTGGCTCCGTTGTCAGAAAACTATGACATGGACGAAAACGACCGTTTGCAGATGGAGGCAGAGATGGGTAACCTCTTGCCTGTCGACTCGGCAACCATGATAAAGCAGCTTCAAGACCAGCTCACCAGTAACCACAGAAAGGTGTTTGGACGTGACATCTTCAACAACAAGAATCTTACGTTTGAGCCAAACATGAACATCGCCACACCACAAAACTATCGTCTTGGCCCTGGCGATGCTGTCATTGTTGACATCTACGGTGCTTCACAGAAGACCATTCAGAGTGAGGTGTCGCCCGATGGCGAGATCAATATTGAAGGCTACGGCCCCGTTCAGGTTAGCGGTCTGACCGTAGCACAAGCCAACGCTCGTCTGCGCTCAACGCTTGGTAGCCGCTATAGCAGTAGCCGCGTGAAGCTCACAGTGGGCCAGACACGCACCATCATGGTAAACGTTATGGGTGAGGTGATGGCCCCTGGCACATACACGCTGTCGGCTTTCGCCACCGTGTTCCACGCTCTCTACATGGCAGGTGGTACGAACGAACTTGGAACGCTGCGTAACATTAAGGTCTATCGCCATAACCGTTTGGTGTCGGTGGTCGACATCTACGACTATATTCTCAACGGCAAGCTCACGGGCAACGTGCGTCTTGCCGACAACGATGTTATTGTTGTAGGACCTTACGACTGCTTGGTCAACATATCAGGCAAGGTTAAGCGCCCGATGTTCTATGAGATGAAGCAGAGCGAGAGCATAGCCTCGTTGCTCAAATATGCAGGCAACTTCTCAGGCGATGCATATCGTAAAACCGTGCGTGTGAACCGCAAAACGGGTAAGGAGTATGCTGTCTTCAACGTAGGAGAGTTTGATTTCTCAAGCTTCCGCATTGCTGATGGCGACTCTGTAAGTGTCGACTCTATCATTCCGCGCTATTCAAACACCGTAGAACTGAAGGGTGCCGTGTTCCGTCCTGGCTTGTATAACATAGGCGAGCAGGTGAACAGCGTCCGCTCGCTCATTGAACATGCTGACGGACTGAAGGAAGAGGCGTTCACCAACCGTGCTGTCATCCATCGCATGAAGGAAGACCGCACGTTGGAGGTTGTGAGCGTTGACGTGGCAGGCATCATGTCGGGCAAGGTGGCTGACGTGCCTCTGAAAGAAAACGATGTGCTGTTCATTCCTACCAAGCGTGAGCGCATGTCGGACCGCACCATAACCATTCGTGGAGAGGTGCAGTATCCCGGCGTTTACAAATATGCAGAGAACGAGACTGTTGAAGATTTCGTGCTTCAGGCAGGCGGACTGACCGACAAGGCATCGCTTGTGAACGTCAGCGTTAGCCGTCGTGTCAACGACCCGAAGGCGCTGCGTCCAGACAGCATCATTGCTAAAAACTACACAATGTCGCTGAAAGACGGCTTTGTTGTGGACGGCACACCGGGCTTCGTGCTCATGCCTTTCGATGAGGTGTTCATCAGAAAGAGTCCGGCTTACATCGAGCAGCAGAACGTGAGCGTGGAGGGAGAGGTTATGTTTGCAGGAACCTACACCTTGTCGCGCAACAACACACGCTTGAGTCATCTTTATCAGAAATCGGGCGGCAGCAACGGTCTGGCTTACATCAAGGGTGCCAAGCTCATGCGCCGTGCTACCGAAGCAGAGAAAGAACGCATGCGTGCAGCGCTGAAGATGCAGCAGGAGCAACAGCAGAAAAACCTGTTGGAGTTGGCCGCAAGCAGCAACAACTCGAGTGGCATACAACAAGCTGCTGAAGGAGCAAAGGCGGCAAACCTTGCTAAGTTTAATGTGCCCGATGAGTATCCTGTAGGTATCGATCTTGAAGAGGCCATTAAGCATCCGGGCAGCGATGCCGACATCATTCTTCGTGAGGGCGACCGACTGGTTGTGCCTCAATATAACGGAACGGTGAAGGTCAATGGCGCTGTGATGTACGCCAACACCGTGGCTTATGAGAAAGGCCGCCGCGCAAGCTATTATATTAACCAAGCCGGTGGCTATGCCTCAGATGCTGTAAAGAAGCGCACATACATTATCTATATGAACGGCAAGGTTGCCAAGCTCACTCATGGAGCAAAGGTTCTGCCAGGCTGCGAGATCGTGGTTCCTGCCAAGCTGAAGCGTAAGATGAGCGTTGCTGAGACCATGAGCCTCGGATCAAGCATGTCGTCGATAGCAGCCATGATAGCTACTATTGCTAACTTGTCGAAGTAAGAATAGTAAAACATTTCTTGGAAAGGAGTCATTCTAATGAAATATCCTATAGGAATACAAAATTTCGAAGACTTGCGACGTAATTGTTATGCATATGTTGACAAGACCAACTTTGTGTACAAGCTCGCAGATGAAGGCAAATATTATTTTCTGAGTCGCCCGCGCCGATTCGGAAAGAGTCTCTTCCTGTCAACCTTGGAAGCATACTTCCAAGGTAAGAAGGAACTGTTCGAAGGGTTGGCCATTTATGACATGGAGAAGGAATGGAAAAAATATCCTATATTCCATATAGATCTCAACACAGCCAACTTTCGAGAAAAAGACAGCTTATATATTGTGCTTAACGACTACCTCACGGCTTGGGAGAACAAATATGGAGCCCGTGAGTCAGAAGCCACACTTGCCCTTCGCTTCAAAGGTGTGATAGCAAGAGCTGCAGAAAAAGAAGGATGTAGCGTCGTAATTCTTGTCGATGAATATGACAAACCCATTCTTCAGACCTTGAGCGACCCAGAGCTACAGGCAGAACACCGTGCACAGCTGAAAGCCTTCTATTCGGTTCTGAAGACGCAAGACCGATACATCAAGTTTGCATTCCTCACAGGTGTAACCAAGTTTGGCAAGGTAAGCGTGTTCAGCGACCTCAACAACCTGACGGATATCTCGATGGATTATCGCTATATCAGCATCTGCGGAATGACAGAGAAAGAACTGCTCGAAAATTTCAAGGAAGGTATCTGCCAACTTGCTGAAGCCAATGGCGATACAGAAGAAGCCACGATAGCAAAGCTAAAGGCAAGATACAACGGCTATCATTTTGAGGCACATACAGAAGGCATTTTTAATCTATTCAGCGTACTGAACACGTTGGCAAAACTTCGCTTTAAAGACTACTGGTTTGAGACAGGCACACCAACATTCCTTGTCGATTTGCTGAAAAAGCACAACTATTGCTTGCCTGACATGACAAAGGGAAGGGTGTCTGACGATGTAATAAACAGCGTTGATTCTCTGTCAACCAATCCGATACCTGTGATATACCAGAGTGGCTACCTCACAATAAAAGGCTATGACGAAAGGTTTAAGAAATATCTGCTTGGCTTCCCGAACAAGGAGGTGGAAGAAGGCTTCCTTAACTTCCTTTTGCCGTTATACACATCGGCAGGTTCTGAATCGCCATTAATTGTTGAGCAGTTTGTTCGTGATGTGGAGTCCGGTGGCGTGGAGCAGTTCATGTGTCGTATGCAGGCTTTTTTTGCCGATACCAGTTATCAGGTCATGGGCAATGCCGAATTGTATTTCCAAAATGCCATGTATCTTGTACTCAAAATTATGGGCTTCTACATACAGGTGGAGCGTCCCACAAGCGACGGATTCATAGATGCCATAATACAGACTCCCAACTACATTTACATAATAGCGTGTATGCTGGACCGCTTCGCTGATGAGGCTTTCCAACAGATAGAAGACTATCACTATGCTGCCCCATTTGCTATGGACAAGCGCAAGTTGTATAAGATAGGTGTGAAATTCTCCTCGAAGACACGCGGGGTGGAAGAGTGGAAGGTTATGTGATAAAGAGGTTTAATGAATATAATGATAATTCGCAAAATATGGAAATAGTGAGCGAACAGAATAGTAAGAATGATGTAATAGACCTCGTTGAGGTGTACAAAGTATTGAAAGCAAGGAAGAAGGTGTTTTTCATCGTTATTCCCATTGTTTTTGTACTTTCGTGTATATGGGTATTACCACAACCGCGTTACTATAAGGCTGAAGTGGTGCTTGCGCCAGAGATGAATGGCGAAGATATGGCAGGCGGACTTGCTTCTGTTGCGTCGCAGTTTGGCGTTAGTCTGGGCGGTGGCGGTACAGATGCCATTTATCCGTCGTTGTATCCCGATGTTGTATCGTCAAATGAGTTTATAATAGGTTTACTTGGTGTAAAAGTTAAGTCAGATGACGGCGCGATATCTACCGACTATTATACATATATGACAAAGCACCAGAAAAAGAACTGGCTTACTTATCCTTTTTATAAAATGGCAGGTGCCATAGGACGCGTTTTTTCTAAGCCGAAATCTACGTCTGGAAGTATGGCTGGAGCAAAAATGAACGCTTTCAAAATGTCTGAGAAAGACTACAATCTTGTGCAAGCACTTAAAGAAAAAATAACGTGTGATGTGGACAAGAAAACCGATGTTATAACGATAGGGGTAGATGATCAGGATCCTTATATTGCTGCATGTCTTGCCGATTCGGTAAGTGTTCATCTTCAGAACTTCATAACTGCCTATCGTACAAACAAGGCACGAATAGATGTAGAACATTATCGCAAGCTCACGGAGCAGTCGAAAAAGGCTTACGACTACAGCGTGCGCGTATATAGCGAGTACTGTGATGCCAACCAGGACGTTATGCTGCAGTCGTTTATCTCCAAGCGTGATGAAATGGAAAACGAAATGCAGCTCAAGTTCAATACCTATAGTGCTATGCGTACACAGTACGAAGCTATGCTTGCCAAGCTACAGGAGAAAACACCGGCATTTACAACCCTTCAGAATGCTACTGTTCCCATTCGTCCTTCAAAACCCAAGCGCATGATATTTGTTTTAGGTATGTGCGTATTGGCTGTGTTTGGCACGTCATTGTGGATTATACGTAAAAGCATTTTTGCAAAGTCTGGCGACAGCAAATAAACCATTTAAACAATAGATAATGTCAATATTCACCATAAAACGGATACCACTATATTTCAAACGTTTGTCTGTAGCTATAAATCTTCAGATGTCGACAGTTATACCTCTTTTTATGATATTCTGTTTTGTAACAAACACGTTTGTTTCATTGGTAGTTTTGGAAAAGCAGACTATTTCTTATATGGTATTGGCTGGTGTGATAGCCAGTTTCATTTTTATGTTGGCATTGATGCTGCGTTCGCGTGAGATGACCAGATTTGGTTTTTTGCATTTTCTCTTTTTTGTTACTCTTATCTGTTTGTCGCTGGTTAATTCTGTTGATGTTAAGAATGCTGTTTATGTAGCCATGTCTATATGGTTGTATTTGCTTCTACTGCGCTATTATAGGGAGCGTATGCCTGTTATTATGATGCTTTTTGCCGCAACATGTTCTTTTTGGGTTTACATGAATTTTGTCCATATGCTTGCCAATCCTGCAATGTGGCTGATAGAAGACCAGAAAGAAATTTCTGGATATATGCTTGGTGGCAACTATAATCAGATGGGATGCCGAATGCTTCTCACACTTGTTATTAATGCTTTGTGTGTGCGTTATTCTAAGGTGTGGCTTGTAAATTTTGTGCTATTAAGTATTGTCATTATTGCGTCTTTGTCGATGGTTGGTTCCATGACATCATTGTCTATGATATTGGTGTTTTTGTTGTTCTGTGTATTGCCTTCAGCAAAATTTCGTAAAATTATGGTAGCCAGCCTGTTTGCTGTTTTCGTGTTGTTCGAGGTCTTTGTGGTATTTAATGGGCGTGGACTTGAAAACAATCAACTTGCCGTTTATATTATAGAAGACTTGCTTCACAAAGACATAACCTTTACATATCGCACATATATGTGGTACAGTGCGTTGAAAGTAATAATGAAGTCACCGTTATGGGGATGGGGATTTGTTGATTTGGACTGGTATGTGTCTAATATGAGTTCCTTTGCCAAAGGACCGCACAATTTTGTACTCTCGGTTTTTATAAATGGCGGACTTATACTTTTCTCCCTTTATGTAGTAATATGTATTTATGCTTATAATGGTATAAAGCACTATTTTTCAGAGCGCAGAGCACAAATACTTTTAATGGGGATAGTAACATTGTATTTTATGTCATTGATGGAGATGTACCCATATCCATTTATGATGCTTCCTCTAGCTTTTGCTTATTATTATAAGTATATGTGTGATGGACAGAATAATAATAAATTAGAAACAATAAACAACATAAAAGTATAATAACAAGTAATGCAGGAGAATACCAACTTGTCAATAGCCGTAAATACTATAATACTGTATGTGCGTCTTGCCATAGTCTCCGTATGCGGTCTTTTGTATACGCGTTTCAGTATGCAGGCACTTGGTGTGGACGATTATGGATTGTTCTCGGTAGTGGCGTGCATAATAACATTTGTAAGCGTAGTAAACACTATTATGGTTGTAACTTCTAATCGCTTCCTTGCTGTGGCGATTGGTCGTGGCAACATGGTTGAAGCCAACCGGCAGTTCTGTGTAAATCTTATAATACATGTGCTTATAGCAGTGATTACGATTGTGCTTGCTCTGCCTTTAGGCCATTGTTACATAGCTAATTATGTAAATTATGCAGGCAATATGTCGAATGTCGTTATGGTGTACGATATTTCCGTATATGCGTCGGCTGTATCATTTATTGGTGTGCCGTTTAACGGACTGCTAATGGCACGTGAGCGCTTCTTTGTGTTTTGTTCCACTGATGTTTTGTCAAGTCTTATAAAGCTTGTCTTTACATATTTGCTGATAGACCATTTTGAGCACAAACTGCTGGTGTATGCTCTTGTTACTGCGTTCATGACAGCATTTCCTACATTCGTGTTTATAGCTTATTGCCGACACGCGTTTCGTGAGCTTACGCGATTTGTTTTTGTACGCGACTGGAAGAAATACCGTGAGGTACTCAATTTTTCTGTAGGGATAGGCATAGGCGCCATATCTATGATATGCAAAACCCAGGGTGGGGCATTGCTTATAAACACGTTTTTCAGCACAACCATGAATGCCGGACTTGCCGTTGCAAATTCTGTGAGCAATATCCTGCAATTGTTTGCCAACAATGTGCAGAAATCCATCTCGCCCCAAATCGTAAAGAATTACGCTTCGGAAAATATGGAAAGATGTACATACCTTGTATGTCTGGCATCAAAAATAACTTATCTTACCATGCTGTTCGTCTCGTTGCCATTTTTGCTTGTGCCCGAGTTTATATTCGGCCTTTGGCTTGCTGAGGTTCCGCCCTATGCCGTAGTGTTTACGCGTTTGCTTATTGCAGACTTGCTTCTGTTGTCCATAAATGCAGGAATAAGCGATTTTGTATTTGCCACAGGACGTATAAAATTTTATCAGTGTGTGGTTAATTTCTTGCTTGTATGCTCTGTTGTAGTGGGTTATATGACTTTAAAGCATGGAATGTCGCCGCAATATTTGTTCTATGTGTATATATTTTTCTCATTTCTCGTATTTGCCATACGTCCTGTATTGCTTGTGCGCATAGTACATTTCAATGTGGGCATACTTTTCAGAGATGCGTACTTGCCAGCTTTTGCCGTGTCAGCATTGCTCTTACCTGTATGCTTCTTTAAAACAGCATGCTCTCCATTTTTGCTTGTTGTATGTGCTTACATATATTTCGTTTTGCTGTTATGGGTCGTGGGACTGAAACCTAATGAGCGTGCCTATATTACAAACATTGTGTTACGCGGCTTGCGTTACAAGTAGCATCCGTTTTCTACATTTCGCAATTGTGGGGCTATGTCTTCTTCAAGGGGGCGTATCCAATGCTCGTTGTATAGGTGGTCGGCATAAGCACTTATCTTGTCCCATCTGTTTCCGCGTATACCAAACAGCAGTTGCAGTGCGCCTCCCATATGTATGGCTTTCTTTCCAATGCTTTTTATGTATGCGGCTAGTGGCATACCATATGCTCCGCATCCCAAGAGACATATGTCGAACTGTGTCTTGGCTATATTGTTTTTCATGTATTGAAGCGCTTCGAACCAGTCTTTGAACTCTGTATTGCCGCCTATTGATTGGACCGACGGCATAACATTTATGTCGAATACTGGTAGTGTCTCACTGTTTTTGAACAGCAATGCCCTGTTTTCATATTGCTTCTTTATTGTTTGTACAAAAGGGTGAATAACAAGTACCCGTTTGCCTTCAAGCTGGCGGCTCCATGGTCTTGTTGTCCAGAAAGGCTCTATATGGCGCAGTTTTACAAACTGTGTGTCAGGCATAAGATCTTTCACATATTTCTCGCGTTCCTGCCAGCTGCCAAGTAGGTCGGTTTGTGGCATCACGTCAAGCATTAGTTGGGCAAACCTTTCCCTTGTTAATTCTGATTTTGGGAATACCCCCGCATTCATCAGCATACATGTGGCGTTAGTTTCATTCCACCACCATCTCAGCCTTTTGCCTTTTACAAAGTTTATTATGCTTTTACGCTCTGTGCTGTGTATGCCAATATAATCGCATACGTCTGTAAGTTCCACGCTGCCAAATCTTGATATCATGCAGGGCTTGCTGCTTATGAGCAACATTTCTATGCTTTTGGCGGTAGTAAAGGCATCGGTTGCAACATATTTTTGGGGGTGGCGTAAATTTTGTTGGGCTAAAAACCGACAACTCTCGTTCTGTATTTTGTCTAGAAGTTTGTGGTATGATGAAATCAGCATGTCTTTAATTTTTCAATATTGTTAAACTTGCGCCAGTTGTCTCTAATCCAGTTTATGTCGTGTTCCCACCATTTTGTTTTCAATAGCCATTCAATATCTGTTTGGGAGAACCTGTACTTTATCACTTTGGCTGGCACACCTGCTACTATGGAATACGGTGGTACATTGCGTGTAACAACAGCTCCGGCAAGAACTACGGCACCGTCGCCAATGGTCACGCCCGATATTATTGTTACATTAGAATTTATCCACACATCATTGCCTATTGCAACAGCACAATGCTGCTTATGATCCAGCATAACACACTCTTCGAATGTTTCTTTGTCGGCAAAAGTTTCGCCACATTGCTGCTTTGTAGAGTAGAAAACAGGCGATGTTGACACATATGGGTATGTTGTTGGATGTCGAAACATTATAGTCTGTACATTGCTGCCAATGGACGTGAATCTGCCTATACTTGCATATATATCACAATTCTTAGACATATAGCTGTGATGTCCCATTATACCAGTAAAAGCCGAGTTTGCACCTATCGAATTGAACCCCTCAAAGTGAGCGCCTTTGCCTATTATTGAGGAGTAGCAGAATTTCAGTCTTTTTCCGTGTTTTATCTTTGTATATATATAGCGTAGAAGTTTTAAATTGCGCATACCAATATTTTTTATATGTTAAACTTGTCTTTCACCACCCTCACGAAATCTTTTACTACATTGGCGTATCCATATTCGCGTATAAAGAGAAAAACGTTTTGTATGAAATATATAGAGCGTAATACCTGGTTCACCTGTTTGTTTGGGTATTTGCCGTTTGTGTGCGTATCGTATAGATATATTCCACTGCCGACAGCATTTTCGAGAACGTTGTTTTCTATTGGGCGCAACGCAAAATCGAATGTCTTCAGAACTGCGTATGGCAAATATCGTGTTGTAAGCCAATACCGTTTGTTTTGCTGGTTGTTGTTGCACATCTGGAGGTCGATACAGCAGTCGTTTTTATAAACACCCACAGCTTCATACAACGCCTGGTTCTCAAAGAAAGCATCGTAGCGTATAGCATCGCTGTTAAAATCTGGAAGCCTCAAGTCGCGGTTCTTCCCATGAAGCAGAGCTACTTGGTATAGTGTGTCGCGGTTATGCATGTGAACCCCTGGCTCGCTGTTGTTGGTGGAATATGAAATGTATGGATATACAAAATATCGGTTTGTCTCCACACAATATCTTATGTGGTGTTTCAGCCATGATTTGTCGTTCCAACTGCACACATAGTAGGGTATATTAGGTATTGGCTTGTTAGGAAATTTGTCGTTCAAGGCAAGCCATTGTTCAAAAATTTTCCATTGCCTGCGCATCCACACTTGCCCCCACGACATGGCAAACTGTATGAAATAGGCGTCATAGGCATTACGCATAGGCACAAACGGATGGCGTACGTTTGGGTTTACTGCATAGCTGTATAGGCTTATACCGGCTATGTTGTCGTCGTTGCTGTATTTGCTCACACTCTTACGGACATAAAACCAAAAGTCGCGGGCTACGGTCACGTCGTCCTCTAGCACAACAATGGCATCGTAGTCGTCAAGAAATCTCCCAAGCCCCAATATGTGGGTCTTGAGTCCAAGGTTTTGGTTGTGTTTTACAACCGTCTTATTGCCGTGTGGCCATTCGTAAAAGTCGGCGTAGCGTTCAACCTTATCTGTGTTACTTTTGTCAATGCTTATTATAAGCGGCACATTCTCGCCATCGTAGAATGCGTCTTCTAGCGACTTTAGCAATCTTGCAAGTGAGTTGGTGCGGTTGTACGCCACTGCTACCAGAGCTATTTTTTCATTCATTGTTTTCTGTTTCTTCAACAAGACAAAGTTACATATTTTATTCTTTTTAGCAAAATTTCCTGCACACATATTTAGTTACTATTGTCCGTTATAGGCCTAAGTAATCCTGTACCCGTACTTCTATAATGTTAAGCAAGTCTTTTTATAGTAATAAATAAAATGTGCAAAATGCAATAAAATTTATGTGGACAGCGTTTATATATGTAAAACCAATAACTTAATATGGCAGAAACAATATATATTGCAACCATACTTACATGTTTTAACCGCAAGGATAAGACAGTGGAATGTTTGCGCAAGTTTTATGAGGTCTGTGACTCGTATAACTTGCACAATGCTGATGGTCGGATACTTGATGTTTCGGTATTTCTTACAGACGACGGTTGTACAGACGGTACAGCCCGTGCGGTAAAAGACATAAGTTCGGGTAGAGACCTGCACATTGTACAAGGCACTGGCTCTCTTTATTGGGCTGGTGGCATGCGAGCCGCGTGGCGCGTGGCGTTGGAGCAGGGACGGCATTGGCAGTACTATTTATTGCTTAATGACGACAACATAGTTATGTACAATTTGTTTGAACAGCTTTTTGCAGCCGACAATTACTCGCTGGATGTTTATGGAAAGCAAGGTGTGTATTCAGGAATAACATGCGACACTAAAGACAACAGCATAATAACCTATGGTGGTGATGTGTTTACATCGGGTGCGCGTTGTAAGACAGAAAGAGTGCGTCCTACAGGCATGCCGCAAATGGTAGACATGGCAAACGCCAATATAATGTTTGTGCCGAGCTGTGTGGTAGAGAAAATAGGCATTTTTTATGATGGCTACATTCATAGTGGTGCCGACAATGATTACAGTATGCTTGCCCGTAGGCAAGGCTTTACTGTTTTGGTTACCGGCCAGGCGTGCGGGCTGTGCGATTACGACCACCGTGAGGAGTCGGATATTTGCAAGTCGATGATTGGCATGACTTTAGCCCAGCGGCGTGCTTATGTTAATAATCCGCTGCACAGCGACCATGACTATCTGCTGCTTGTATGGCGCAATAACAGAAAGAAATATCTTGCAAGCTGGATATTGCGCAAGACAAGGCTTTATTTCCCGAAACTATATTTTATACTCACTATGGCGAGGGGCGTATATTAGGCTTTGCAAACGGTCCGTTTATAGTTTTGTATACGAATACTTTAATAACCACAAACAAAAATGTTATGTATGACATTCCTATACTTTTCGTAATATTCAAACGTAAGGAAGTGACACTTCGCTCTTTGGCGCAAATAAGAAAGGCGCGTCCGACTAAACTGTATATAGCTGGCGACGGGCCTCGTGCTGAAGTTGCGGGCGAGGCAGATATGGTTGAGGCCACACGCAAGGCTGTGATTGAGGCTATTGACTGGGAATGCGATGTGCATACTAATTTCCAAACGTGCAATCTTGGATGCGGCCATGGCGTATATACTGCAATAAATTGGTTGTTTGCAAATGAGAAGCGCGGCATTATTATAGAGGATGATTGTGTGATGCGCGACAGTTTCTTTCCCTTTGTAAAAGAACTGCTTGAACGTTATGCTGACGACATGCGTGTAGGTATGGTGTGTGGTGCCAACTATGCAGACAATTGTGAGGTGCCCGACTCGTATGTGTTTAGCCGCTACAAGTCGTGTCACGGATGGGCCACATGGCGTAGGGCCTGGAGTCTTATGGACCTTGACATGAAATGGCGTGATACTCCTTATTCCGACTCTATAATAAAAAACATGGGCTACAAGTCGAAGGATGTGCGCTATTGGCGTTACAGGCTGAAAGCCATTGATCTTAAAGATGTAAGTGCCTGGGACTGGCAATGGTATTTTACCCTTGCCGCTAACAATATGCTTGCCATTTGCCCAAAATATTCGTTGACGAGTAATATTGGCTTCGGTGAGGGTGCCACACACACAGCACAGAAAAAGGTGCCGTCGCATTTCTTCTCCACCCGTGAAATAGCCTTTCCTCTTCAGCATCCCAAGTATATTGTGCCATACCAACCGTTTGAGCGTGCTTTCTACAACTCCAACAACACTATGTTTAACCGCATAAAGCAGTTATTCCCGTTTTGGTTCAAGAATGTCATAAAACGTATTGTTAGAGGATAATAACAAACAACAAAGATATTCAAAATATGAATTTAAAGATAAAAACCGACCGCGGCGTGTACCGCTACAAGTTTGTACCCATCTTTCAGGGTATTAAAAGAATAGACAAGAAAATAGCCCGAGAGAACCTTGTGCTCCTTAAACGCCTGTGCGACGTGGCTGGATTGAAGTTCATTCTTTTCTATGGCTCTTTGCTTGGAGCAGTTCGCGAGCATGACTTTATAACGCACGACGAGGACATTGATGTAGTTATGTACAAGACAGATATGTCCAAGTTCCTTAATATGCTCTTCGACCTGCGCAAGGAAGGGTTCGAGTTGGCACGTTACGAGTGCCGCGGCTTTCTTTCAATTATACGCAAAGGCGAATATATAGACGTGTATTTTTATGAGCCATATCCTAAAGACACCAACCTTTGGTATTGCTGTCAGGATATATGTGACAAAAAGTATGTGCTCGACCTTATGCCATACGAGTTTCTTGGTAAAGAGTATCTCATACCCCGCGACTACATAGGCTATATGGAATATTATTTCGGTTCCAATTGGCGCACGCCTATCCAACAGTTCAACTACAACAAGACTGCTCTTGCAAAGTTAAAGGAATACATTGTACAGTACATTAAGGCTGTATTGCCTCCTGCTGTAGCAGAGTGGTGGCAGCGTAGGACCGATGCGCCTAAACTTCAGCAATGGATAAATAAGATATATTCCGGCAAGAAGTAAGGTTTTAAATGCGTAAATGTACAAGGAGAAATAAAAACAAACATAAATGTCTATAACAATATCTTTAATAACTGCAACATACAACAGCGGTGCTACTATAGAGGACACGCTGAAGTCTGTCCTATCGCAAACATACAAAAATGTAGATTATTGGGTTGTGGATGGTGGGTCAAAGGACAATACCATGGACATAGTGCGTAGCTATGAGCCGTATTTTAACGGCAGGCTACATTGGATATCTGAAAAAGACAGAGGAATATACGATGCCATGAACAAAGGAATAATGAACAGTACAGGCAATGTTGTTGGAATAATAAACAGCGATGATTATTTTACCTCCAATACTGTTTTAGAGCGTGTGGCAAACACATTTGGGGCAGAAATTGATATAGATGCTGTGTATGGCGACATACATTTTATAAAAGAAGGCGCACCGGACAAAGTGGTACGTTATTATTCCTCGAAACCATTCCGTCCTGTGTTGCTTCGTTTCGGTTTCATGCCTGCTCATCCGTCTTTTTATGCCCGTAGGGAGGTGTATGAGCGCTGCGGCCTTTATTCTTTAAATTACAGGCTGGCGTCCGATTACGATATGATGGTGCGCCTTTTCCTTAAATATCATATAAAGGCAAAATATATTGCCCTCGATTTTGTAACTATGCGCACGGGTGGAGCAAGTACGAAAAATGTGCGTAGCCGTATGCTGCTTGTCAAGGAAGATGTCCAGGCTTGTCGTGCTTATAATGTATATACAAACAGTTTTTTTATAAGTCTTAAATATTTGTACAAAATATTTGAGTGGAAGATGTTCTGACAGTGCGTTTTATTTGCTTTTATAGCGTACAAAAGTCTCCATATGTATTATTGTTGCATGATGTCGCTAGAATGAAGTGCCGGTTGCAGTGATGGACAACTCTATGATCATTGTTGCTTCAACTTGCTTTTCTCGTCGTGCGCTCGGTATTGTGATTTTTGACGAGCCATGTCCAACCATTGATTCCATAAATTAATTTTAACCACCTGTTTATACAATATTTGCAGCTATGGCAAGTTATTAATGTTAAGGACTTGTTCTAGAACGGGCCGTTACACATTAAAAAAAGTCTTTATGGATATTATCTGGATATTTGTTGTTCTTTCTTTTTTAATAAGTATTGCTGGAGGATTTGTAATACTACCGCGCATCCTTAAGTTCTGTATGAAGCGCAAACTGTACGATATGCCAAATGCACGCAAGGTGCATACTTTTGCCATACCTCGTCTTGGGGGCGTAGCCTTTATGCCCTGCATGCTCTTTGCCTTCTTTCTGTCGCTGTTGGTGTACAATCGTGTTACGGGGCGTAACCATGTGGGTATAAGTCTGTGGACGTGCTCGTTTGTTATAAGCTTGTTTTTAATATACACCGTGGGCTTTGTAGATGATGTTATCGGGTTGGGGCCAAAGACAAAGTTTGCAGCACAAATTGTTGCTGCCAGTCTTCTGCCTGCCAGCGGACTGTATATAAACAGCTTTTACGGGTTCTGTGGCATATATGAAATTCCGTTTTGGATAGGGGCACCGCTCACGGTGTTCGTAATAGTGTATGTAGACAATGCAATGAACCTGATAGACGGTATAGACGGATTGTCTGGCGGATTGGCTCTGCTCTCGCTTGCTGGTTTCCTTGTGTGCTTCGGCCGTGCCGAAGTGTGGACATACTGTGTGCTTATAGCAGGTATGATGGGGGTAATAACGGCTTATCTGTATTTTAATATATTCGGCAAGGCTGATAAGGGTAACAAGGTGTTTATGGGCGATTCCGGTTCTCTTACTATCGGCTTTATACTTGGCTTTCTGGCCGTTAAGTACAGTATGGATGGAGTGGGAAATTTGCCACGTCATGACGACGGACTGCTACTTTCCTATACACTGCTCATAGTGCCGTGCTTCGATGTGGTGCGTGTGGTGCTGTCGCGTCTGCGTGCCCGTCAGCCACTGTTCAAGGCCGACAAGCGACATATCCACCACAAGCTACTTGCTTTCGGACTTTCACAGCACAAGGCACTTGTGGTTATATTGTTGTTGCAAATGTTTTTTGTTGTAATAAACATGTCGCTGTTTGGTGTCATTTCGCTTACAATTCTGGTGTTTGTAGACATCGTCGTTTACACGGTGTTCAATGTGCTGCTTACGCATGGAATAGAAAAGCGAAAAAAATGAGTATTTTCTGTTTTTTGGAAATCCATTCAACTTTTTCTAGGGTAGTACACATTGACAGCTGTTGAAGCAAAACATCCTTATTGTGGATTTTTGAAAATTAAAGAAGAAGAAAGAATTAGAAAAAAATGCATTTATGGCAAAGAAGAAAAAAAGTAAAAGCAGCGGCAATCCTGTGTTGGATGCGCTAACCGAAATGTTGAGCGTAATGTCACCCGAAGAGAAAATGCAGTTGATGGTTGATCTCAAAAATATCGCACAGTCGGGAAGCCTTCTGGATGATGTGCTGGAGGATACATACACTTATCAGCGGCCCGACTATACCAAGGAGGTAAAGCCTTTGGCGGGATATCTGCAGACTTTATTGTGTGCAGCCTTGCCAAGCGATGTTCTTCATGCGTATGAAGTGGCTCATAATGAGATGGTTTCCCTTTCGCATCAAGAGCAGGAAGATGCAATGCTTAATTTCTTTATGCACATTCTTGCTGACGGATTGACGCGCAGTTTCGCACATGAGGAGAACGCCACCTCCTTGCCTATGGTAGCTGGTTTCCAGCTGGTAGATGATTTCAAGCTTACAGGACTCTTTGATATTATCCTCGAATTGTTGAAGCAGAATATGGACTTCTATGAGTTTTATTTCGGTACGTTCGAAGATACCATTACCCTGATTTTGGCTCATGTAGGCGTGGGGCATCTTGATGAACTGAAAGAGACAATAAAGACCGAAGGATTCTTGCCTGAAGCTTATCCGATTATCTTCAAGGCTGTGGTACAGATGGCTGTGGAGAATCCTTTCTGCCGCCTGCAGGTATTGGTATGGGCTGCGGATGTACTGAAATCATGTGTAGAGGTGACTATCCCTGCCATGACGATGGATAGGCTGGTGGAAGCTCTTGCTGAAATCAAGGCGGTAGATCTGTTGCCTCTGGTTAAGGACATTTATAAGCAATTTAGCATACAGCCGGTGATTATCAAGGGGGGATTCAAGGAAATAACCAAGTTGCTTTCTAAGGGAACAGATGAGCGGATTGTTGGTTTTGCAGATTTCAAGGAACTCTTGAATCTCTTGCTTGAAGGCGAAGACTGCAACTTTGATGTGGATAACTACTGGTTTAATGACGATGACGATGAAGAGGACGACGATGGCGATAACTGGTTTATTGGTGCTGATGACGAGTGCGATGCTGATGACGAGTGCGATGCTGATGCCTTGTTCTATAAGGAGTGTGGTTACAAACCAGGCAAACCAAAAGCTAAACCAGCGAGAAAAGGCAAGCGAAAGTATGCACTCATCCTGGATGTTACCTTGAAAGGTTCGCCGCGCAAAGTTTATCGCCAGTTGGTTGTTCCCTCTGATTTGACTTTGAATCACTTAGGTGAAATCCTGGTTCGGGCAGTGGGTTGGGAAGGCTATCATCTCAACCAGTTTATAGCTGGTAAGACTTATTATGCAGAACCTAGCGATGATGCCTGGGTAGTAGGCATGCAGGAGGATGCTAGTAAATGTACGATAGGTAGCTTGCTGAGCAGGGTGAAAAGTAAGATAAAATGGGAATATGACTTCGGAGACAGCTGGGTTCATGAGATAACTCTGGTAGAGAAGCAGGCCGTAGATGATAACGAAATGGTGAAAGTAGAGTTGCTGAAGGGAAGTGGTGCCTGTCCTCCAGAGGATTGTGGTGGAGTTTGCGGCTATCGCCATTTGCTCAATGTGCTCAAGAATCCTGCTGATGAGGAGTATGAGGAGATGATAGAATGGCTTGGAGGTGGATTCGACCCTAAGTCCTTCAGTCTTACTGCTGCCCGAAACAAGATAAAGGGATATCTGCAAAACTGAGCATTCCATCTATGAATTAGTCTTATATGAATTTTTTTCTTCAAAATAATATCACTATTGTCACCACTCAAGACAGCTATCTGATAATCAGCTGTTTACGGGTGACAATAGAGGCTTTTTCTATTGTCACCTAATGTCACCTAATGTCACCCGATGCCACGCTACGGCAAAAAGACAGATCTGGAGGTTTTTGAGCCAACCAACGATGTGGAAAAAGAAGGTACGGCGCATATCTGGTGGTCAGAAATAAAAAAACAGCCTCCTCATCCGATGCATAAATATGCACTTTGAGTCGTATATTTATTCAGTTTCCCATTAAGCCCATTTGACAAAATGAAAGTGCCCATTTGACGTTGTCAAAGAGGCTCTTTGAGGAGCTCATTAAGCCTCTTTGACGACCTCAAAGAGGCTTAATGACAAAAGAAGGGTATGTTTAAGAACTGTTAACAATTCATGATTGAATTTTAACTATAATTTCATGCATTGTGAAAGGACAAAGTCTTGTTTGCTATCTTTCTGTCGTTCTGTATATTTATGCAAAATTAGGGTGAAAATGCTCCCGTTTTAACATTTTTGCATCCTTTGCAAAGCATGTTTGTAAGTCACATTCGTACCAGGGTTTAAAAGCAACTGAGGCACTTAGACCTCGTAAATGCGTCATTTACACTTGCTAAACACGTCATTTACAAGGTCTAAGTGCCTCACTTTCTTGTAACAACTGAGATAGTTGTAATCTTGTTGTTGAAGGTTTCAGAACTTCTTGAAATGGAGACGTAGCGTCTTTGAGCGTAGCACCATTCTGCCGCCTGTCAGCTTTTCTTTGGCAAAGCCTTCTTCAAGGTTGTTTATGCCGTAAGGGGCCAGCAGGGTGGGGTCGTCGATGGGGTGGTCGCCGCCGTTGTCGCCTTTGTCCTCATGCCAGTTGTCCTTATAAGGAGAGCTGGTTATTATGCTGTCGCCTGTTTGGCGGAAGCGTAAATAATAACCGTGAATGCCTTCTTTGTCGGTGTCGCGCACGCTTATGAGCTTATATTGCACGCCCCAGAACACGCGCTTTCCTGACATGTCGAGCGTGTTGCCTGTTGCCAGCGTGTCCACTTGTTCAAGATGCCAGAACCCGTCAAAATTGCCGTTGTCGCTGGTTTCTATCGTGCATGATGTCATGGCCGCAATCATTGTTGCGCCAATGGCTGTATATATCGCTTTTTTCATTGTTTCTCAATTATACAAGCTATAATATTTTTCCTTTTTCTTTTCTCTTTTTTCTTATAAACAGTAACGGCATCAGCCCTTTTTTTACCTTTTTACTTTTTTACCTTTAAAAAAGTTTATAGGATTTTTCCCTTTTCCCTTTTCGTTTTTCCCTTCCAACGGCGTCAGCCTTTTTTTACCTTTTTACCTTTTTACTTTTTTACCTTTAAAAAAGTTTATAGAATTTTTCCTTTTTCCCTTTTCGTTTTTCCCTTCCAACGGCGTCAGCCTTTTTTTACCTTTTTACCTTTTTACTTTTTTACCTTTAAAAAAGTTTATAGAATTTTTCCTTTTTCCCTTTTCGTTTTTCCCTTCCAACGGCGTCAGCCCTTTTTTACCTTTTTACCTTTTTACTTTTTTACCTTTAAAAAGTCCCTTCTTGCAAACCGTTATCTGTCCTCCTGCGTTATGGCCGAGCATAAGGTTGCTGCCGAAGTCCATGCCATAAGCAGCTGTGGCTTGCCAACCGTTGTTGAAGCAGTATGTCGACTCGAGCATGAAGCTCACGTTCTGGTGTGCCTTTGTGAAGGGATCTGAGTAGGTGCCCCATCCCTTTTGCCATGTGGCGAGAGCGCGGTACGACAAGCGGTCGGTGGGTTGTCCGTCAAAGCCCAAGTGGAAGGCCACGAAGCGGTTGTCGTAAACACCTATCTTCTCGTTGGTGTTGTATATAGGCGAGCGGAACAGCGGGTTGCCGATGACCTGTCCCCAATGTTGCCATCCGGTGTAGGCGCTGTGGTTATAGTAGTCATCGGTGCCGGCAATGTGGTCGCTGATGTTTTGCGTGCGGTCGTGGTTGTATGGACCGCTTTGGTATTTCGTATAGAGATACTCGAACACAATGTTTCGAAGCCATGTGCCATACTTGATGTTCATCTCTGCTCCGAGCATCATGTCTTTGAGGCTATACATGAAGTAGCGGCGGTCCTTCCATGTGTTCCACTCCTCGCCTTGGCCGTAGCCGTTATAGTCGAGCATGAACATCTGGCTGTGGTCCTCGAAGAAATGGTCGGCATACACGCCCAGTCGCCATGTCTCAGAGTTGTAGTTTATTCTCATCACCCAGCTGCCCAAGATGTTGCCCTCCTTGTTGCCATACATTCCGTCCGTGTCGTCTTGTCCTCCGGGAAGGAACGCGTTCCAGAACGCTTTGAGGCCTTTGTTGGTAGGAACGGCAACCATCTCGCCCTGTCCGTTGCGCTGGTATGGTGTGCCGCCAAACTGGGTAGCCATTTCCAGTCCCATCTCCAGACTCAGCGGATACATGTCCTCGTCTTTGCCAATGCGCAGGTATCCAGCCTTCGAGTGGTAGAGCACATTGTCGGCGTAGCGGCTCTGCTTATGCGTGAAGTCGTGCTGCCATGAGTCGTCTGTCATCATGCCGTAGGCAATGTGTCCCTTTAGCTGCACCCATCCGTTGAGCAACGGGACGGTCCAATAGCGTGGCAGAGCCAGCCTGACCTGTGGCACGGGGCGTGCGTTTATGCCAAGGGTCTGTGAGCCCGAGCTCAGACGGTTGTTTTTCAGCTCCATGTCCCACTCTTTGCTGCCCACGGTCAGCGTGCCGTGCAGCCATCGTCCTTCCACATAGGCTTGCTGCACGATGAAATGGCTTGTGTAGTGGAGCGGTGCCACGAGGTCCAGCCCGTAGCCCAAGCCCCATCGGCGCAGCGAGTCGGTGTGCAGCGGTCGCTCAATGGTAGCCCTTATGTAACCGTTGGTCTTGTCGAGCGAACTGAGACCGTGTCTGTTGGCGTTGAGCCACAGCGGTGTCTTTCCTTTCGACACCGATGCCTGCATCTCTACCTTGTAGGCAAGGTTTTTGGTCGGCTCAGCTTTTATCAGCGAGTCGCTGTCGTGCCAGTCGGCCTGTGCCATTATTGATGGTGTGGCCAGCAAGAGCATGGCTGTTATTGAAGTTATCTTCATGATAATGAAATTCAGTTATTTTTCCTTTAAACGTCTGTTAGTTCTTTAAATAACGTTCGCGCGTGGGTTTTATTGCGTTATGACCATTGATGAAGTAGGGATTTTCCACCCCGATATAGGGAAAATCCTTTTGCAAGCTTCTTTTTAGTTGCTACCTTTGCATCATAGAAAAGAAAACAACAGTAAAGAACAAGTTTAAAGATATAAGATTATGAAAAAGTTTATATTCGCCCTTATAGCAATGGTCATGATGACCGTGTCGGCAACTGCTATGAGTTACGAGCAGGCCCGTCAGCAGGCGCTGTTCCTCACCGACAAGATGGCGTATGAACTTAACCTCACCGACGAGCAGTATGAGGCAGCATACGAGATAAACCTCGACTACCTGATGGGTGTGCGCACCGTCGACGACCTGTATGGTCTCTATTGGGAGCGTCGCAACCTCGACCTCAGCTACATCCTGCTGTCGTGGCAGTATCGTGCTTTCTGTGACGCCGCCTATTTCTATCGTCCGCTCTACTGGAACGCAGGCTATTGGCATTTCGGCGTTTATGCCCGCTACCCGTATCGCGACTATTTCTTCTTTGGCCGTCCCACCGTTTACATAGAGTATCGTGGCGGTCACAGCTGGCACATGAACGGTGGTCGCTCATGGTATCGCGACCGTCGCATCTGTCCGCCGCATCATAACAACTATTTCGGAATGCGCGACGGTTTCCGTCGTGGCGATTTCGGCAACGGCTATAGCGGCAACCCCAGCAGCCGCACCCAGTTCGGCACAGCCCAGCGCCCGCCGATGATGAACAACGGAATCATGTCGTTTGGCAACGCTAACCGCAACAACAGCTCGTTCGGCAACGCCAACCGTAACAACAGCTCGTTCGGCAACGCCAACCGTAACAATTCGTTCGGCAATGGCAACGTTAACGGCAACAACGCTCAGTTTGGTTCAGGTCGCCGCTCCTCAGCTTCTTCTCGTGGCAACAGCGCTTTTGGCAGCAATGGTCGCGAGAGCAGCACCCGCAGCACCGTCGGCAACTCGCAGAGCTCCTTTGGCAGCAGACGCTCAGGCTCAACGACAAGCACGCCCCGCAACACGTTCTCACCCAGCCGTAACGAGGGTAGCTCATCGTCATCAGGCTCAAACTTCGGCTCAGGTCGTCGCTCTTCATCATCGTTTGGTGGCGGACGCGGTAGCTCTTCGTTCGGAAGCAGCAGTCGTCCAAGCGCCCCCAGCGTAGCCCCCAGCCGCAGCAACAGTTCGTTCGGTGGCAGCCGTAGCGGTGGAAGCTCATTCGGCGGTGGCCGTAGCGGTGGAAGCTCATTCGGCGGTGGCCGTAGCGGCGGTGGCAGCAACCACGGTGGTGGCGGTCATGGCTCGTTTGGCAGCCGAAGATGAATTAAGTGAAGAGTGAAGAATTTTGATTGGATAAAGAAGGTAATTTTAAAGAGACAATTAAGGGTTGTAAAAGAATATTATTGGTCTAATTTTTTTCTCACGACTTGCAAGGGATAAGTGCTCCTGAGCAAGTCGTGAGATTTTTTTTACCGTCACTAAGCCATCTGTTTCAAAGCTCCAGCACGCGCACCTCAGCGTTTTTCATAGGCACAATCTTGTTTGTGGGCTTGTCATAATAGACGCTTTGTATGGCCTTGTTAATGATGCCGTGGCCCACGGCCAAGACCGTCTTTCCGGGATAGCTGCGGCGTATGAACTCGATGAAGCGTGCCGCACGCGCTTTCAGGTCGTCCATCGTCTCAATGTCGTCAGGCCATGGCTCACCTTTAAGGTCGGGTATGTAACGCCCCGTGAAACTTCCCCAGTCGCGCTCGCGCAGCAGAGGCGTGGTCACAACAGGCGCTTTGTGGGGTAGGGCTATGATGTGGCAAGTGTCGATGGCGCGTTTGAGATCGCTCGACACGAAAGCGTTGATCTGCCTGTCTGCCATCTCTTTCGCCACCACCTCAGCCTGTTCGCGTCCGTGGGTGGTGAGCTGTCCTTGAGTCTGTCCTTGCATTATCTGGTTCACGTTGTCCACCGTTTCGCCGTGGCGCGTGAGCAAAAGGGTTGTATGTGTCATTGCTTGTTTTCTTTCTTTTTTTTATTTTCTTTGTTCCTTTTCTTTTTTTTCCGACTGCAAAAGTAATGATAATTCGCGATTTTTTGATAATTTTGCCAATGTCCTCAAATCCGCAACCGCCCTCATAAGATGACACAGAGGTCAAAAAGGTAGCGACACTGTGGCAAAAGAGGGTGCAACGCAGCAAAAATCGCCACAAAGACGCATTAAATCCCCTTACCCCACCATGCGACTTGAGGCAATACGCAAAATCACGACCATAAGTTG
>OCIU01000682.1_pt1 | contig 28782 bp, 29 predicted proteins | sample 1538471 | NCBI WGS metagenome assembly OCIU01 (sample SAMN04571693, study PRJEB22368) | human gut metagenome | biome: human gut; material: stool | host: Homo sapiens | place: Luxembourg | collected 2012-06-01 | reverse complement strand
ATATGGAATAATAGAATATAAAAATAGCAAATTTAGAGTAATAGATTATGGAGCAGTGACTACTCCTGCAGGTATGGATATATTAAAAAGATTAGAACTTGTTTACAAGGGAATAGATATGCTTATAAAAAATTACAATATAGACGAAGTCGGTATAGAAGAACTATTCTTTAATAAAAATGTAAAAACAGCAATCACAGTAGCTCAAGCAAGAGGTGTTACTATGCTTGCTTGTGCTCATAATAATAAACCTGTTTATGAATATACACCACTACAAGTAAAACAAGGTGTAGTTGGATATGGAAGAGCACAAAAAGCTCAAGTACAACAAATGGTTACATCATTTTTAAATCTAAAAAAAGTACCAAAACCAGATGATGTGGCAGATGCTTTGGCGGTTGCAATTTGTCACGCACATGCTAATAAGTTAGAAAAAACTCTAAAGAATATAGGGGGAAGTTATGTATAGTTATATAAAAGGAACAGTAGAAGAAATTAACTTAGATTATATAGTAATAGATAATAACAATATAGGATATAAAATAAATGTATCTAGTAATACTATAAAAGATTTACATTTAGGAAATATGGCAAAAATTTATACTAAATTAATAGTAAGAGAAGATGATATGAGCCTTTGTGGATTTGCAACTAAAGAAGAGATGAAGATGTTTGAACTTTTAACTTCAGTATCAAAAATAGGGCCTAAAGTAGGTTTATCCATATTATCATTTGCATCACCAGGGCAACTTGGGGCATATATATTAAGTGAAGATGTAGCTAAACTTTCTAAAGCTCCAGGTGTGGGTAAAAAGACAGCAGAGAGAATAGTACTTGAATTAAAAGATAAAGTAGATAAAAATAATGTTGAGTTTGAACCAACATTACTTTCAAATGAACCAATAGCTGTATCTAAAGATGAAGCAGTAGATGCATTAGTGGCACTTGGCTATTCATCAGCAGAAGCTAAGGAAGCCGTTGACAAGTGTAAAAAGAATGGGCTAAATACAGAAGACATAATAAAGAAATCTTTAACTTATATAATGAGTAAATCCTTAAGATAGAAAGGAGATTAGTGTTAATGTTTGATTTTCAAGATGAAGATAGAATAATAACATCAACAATGAAAAATGAAGATATAGATGTTGAAAATAGTTTAAGACCAAAATCTTTAGATGATTATTTAGGTCAAGAAAAGGCAAAAGAGCAACTTAAGATATTTATAGAAGCTGCAAAAAGTAGAAATGAACAACTTGATCATGTTCTTTTATATGGACCACCAGGTCTTGGTAAAACAACTTTAGCAAGTATAATAGCTAATGAGATGAGTGTAAATTTAAGAATAACATCAGGACCAGCTATAGAGCGTGCTGGAGACTTAGCAGCAATACTTACAAATTTAAATGAAAATGATGTGTTATTTATAGATGAAATACATCGTATAAATAGAAGTGTAGAAGAAGTTTTATATTCAGCTATGGAAGATTTTTGTTTAGATATAATAATAGGAAAAGGGCCATCGGCAAGAAGTATAAGACTTGACTTACCTAAGTTTACATTAATAGGTGCAACAACTAGAGCTGGTATGCTTACAAATCCACTTAGAGATAGATTTGGAGTTATATGTAAACTAGATTATTATACAGTTGATGAATTAGCAAAAATAGTAGTAAGATCCTCAGAAATTTTAGGTGCAGAAATACAAATAGGTGGAGCAACTGAAATAGCAAGACGTTCAAGGGGTACACCAAGAATAGCAAATAGACTTTTAAAAAGAGTAAGAGATTACGCTCAAGTTAGAGCAGATGGTAATATAACTGATGATGTTGCAAACAAAGCATTAGAGTTATTAGGTGTAGATAGTCTAGGACTTGATTATGTAGATGAAAAGCTTCTGATGACTATAATCCAAAAGTTTAGAGGAGGTCCTGTTGGACTTGATACATTAGCGGCATCTATAGGAGAAGATAGAAATACTATAGAAGATGTTTATGAACCATACTTACTTCAGTTAGGATTTATAAATAGAGCTCCAAGAGGAAGAATAGCTATGCCACTAGCATATGAGCATCTTAAAATGCCTTATCCTACTAAATAAAGAATAGACATAGAAAATGATACGATAATTTTTAGGTTACCTTAATGTGTGTATAATAACATAAATAGATATAATTTCTAAAAATACACATAACATATATTTAATAGGTGTATAGAAAAAATATACTTTTTTTGTTATTATGGTAACTGTATAAAATTTTGGAAAGGAAGTTTAAATTGAAAACAAGCGACTTTTATTTTGACTTACCAGAAGAGCTAATTGCTCAAGTACCTATATTAGATAGATCAAGTTCTAAATTAATGGTACTAGATAAAGAAACTGGAGAAATTGAACATAAAACATTTAAAAATGTAATAGATTATCTAAATCCTGGGGATTGCCTAGTTCTTAATAACACTAGAGTAATACCGGCAAGACTTATAGGTGAAAAAGTAGATACAGGTGGTAAGATAGAATTCTTATTACTAAAAAGAACAGAAGAGGATACTTGGCAAGCATTAGTAAAACCAGGTAAAAGAGCTAAAATAGGAACTAAGTTTTCTTTTGGAAATGGAAAACTTATAGGAGAAGTAGTAGGTTTAGCTGAAGAAGGTTCTAGAATAATTAAATTCCATTATGAAGGAATATTTGAGGAAGTTTTAGATGAACTTGGAAATATGCCTCTACCTCCATATATAACAGAAAGATTAGAAGAAAGAGAAAGATACCAAACTGTTTATTCTAAGCATAATGGTTCGGCAGCAGCACCGACAGCAGGTCTTCATTTTACTGAAGAATTACTTCAACAAATAAAGGATAAGGGTGTAGAAATAGCATTTGTAACCCTTCATGTTGGACTTGGAACTTTTAGACCAGTTAAGGTTGATGATGTATTAGAACATGAAATGCATTCAGAATATTATATGGTAGATAAAGAAGCTGCACAAAAGATAAACAATGCTAAGAAAAATGGACATAATGTAGTTTGTGTAGGAACAACTAGTTGTAGAACAGTAGAATCAGCAACTAATGAAGAGGGTATAATAGAAGAAGCTAGTGGGTGGACTAATATATTTATTTACCCAGGATACAAATTTAAAATGGTAGATAAACTTATAACTAATTTCCATTTACCAGAATCAACATTAATTATGTTAGTAAGTGCACTTTCTAGTAAAGAGAATGTACTAAATGCCTACAAAACGGCTGTAAAAGAGAAATATAGATTCTTTAGTTTTGGAGATGCTATGATTGTAAAGTAGTTAAATAGAGAATATATAGGGGGAACTATGAAAAATATAGATAAAAGTAATATATCACTAAGAGTAGCGTATATATTTGAATCAATATTAGCCATGGTAGTTTTAATAGCAGTATTTTTGGGAACGATAGATGTCCTAAGAATGATATGGACTGCATATATCGTTGAATATCATACTCCTGTTGCATATAGTCAATTAAATGATATACTAGCACAAATACTTCTTTTAGTTATAGCTATAGAGTTCGTGGTTATGTTATCTTTGCATATACCAGGTACAATAATAGAAGTCTTATTGTATGCAATAGCAAGAAAGATGTTATTACTTCCAAAAAGTGGAGGTATGTTAGAAGTATTATTAGGTGTAATTGCAATAGCTGGATTATTTACAATCAGAAAATATTTGTTAACAAAAGACAATAGTAATATGAACATAACGAGTATACATTATGACCGCGATGATGATATTATAGATGCTAAAGACCCTATATAAGATGACAAAACTTTAGATACAGTAAATATATAAAATTTAATATAGATAAACAAAAGACTACATTAAGGAGACAAAAAACATGAGTGCAATAAGATACGAACTTATAAAAACATGTAAACAAAGTGGGGCAAGGCTTGGAAGACTTCATACTCCACATGGTGTTATAGAAACACCTATATTTATGCCTGTTGGAACTCAAGCAACAGTAAAATCAATGACACCAGAAGAACTTAAAGAAATAGGTTCACAAATAATATTAAGTAACACATATCATTTATATATGAGACCAGGTCATGATTTAGTTAAGGAAGCTGGTGGATTACACAAGTTTATGAATTGGGATAGACCAATACTTACAGATAGTGGAGGATTCCAAGTATTTAGCTTAGGTCCACTTAGAAAAATAACAGAAGAAGGTGTTCACTTTAGATCTCATATAGATGGATCAAAACACTTTATAAGTCCTGAAAAAGCTATGGAAATACAAAATGCTTTAGGTTCAGATATAATGATGGCATTTGACGAATGTGCTCCATATCCTGCTGATAGAGAATATGTTAAAAACTCTTTAGAAAGAACTACAAGATGGTTAAAAAGATGTAAAGAAGCTCATAAAAATACAGAAAAACAAGCTTTATTTGGTATAATCCAAGGTGGAATGTATAAAGACTTAAGAGAACAATCTGCTAAAGAAATATTAGAACTTGATTTACCAGGTTATGCAGTTGGTGGTTTAAGTGTTGGAGAGCCAAAAGAATTAATGTATGAAGTATTAGATTATACAGTACCTTTAATGCCAGAAGATAAGCCAAGATACCTAATGGGTGTTGGTAGCCCTGATGACTTACTAGAAGGTGTTATAAGAGGAATAGATATGTTTGACTGTGTATTACCTACTCGTATAGCTAGAAATGGTACAGCTATGACTAGTGTTGGTAAAGTAGTTGTTAGAAATGCAAAATATGCAAGAGACTTTGGGCCATTAGATCCAAACTGTGATTGCTACTGTTGTAAAAATTACACAAGAGCATATATAAGACATTTAGTTAAGGCTAACGAAATATTAGCATCAAGATTAATAACTACTCACAATTTACACTTCTTATTAAACTTAATGAAGCAAGTAAGAGAAGCGATAATGGAAGATAGATTATTAGACTTCAAAGAAGAATTCTTCAAGGCATATGGATACACAAAATAAATTAAAATGTACTATTAATTAGAATCATTTTAATATATAATATTTAATATATATAAATAATTTTTAAACTTTGAAGGAGTGAAAAAGATGAGTCCGCAAACACAACAGATGATCATGGGATTACTTATGTGGGTTGTAGTATTTGGAGTATTTTATTTCTTACTAATAAGACCACAAAAGAAAAAAGATAAAGAATTAAAAGAAATGAGAGAAAACTTAAACGTAGGAGATAAGGTTACTACTATAGGTGGTATAATAGCTCACGTTGCTAAGGTTGAAGAAAATGCTGTAATATTAGAAATAGGGCCAAATAGAACTAAAGTACCATTTGAAAAATGGGCTATAGGTAAGGTTGAATCTAAAGAAGCATAATAAATAGTAATGTTTGTACCTTTTCTTGAATATATATTAACGAGTATATATTCGAGGGGAGGTATTTTTTATGGAGAAAACAAATTACATTCTAAAGGGCTTAGGATATTCATATATATTAACACTAGCAACTCTATTAATATATAACTTAGCCCTTACATTTACTAGTTTATCAGGAAATTCTATAGCTATGGCATCATCTGCAATAACTACTGCATCATCAGCATTTGGAGGATTTTATGCATCAAAGAACATAAAAGAAAAAGGCCTTATATACGGTCTGTTAGTTGGCCTTATGTACATAGTATGCCTTACATTAATAGTATTTTTAGCAAAGGATAGTTTTGTATTTGAAATGGATATATTATACAAAGTATTGTTAGTATCTCTAGCTGGTGGCATTGGTGGAGTTTTAGGTGTAAATTTTAAATAATATTCCACATTTGGAAAATTATATGATATAATCATTTAAGAAACTTTTGAGTAGGAGGTATTTAAAGATGGAAAAGAAACATGTAAAAACTTTATCTAGTGCTACTTTAAAGGAAAGTGCTGCAAAAGGTGGATGTGGTGAATGTCAAACTTCTTGCCAATCAGCTTGCAAAACTTCTTGTACAGTTGCAAATCAAGAGTGTGAAAGATAATAATTTATAATAAACACTACAAAAGGCGTCATTATTATGACGTCTTTTTTGTATGCTAAATTTTATGAAAATATATATTGGAGTAATAACCGTGACTATTGCTAATAATATATACATGCTCAAAATAAGAGGAGGTAATAGTTATGAAGAATAAAGATAAACAAAATAAAAGTATAGAAGATTTAACATATGACATATTAGGGAATGCTTTTGTAGGAAATCTATTTGATATATCAAATGATATAGACAATACATCACAAAATCTTATAGCATATTTAGAATTAGAGGACATAAAAAAATTAAGTAAAAAACATAAAGGTAACATTGAAGAAAAGTAATTTTTAGTTAAAATTTTAATCTTTAATTAAGGTTGAGTTAATCTATAAAATATAAAATGGATATATATAACTTTTATTTTATAAACTGTTATACATTATATTAAAATAGAGAATAATCAAATAAATAAGAGTTAATAAAGTATAGGAGAGAGAAATCATGTCAAGAGTAGCAAAGGCAGCTGTAGGATTAATGGCGGCAACTTTAGTTGCTAAGATTCTAGGCTTTGGTAGAGAATTAGCCCTAGCTTCAGCATATGGAGCATCAGGAGTTAGTGATGCATTTTTAGTGGCTATGAATATACCAGCAGTAATATTCACTGCTATAGGTACATCTCTAGGAACTGCATTTATTCCACTTTATTGTGAAGTAAATGCAAATAAAGGAGAGCAATCATCTAATAAGTTTACAAATAATGTATTTAATATTGTTGTAATTATATGTATAGTTATTTCGGTGATAGGAGCGATATTTACGCCACAGATAGTAAAAATATTTGCTGTTGGGTTTGAAGGTGAAACGCTTAGATTAGCAATTTATTTTACAAGAGTAATGATATTAGGACTAGCATTTTTAGGAATGAGCTATATAATGATGGCATACCTACAAGTAAAAGAAAATTTTATAATACCAGGTTTTATGTCAGTTCCGTACAATATTCTTATAATTATATCAATAATTGTAAGTGTGAAAATAAGTCCTTATTTATTGCCTTGGGGTACTTTAATTGGATTATCACTTCAATTTTTATTTCAACTTCCATTTGCAATAAAAAAAGGGTATAGATATAAGCTGTACATAGACGTTAAAGATGAGCATCTTAAGAGAATGCTTTGGCTTATAGCTCCAGTTTTAATAGGAGTTGCAGTTAATCAAATAAATACTATAGTAGATAGAACTATAGCATCTACATTAGTTGAAGGTAGTATATCTGCATTAAACTATGCGACAAAACTAAATCAATTTGTTATGGGAATGTTTATAGTTTCTATATCATCTGTTGTATACCCTATGTTGTCGAAGTTATCATCTGAAAACAACAAAGAACAGTTTAATAAATCAATAATAACATCGGTAAATACTGTTACATTATTAGTTATACCAATATCTATTGGAGCAATAATACTTGCAAATCCAATTGTAAAATTGTTATTCCAAAGAGGTGAATTTGATGTTAGAGCAACTCAAATGACAGCTGTTGCACTTATATTCTATTCAATTGGTATGATTGGATACGGTCTTAGAGATATATTGGGAAAAGTATTTTATTCATTACAGGATACTAGAACTCCTATGATAAATGGAGTGATAGCAATGGTTTTAAATATAACACTTAATATATTATTTGTTAAATATACTAATATGCAACTTGCAGGACTTGCATTTGCAACTAGTATATCAGCACTATTTACTATAGCATTATTATTTATAAGCTTAAGAAGAAAAATAGGTAGTTTTGGTGGTAAGTCAATAGCACTGGGTATGATTAAGTCCTTGATTTCAGGAATTATAATGGCAGTAGTAACTTTATTTGCATATAATACTATAGCTAATATACTAGGTAGTGGATTTATAAAAGAGGTCATAACTTTAGCGCTATCAGTAGGAATAGGTGCAATAGTTTACGGTACAAGTATAATAATACTTAAAGTAGATGAAGTTAATATAATTTTAGAGAAAGTTAAAGGAAAGCTCAATAGAAAATAAATTGAGATGGAGATATTTTAAGATAAATACTTGTTTTAAAATACTCCATTTTTTATTATAATGATATATCATTTGAGTTATGTGAAAAGCGAATTTTAAGCAACGGATACATCTGTAGCGGTAGCAAAGATGTATCGTTGGCGATATGAGCGAAGCGAATTTTAAGCAATGGATGTATCAGTAGCGTTAGCGAAGATGTGTTATTGATGTTATGATCGAAGTAAAATTTGACAAAATAAACTGTAAAATCCTTAATTAAGAAATAGAAGGAGAAAATCATGATACCTAAACGAGTAAAGCAATTTTATGTTAATGTTACAGATAAGATGACTGAAAAAGATTATGATTATGCTAATGAAATACTAAATAAAAAAGAGTTGGAATTATTCATGAAGTTATCTAAATCAGAACAAAAGCATAGTATTAGAATAGCGAAAGATATAGAATTTATTATAGATAATAATGAGACTGATGATGAAGAGATATTAAAAAATAGAAACTTATTAATGAAGTCAGCTTTGTTACATGATATAGGAAAAATTACGAAACGATTAAATGTGATTGATAAATCTATAATAGTTATATTAAACAAATTAACTAAAGGAAAATTAAAAAGTATTAAAAAATCTAAAAAAATACAGTGTTACTATAATCATAGCAGTTATGGCTATGAAATTTTAAAAGATATAATTGATGATACGGTTATATTAGATATAGTTAAAAATCATCATAGTGACAATGGTAATAATCTGGTTAACTTTTTTAAACAGATAGATGATAAGAACTAGATATTTATCTATTATGAGGTTATATTAAAAAGTAAAGTAAACTTATATAAATATTAAAGTGAAGATAGATTTATTTTTTGTCAAATAATATGGAATTAAAAGGTATTAAAGGCGAATGTTGTAATAATCTTGCTTATACCTTATATAAGTTATATAATGAAGAATAGATTAATTTTAATTCGAGTAAGGTGTGTTGATATACATAAATCGAATTGATAATTTGGAGGAGAGAAAAATGAGTATGATACATAAGTTCTCAATGAACGGATATAATATAGTACTAGATGTTAACGGAGGAGCAGTTCATGTTGTTGATGAAGTTGCTTATAACCTAGTTGACTTATATAAGGAAAAAACTAAAGAAGAAATAATAGAAAGTTTAAAAGAAAACTATACAGTAGAGCAAATAAATGAAGCTTACGATGAAATAAAGACTTTAGAAGAAGAAGGACTTTTATACACAGAGGATACATATCAATTCCATCCAAGTTTCGTAGCTAGAAAAAAAGTAGTTAAAGCTTTATGTTTACATGTTGCTCATGACTGTAACTTAAAATGTAAGTACTGCTTTGCTGCACAAGGGGATTTTGGTGGAGAAAAGCAAATGATGAGTTTTGAAGTTGGTAAAGCTGCAATAGATTACTTAATAGCTAACTCAGGAAATAGAAGAAACTTAGAAATAGATTTCTTTGGTGGAGAGCCACTAATGAACTTTGATGTAGTAAAACAATTAGTTGAATATGGAAGAAGTATAGAAAAAGAAAATAATAAAAATATAAGATTCACTATAACTACAAATGGTATATTATTAGATGATGAAAAGATAGAGTACATAAATGAAAATATGCACAACGTAGTATTAAGCTTAGACGGAAGAAAAGAAGTAAATGATAATATGAGACCTACATTAAATGATAAAGGAAGTCATGATATCATATTACCTAAGTTCAAAAAACTTATAGAAACTAGACCGAAAGACAAATATTATTATATAAGAGGAACATTTACAAGAGAGAATTTAGATTTCTCTGAAGATGTTATGCATTTTGCAAATGAAGGATTTGCACTTACTTCTGTTGAACCAGTTGTAGGAGATGAGTCAAATCCGTATGCATTAAGAGAAGAAGATATGCCAAAAGTATTTGAAGAATACGAAAATTTAGCAGTTAAATATGCTGACATGTTAAAGGAAGGGAAAGATTTTAAATTCTTCCACTTTATGATAGATTTAAATCAAGGTCCATGTGTAATAAAGAGAATAACAGGATGTGGAGCAGGAAATGAATATCTTGCTATAACTCCAGAGGGAGATATATATCCATGTCATCAATTCGTTGGAAATGAAGATTATAAATTATCTAATATAATGAATGAAGAAATAGTATTCCCTCATGATTTAACTGAGAGCTTTAAGAATGCTCATGTATATAGTAAAGAAGATTGTAAAAAGTGTTGGAATAAATTCTACTGTTCAGGTGGATGTCATGCAAATGCAACTAACTTTAACGGAGATGTTATGAAGCCGTATGAATTAGGCTGTGAAATGCAAAAGAAAAGAACAGAGTGTTCAATAATGATACAAGCAAAATTAATGTTAGAAGGTGAATAATACTCAATGATAAAAGGATACAAAGGAGTAGAACCTAAAATAGATGAAACTGCATTTATAGCAGACAGTGCTGATGTTATAGGTCAAGTTAATATAGGTAAAAATGCAAATATATGGTATGGGACTGTTTTAAGAGCAGATGATAACCATATAACTGTAGGTGAAAACACAAATATACAAGATGGAAGTGTAGTGCATATATCAGAGGGATATCCTACAGTTATAGGTGATAATGTAACTATAGGTCATAAATCAATAATTCATGGATGTGAAATTGGAAACAATACATTAATAGGCATGGGTTCAATCGTTTTAGATGGAGCTAAAATTGGAGAATTCACTTTACTTGGAGCAGGAAGTTTAGTCCCACCAGGAAAGGAAATACCATCAGGTGTTTTAGCTATGGGTTCACCTGCTAAAGTAATAAGAGAACTTTCAGAACAAGAAAAAGAAAATCTTACTAAATCAGCATTAAAATACGTAAAACTTGCAAATAATCATAAGTAACAAAACTAAAGGGGCAATCATTATATTGCCCTTTTAAAATTTTAGGAGTGGAATCTAGTGAGAATAAGTTATAAAAACTTAAAAAGATATAAAGAAATTGCACATGTACTAATTAAATATGGATTTTCCGTTATTGTAGAAAAGCTAAATATAGAGGAAGTAGCATATAAAATACCTATTACAAATCCTTCTGAGGAAATAAAGAATATGTCTACTGCTACAAAGATTAGATGTGTAATAGAAGAATTAGGTCCAACATATATAAAATTTGGGCAACTATTAAGTACAAGAAAAGATTTATTTGACCAAGATATAATAGATGAACTTTCTAAATTAAGAGATAGTGTAGAACCATTTGATACAGATATAGCAAAAGCTATATTTAAAAATGAGACTGGATTAGATATAGATGATATTTTTAAGGAATTTAATGATATTCCTATAGGGTCTGCATCTATAGGTCAAGTTTATGAAGGTAAGTTAAAAAATAATGAAGATGTAATTGTAAAGATACAAAGACCTAATATAGAAGAAACTATAAAATCTGATATAGAAATATTGAGGAGTATAGCTTCAGCATTAAAAGATTTATATAAAGATATAGATATAGACCTAAAGCAAGTAATAGAAGAATTTCATACCCAATTAATTAGAGAATTAGACTATAATTTTGAAGCTATGAATGCTATTAAATTTAAAAAGATGTTTGAAGGTAGCAAAGAAGTGTATATACCATCTATATATAGTGAATATAGTACTGAAAAAGTATTAATAATGGAAAAAATAATAGGTATAAAGTTAAGTGATATTTCAAAAATAAGAGAGCTAGGTTGGAGTACGAAAAATATAGCGGAAATAGGTGTAAGATCTTTATTTAAACAAGTATTTGAGTATGGATTCTTTCATGGGGATCCACATCCGGGGAATATATTTGTAGTAAGTAGTAACTGTATATCATATATAGATTTTGGAATGGTTGGGATTGTAGACAGTAAGACATTAAACTTTTTAAATCATATGGCAATTGCAATAAGCAAGAAAAATATAGATAGAGTAATTCACTTACTAATAGATATGAATATACTAAACTCAGATATAGATACTAGTAGTTTTAGACAAGATTTATTATATTTAATGCACTACTACTATGATGTACCAATAGAGAAGTTAAGTATATCTAATATTTTAAATGATATGTTTAGATTTCTTAGAAAATATAAAGTATGTATACCATCTCAACTTTCTATGCTTGCAAAAACTATAATAACTTTAGAAGGAACTGCTAGAAGTTTAGATCCAGATTTTTCAATATCGTCAGTAGCACAAGAATTTATTAAGTATTATTATATTAATAAACTTAGTGTAGATAAGATATTACTTAGGGCTAAAGATAATACAGAAGAAATACTTTTTGATATTATATCAATTCCAAAACAGTTAAAAACTATACTTAGAAACTTAGAGAATAATAATATTAAAATACAAATGGAAGATATAAAGTTTACAAGCTTGGAACGGTGTATAACTGATTTGGCTACAAAACTTTCGCTAAGCTTAGTTCTAGCATCTATGGTTATTGGTTCTTCTCTTATAATATCATCACAAAATATAAATCGAAATATTTGGATAAAAATGATGGCAATTACAGGTTTCTCTATATCATTTATAATAGGAATATTATTAATTATTAAAATTTTTAGAAGCCAATATAGAAAATAATAAGTAAATTTATAATTATAAAAATATATATTAAAGCTTAATAAGATAGTATATGACATGCAGTGGAAAATGGAGGAGAAAAATGAGTAATGAAAAATGGTTACTTAGAAATAGAAAAGTCGACTTAAAAGCTATGTCAGAAAAATATAAAATAAGTCAGTTACTTTGTAAATTGATGGTAAATAGAGATATAATTGATGAGAATATAATAAATAGTTATATAAATCCTGTATATAAATATTTACATTCACCTAAAACTATGAAAGATGTAGTTATTGCAGTAGATATTATAAAAAGAAAAATACAAGAAAATAAAAAAATTAGGATTATAGGTGACTATGATGTAGATGGAATAATCAGTGTTTTTATACTATATACGGCACTTAAAAAGTGTGGTGCAAATGTAGATTATGAAATACCTGATAGAATCAAAGATGGATACGGTATAAATGAAAATATAGTAAAGGTAGCTTATGATGAGGGCGTAGATACTATAATAACTTGCGATAATGGAATTTCAGCTATAGATCAAATACAATATGCTAAAGATTTAGGATTAACAGTAATAGTTACGGATCATCACGATGTTCCATTTATAGAAGAAGATGGAGTAAGAACATTTTTATCTTCGCAGGCGGATGCAATAATAAATCCAAAACAAATAGAGTGTGAATATAAATTTAAAAGTATATGTGGTGCAGGTGTTGCTTTTAAATTAATGGAAGCATTATATGAAGAGATAGGAATGGATAAGGAAGAGTGTTATAAATTAATTGAATTTATAGCTATAGCAACAGTTTGTGATGTAGTTGACTTAATAGATGAAAATAGAATATTTGTAAAAAATGGATTAGAAATGCTAAATAACAGCAAAAATATTGGTATAAATGCACTTAAAAAAGCATGCGGCTTAGAAGATAAAGAAATTACAGCATATCACTTAGGATTTGTAATAGGTCCATGTTTAAATGCATCTGGAAGACTTGATTCTGCTAAAAAAGGTTTAGAATTATTATTAATGGAAGATGATGAAGAGGCTAAGAATCTAGCACAAGAAATAGTAGATTTAAATGATGCAAGAAAGAATATGACAAAAGAAGGCGTAGATAGAGCTATTAACATAATTGATAGTACAGATATTAATAATGATAAGATATTAGTTGTATATATACCTGATATACATGAAAGTCTTGCGGGTATAGTTGCAGGTAGAGTAAAAGAACAGTACAATAAGCCAACTATAATACTTACAAAGTCAGAAGAAGGTGTAAAGGGATCAGCAAGATCTATAGAAGAATATAATATGTTTGAAGGATTATTAGCTTGTAAAGAATTACTTGATAAGTTTGGTGGACACCCTATGGCAGCTGGATTGTCATTACAAGAAGATAAGGTTGATGAATTAAGAATAGCTTTAAATAATAAATGTGAATTAACAGATGAAGATTTGACTAGAAAGATAATGATAGATTCATCTCTTCCTCTAGAATATTTAAATTTACATCTTATTGAAGAATTAAATGTATTAGAGCCATTTGGTAAAGGTAATTCTAAACCGGTATTTGGTGTTAGAGATGCAAAAATTACGAAGGCTATGTTACTTGGAAAAGACAAGAATGTTTTAAAGTTAAAGCTTTTAACAAATAATAATATTACTATAGATGCTATGATATTTAATGACTTAGAAAATTTTGAGAGTAAGATTATAGAAAAGTATGGTAATGAAGAATTAGATAACTTATATAATAAATCCAACAATAATATATCTATGGATTTTACATTCTATCCATCTATAAATGAATGGAATGGAAATAAGAGCATACAAATTGTAGTTAATGGTATTAGATAGTAAAATATAAATATAAATTATCAAAAAATTAATAGTAAATGAAATAAATGGATAACCTAAAGAAATATAAAGTAATAGCTATAGACAACTAATTAATAATAAACTATAATGAAGGTTCGGAAAAAAACGATGCTTGGTAAAAGTTATATTTTCACCAAATATTGATAAAAAATGATTAAGAAGATATAATAATATTATTATTAACGATTATTTAAAAAATAGTAAAAAATATTCGTATATTATTTTTTACATACATGTAAATTAAATATTATAAAAAGTAACATTATTTATAAATAGGAAATATAACTAATTATAAATTGAACAATTAAAGTTAATAAAATAGATAAAAATTAAAATTTAATATCTAATAATCATAAAAATAGAACATTAAAAGCTATTAGGAGGGTCATCATGGACTTAAAAAAAGCAATAAGAGAAATTGAAAACTTCCCAAAAGAAGGAATAAACTTTAAAGACATAACAACATTAATGCAAGATGGAGAAACTTTCAAGTACACAATAGATGCATTTATAAATGAATTAAAAGACAAAAATGTAGATGTAATAGTAGGGCCAGAAGCTAGAGGATTCTTAATGGGAACTCCAGTTGCTTATGGATTAGGTGTTGGATTTGTTCCGGTTAGAAAGCCAGGAAAACTTCCATCAGAAACTATAAGCTATAGCTATGGATTAGAGTACGGTAGTGATACATTACAAATACACAAAGATGCAATAAAACCAGGACAAAGAGTAGCTATAGTAGATGATTTATTAGCTACAGGAGGAACTATGGAAGCTGCAGCAAAACTAATAGAACAATTAGGTGGAGAAGTGGTTTCTATGCAATTCTTAATAGAATTAGAAGACCTAAAAGGAAGAGAGAAATTATCTCAATACGAAGTAAATTCTTTAATAAAGTACTAGTACTTTAAAAATAGTTGGTATATAGCCAACTATTTTAATATATAAATTTATACTTGAGATAGGTGGTATTATGCAAGATAAGGAAATTCAAGAGCTTATAGAAAAAATAAAGAAATATGCAAATGATGTAGATGTTAGTTTAGTTGAAAAGGCTTATTACTTTGGAAAAAAAGCACATGATGGACAATTTAGAAAATCAGGAGAACCTTATTTTATACATCCTGTAGCAGTAGCAAATATTCTATGTGATATGGAATTAGATATAGAAACTATAATTGCAGGTTTACTTCATGACGTAGTGGAAGATACTGAATATACATATGAAGATATAGAAAGAGAATTTTCTAAAGAAATAGCTGATTTAGTAGATGGAGTAACAAAGCTTGGACAAATAAAATATCAGTCAAAAGAGGAAACACAAGCGGAAAACTTAAGAAAAATGTTTCTTGCTATGGCAAAAGATATAAGAGTTATACTTATAAAATTAGCAGATAGACTGCATAATATGAGAACTTTAAAATATATGCCTCCAGAAAAAGCTAAATCTAAAGCCATAGAAACACTTGAGATATATGGTGGAATAGCTAATAGATTAGGAATATCTATGATTAAATGGGAACTTGAAGATTTAGCTTTAAGATATATAGATCCTGAAGGATATTATGATTTAGTTGAGAGAGTTGCTAAAAAAAGAAGTCAAAGAGAAGCTTATATTGAAAATGTACTTAATATATTAAACAAATCATTTGAAGAGGTAAATATTAAGTGTAATGTATATGGAAGACCAAAGCATTTTTATAGTATATATAAAAAAATGCAAGATAAACATAAGAACTTCCAAGATATATATGATTTAATGGCAGTTAGAATAATTGTTGACACTGTAAAAGATTGCTATGCAGTTCTTGGTATGATACATACGCTATGGACTCCTATGCCAGGTAGATTTAAAGATTATATAGCTATGCCAAAGCCAAATATGTATCAAAGTTTACACACCACAGTCATAGGTCCAGATGGTGAGCCTTTAGAGATACAAATAAGAACTAAAGAAATGCACACTATAGCTGAGTACGGAATAGCGGCACACTGGAAATATAAAGAAGGAAATACAAGTCAAAAGCAAAGCAATATAGAAGGTAAACTTCAGTGGTTAAGACAAATGATGGAATGGGAAAAAGACTTAAAAGACCCACAAGAGTTTATGGATGCACTTAAAGAAGATGTATTCAGTAGTCAAGTATATGTATTTACTCCTAAGGGGGATGTTGTAGAACTTCCAGCAGAGTCAACGCCAATAGATTTTGCATACAGAGTGCATACAAATGTAGGGAATAAATGTGTTGGTGCAAAGATAGATGGAAGAATAGTACCTCTAGATTATAAACTTCAAAATGGTAATATAGTTGAAATATTAACATCTTCAAACTCTAATGGACCAAGTAGGGACTGGATAAATATTGTTAAGACACCTAATGCTAAAAGTAGAATTAGACAATGGTTCAAAAAAGAAAGAAGAGAAGAAAATATTCAAAGAGGAACGGAAATACTTGAAAAAGAATTTAAAAAATACCATATACCATTAAAGGATTCCAATATAGAAAAATACATGCAACAAATGACTAAGAAATTTAACCAACCAACAGTAGAAGATTTAATAGCTACTATTGGATATGGTGGAATAATGCCAGCACATGTAGTTCCTAAAATAAGGGATTTATATGAAAAAGAAGTTAAAAAAGTTCAAAAAGAACAAAAAGAAGAAATAAATGATATTGAAAAACACAGCATAAGTGATGCGGAATATAAACAAAAAAGAAAGAAAAATAATTCACAAGGAATTGTAGTAAAAAGATTAGATAATATACTTATAAGATTTGCTAAATGTTGTAATCCACTTCCTGGTGATGAGATTATAGGTTATGTAACTAAAGGAAGAGGAGTTGCTATACATAGAGCAGATTGTCCTAATGCAAATGTTAATGGAGATTTCTTTAAAAATAGATTAGTAGATGTAGCTTGGAGTAATTCTGAAGCTAGTAAATTTGAAGCTGAAATACAAATAAAAGCGGTTGATAGAAGAGGAATAATAAATGATATAACTCACATAATCGCTATGGATAAAGTTTCTTTAAATGGTATAAGTGCAAAAAAAGGAAAAGATAATGTAGTAAGTGTAAACTTATTAGTTGAAGTTAATAATATAGACGCGTTAAATACACTGATGAAAAAAATAAAATCAATTCCTGGTGTTGAAAATATTTATAGGGTAATTAACTAGGAGGTTATTATGAGAGCAGTTGTTCAGAGAGTATCTTCTTCAAAAGTTACAGTAGATGGAGAAGTTACTGGGGAGATAAATAAAGGGTTACTTGTTTTACTAGGTGTAACTCATGAAGATACATCTAAAGATGTAGATTATATAATAGATAAGGTACTTAACTTAAGAATATTTGAAGATGAAAATGAAAAGATGAATTTATCATTAAAAGATGTTGGTGGAGAACTTTTAGTAGTATCTCAATTTACTTTATATGGTGATTGTAGAAAAGGTAGAAGACCTAGCTTTTCTAGTGCAGCAAGACCAGAAGTTGCAACAAAATTATATGAGGAATTCATAGAAAAAGCAAGGAAAGAAGGTATAGTAACTAAAACAGGACAGTTTGGTGCACATATGATGGTTGATTTAACTAATGATGGGCCAGTTACTATATTACTTGAATCAAATAGAGATTTTTAAGGAGGTACAATTATGATAATAGATAAGATAGTTGAACCATACTTTGGAGAAAATATGTATATATTAATAGATGAAGAAACTAAAAAGTGTGCAGTTGTAGACCCAGGTGGAGCTAGTGACAAAATACTTACTTATCTAAAGAAAAACTCTTTAGAGTTAGAATATATACTACTGACTCATGGACATGGAGACCATATAGGAGCAGTTAATTATATAAAATCTAAAACTAATGCTACCATAGTAGCACATAGTGATGAAAAAGAATTATTAAATGATAATAGAAAAAACCTAAGTTATTCTATGCATTGTGGCCCACAAGAATTAAATGCTGATGTATATGTTAATGACAAAGATAAATTAGAACTTGGAAATTTAAAATTAAGTTTTATTCATACGCCAGGACATACAAAAGGAAGTATGTGTATAAGAGTTAATGACGATATGTTTACAGGAGATACTCTGTTTGCAGGAAGTATAGGAAGAACGGATTTTTATAGTGGAGACTATAAGCAAATTGAGAAATCTTTAAAGAAATTAGCTAAATTTGAAAACAAAGTAAAAATACATCCTGGTCATGGGCCAAGTTCAACACTTGGTATAGAAAAGATGAGTAATCCTTATATGTAAAAGGAGACATTAAAATGTTAAACGTAATATTAAAAAATCATGATTTTAAGTATGAAGTTGCAGAACTTATAAAATTATTTACTTCGGATTTTCAATTTGTAGAAAATAAAAGTTTTGGTATGGTATTAGAAAATACTCTTTTAGAGTACAACAATACTTTAATATCAACAAGTAAGTACTATGAAAATTATGAACTTAGATTTGAGTCATCTGAAAATATAAAAATTGATGGTTTAAGTGAACAAGAACTAAAAAAGCGTACTAAAGAAATGATAAAAAGAAGTATGTTTAACGTATTAAAAAAGAAGTTTAATACTTATGTACCATGGGGCATACTTACGGGAATAAGACCTGTTAAGATAGTTCATAGCTTACTAGACAAAGGTATGAGTGATGAATATATAAGAGAAAATCTAAAAGAAAATTATCTTATAATGGATGAAAAAATAGATTTAGCTTTAGAGATTGCAAAAAGAGAAAGACCTTTTATATATCCTATTGATGAAAATAAAATATCTTTATATATTGGAATACCATTTTGTCCTACAAGATGTTATTACTGTTCATTCCCAGCTAACCCATTAAAGCAATTTGGACACTTAAGAATGGAATATGTACAAAAGCTTATAGAAGAAGTTAAGGGAATGGCAAAAATACTAAAAGATACAAATAAAGAAATTGAAACTCTATACATTGGTGGAGGAACTCCAACAGCCTTAGAAAAAGAAGAGTTAGATATTTTAATAACTGCTTTATATAAAGAGCTAGATTTAAGTAAGATAAAGGAATTTACTGTAGAGGCAGGAAGACCAGATTCTATAACTAGAGGTAAGTTGGAAGTTCTTAAAAAGCATAATGTAAGTAGAATAAGTATAAATCCTCAAACTATGAATGATGAAACTTTAGAAAAAATAGGACGTGCTCATAGTGTTAGTGATATAGTTGATTGTTTCAATATGGCTAGAGAAATAGGATTTGATAATATAAATATGGACCTTATACTAGGCCTTGTAGATGAAGATTTAGAAATGGTTAGAAATACATTAGAAGAAATTAAAAAGCTTAATCCTGAAAGTTTAACTGTACATACCTTAGCAGTTAAAAGAGCATCTAAATTAAAAGAAGATATAGAAAATTACGAACTTACAAGATACGAAGAAATGATAAAAATGATAGATTTATCTATGGAATATGCAAAGGAAATGGGACTTAACCCATATTATATGTATCGTCAAAAGCATATGTTAGGTAACTTAGAAAACATAGGATATGCAAAAGAAGGATATGAATGTATATATAATATTCAAATCATGGAAGAAAAGCAAAGTAACTATGCATTAGGTGCAGGATCTATATCTAAATTTGTATATGTTGATGAAGATAGAATTGAAAGAGTTGAAAACGTAAAGAACGTTGAGCAATATATAGATAGAGTTGATGAAATGATAGAAAGAAAGAGAAAGGAAATATATCAAAATGTTAACTAAAGCTCCAAGAGGAACAAAGGACATAACTCCAAAAGATGCATATAAATGGAATTATGTTGAAAATAAATTTAGAGAAATATGTTCATTATTTGGTTATGAAGAGATGAGAACACCAGTATTTGAACATACAGAATTATTTAAAAGAAGTGTAGGGGATACTACAGATATAGTACAAAAAGAAATGTACTCATTTACAGATAAAGGTGGAAGAGATATAACTTTAAAGCCAGAAGGAACAGCAGGTGTAGTTAGAGCATTTATAGAAAATAAATTATATGCTGATACTCAACCTACAAAATTATTCTACATAACGCCTTGCTTTAGATATGAAAGACCTCAAGCAGGAAGACAAAGACAATTCCATCAATTTGGAATAGAAGCATTAGGAAGTGACAAGCCATCATTAGATGCAGAAGTTATAGCTTTAGCTGTACAATTCTTTACTGAAGTTGGACTTAAAGATTTAGCAGTAAGTATAAACTCTGTTGGATGTCCTACTTGTAGAGCAGAGTATAATGCTAGATTAAAAGAATATCTTGATAAAAAATCAGATGTGTTATGTGAAACATGTTTAGAAAGAAAAGATAAAAATCCAATGAGAGTTATAGACTGTAAAAATCCTACTTGTAAGGAAAACTTAAATGATATACCTTTTATGGTTGATCATATATGTGATGATTGTAAAGATCACTTTGAAAAATTACAAACATATTTAAAAGAAATGGATATAAACTTTGTAGTTGATAAAACAATAGTTAGAGGTCTTGACTACTACAAGAAAACTGCATTTGAAATAATATCAAATGATATAGGATCTCAAAGTACAGTTTGTGGTGGTGGAAGATACGACGGACTTGTTGAACAATTAGGAGGACCTAAAGGAGTTAGTGGTATAGGATTTGGATTAGGTGCAGAAAGATTATTATTAACTATGGAAAATAATAATATAGAAATAGAAAATCCTTATGCTACTGATATATTTATAGTAACAATAGGTGATGAAGCGAAAACTAAGAGCTTTAAATTACTTAAGGATTTAAGAACAAATCACATAAGTGCAGAAAATGACCACTTAGATAGAAGTGTAAAGGCTCAATTTAAGTATTCTGATAAAATAAATGCTAAATTCACTATAGTTATAGGTGATGATGAATTAGCTAATGACACTGCTACATTAAAAAATATGTCAACATCAGAACAAACAACTATAAAATTAAGTGAAATAGTTCAAGAGTTAAAGTCTAGAATGTAATTAATACAAATATAGTTTAATTTGATAAATTCAGAATATGATTTAATTTAAATATATAAACTTAAGTCATATTCTGTTTGCTAGACAAGTTAAATATATTAGTGATAATATTATTAATATGTTTATAGAGAAGCTTTAAAAGCTTTATACATATAATTATACTTAATATAAAAATAACTATTTATAGTTAAAATAAATACTTGGAGGATAAGCAATGGAAACTCTAAATGGCTTAAAGAGAACTCATTACTGTGGGGACTTAAGAGAAAGCAATATAAATGAAGAAGTTGTACTTATGGGATGGGTACAAAAGAAAAGAAACTTAGGGGGATTAGTATTCGTTGACCTAAGAGATAGAAGTGGATTATGTCAAATAATATTCGATACTGATGTAAATGCAGAAGCTTTTGCTAAGGCTGAAAAATTAGGTTCAGAATACGTTGTTGCAGTTAAGGGGAAAGTTGCAGAAAGATCATCTAAAAACCCTAACATGCCAACTGGAGATATCGAAGTATTTGCTACTGAATTAAAAGTATTAAATAAATCAGAAACACCACCAATATATATAAAAGATGACGATAACGTTTCAGAAGAGTTAAGATTAAAATATAGATACTTAGATTTAAGAAAACCATCTATGCAAAAGAATTTAATGTTAAGAAGTAGGGTTGCTGGTATAGTTAGAAATTACTTAACTGAAAATAATTTCTGTGAAATAGAAACTCCATTCTTAATAAAACCAACTCCAGAAGGTGCTAGAGATTACTTAGTACCAAGTAGAGTTAATGAGGGTAAGTTCTATGCATTACCACAATCACCACAATTATTCAAACAATTATTAATGGTAAGTGGTATGGATAGATACTTCCAAATAGTTAAGTGTTTCAGAGATGAAGACTTAAGAGCTGACCGTCAACCAGAGTTCACTCAAATAGACTGCGAAATGTCATTTGTTGAAGAAGAAGACGTAAGAGCTATAATGGAAAAAATGATACAAAGAATATTTAAGGAAGTATTAAATGTAGAAGTTACATTACCACTTCCAGTTATGCCTTATGCTGAAGCTATGGAAAGATACGGTTCAGATAAGCCTGACACTAGATTTGGATACGAATTAATTAACATATCTGATATAGTTGCTAACTGTGGATTTGGAGTATTTGCAAATGCTACTAAAAAAGGTATGAGCGTTAGAGGTATAAATGTAGAAGGTAAAGCAGAAGAATTTACTAAAAAGCAAATAGGTAAATTAGAAGACCACGCAAAGACTTACAAAGCTAAAGGTCTTGCTTGGATGAAAGTTGGAGCAAACAGAGAAGTTACTTCACCAATAGCTAAATTCTTCACTGAAGAAGAAATGACTGCAATATTTGATAGAATGAATGCTAAAGAAGGCGACTTATTATTATTTGTTGCTGACAAGGATTCAGTAGTATTTGATGCATTAGGACAAGTTAGACTTGAAGTTGCAAGAAGACTTGACTTATTAGATAACAGTGTTTACAAAATGTTATGGGTAACTGAATTCCCATTATTTGAAGAAGATGAAGAAACAGGAAGATTTATAGCTAAGCACCACCCATTCACATCTCCAGTAGATGAAGACTTAGATAAATTAGAGAGCGGAGATAAGGCATCTTTAAGAGCTAAGGCTTACGATATAGTTATAAATGGATATGAAGTAGGTGGAGGAAGTGTTAGAATATTCAATTCTGACGTTCAAAAGAGAATGTTTAGTGCATTAGGACTTTCTGAAGAAGAAGCTTACGAAAAATTCGGATTCTTATTAGATGCATTTAAATATGGAACTCCTCCTCATGCAGGAATAGCATTTGGTATGGATAGATTAATAATGATACTTGCTGGAACTAATAACATAAAAGATGTTATAGCATTCCCTAAAAACCAAAGTGCAGTTTGTCCAATGACAAATGCTCCAGCAGTAGCAGATGAAGAACAACTTAAAGAATTAAGTATAAGAGTAGAGATAGAAGATAAAGAGTAATATATAAAAAGTACCTCAGATTGAGGTACTTTTTTACTAAATTCTATTAAATTCAAGAAATCTAGTTCCTTGAAACTTAAGTTTACCATAGTCACCTTCTGCAATCATACCATATTCTTTTCCATTAACACGAAACTCCGTTCGATCTTTACTTTCAAATTCAAAAGTAACATAATATGAAGTGTGACTAGAACTACCATGATGAACACCACTAGAATCTGTATGTGAGTTAGTATGTGAAACACTAATTCTTTTTGAAACAACTTTGCAGTTAATATCTAATATTGGTTGTTTGTTATTATTAGACCATTCTGAAATACCTTTTATTGCGTTTATTATAATTGTACCTACAATCAATGCAAATACTATAAAAAACATTATAGAAAACATATCAAATCCAGTTTCATACCCATATAAATCCATAAATATCCTCCCTGTATCATATTATATTAATAATATATATAATATGAGGATATATGGTAACAATTGGATTACAGTTATAATATTTATATTTATTTTTATAGATTTTTAGAAAAATGAGATAGTTTATTCAATAGTATTATTATATTTATCTACTAAAGCTTTTTCACCCATTTCAACAAGTTTTCTACTAGTCATTCCACCGACTTCAACACCTGCTTTTATATTTTCAGCCATTCCATCTAAAGTACCCTGTGGAGCTAAACCTTCTATTTTGTCAGTTCTCATATTATAGTAATATCCTAATTCAGAAGATATTTCCATCTTAAGATTATTTAAAGCTTCTCTAGCATTATTTTTACTTTGTAAATCCATATTACTCCTCCTTAAATTTTCATATATAAATATCATTAACTCAAAATAAAGAAGTTATAACATAAAACTTAGAATAAAATAAAAAATTTACTTAGATTGATTGACATATTGGCTAAATACTTCACTCATTAACGATATATTCTTACTCATGCTACGAATTCATCTTTTGTTCAAAAACATAAGGTTTAAAATGATATCTTAATAGATTATAATAGGCTTTATTTACGGTTAAAATAAAACGGACTTAAGCAAAATTGTAAGAGCTAACAAAATAAGGTATAATAAATGGTAATAAAGAATAAAAAATATATAATATTTCAATGTATATGTAAGATTATTATAAATATAGTTAATCATAAATAATATAAGAGGTGTAAAATGCAAGATAAGGATATGCTTATAAAAAGATTAAATAGAATAGAAGGACAAGTTAAAGGTATACAAAAAATGGTAGATGAAGAAAGATATTGTATAGATATATTAACTCAAATATCAGCAATAAGATCGGCTATAAATAAAGTTGGATCTATAATACTAGAAAACCATATAAAGGGATGTGTGGTAAATAGTATAAAAGAAGACAATAGCGAAGAATCGATAGAAGAGCTTTTGAAAACTATAGATAAATTTATAAAATAGGGGGATTTGAAAATGAATCAACAGGGGTATATTGTTGAAATAGTGGATAGTGTAACTGCAAAACTAAAGTTAAAGCGTCACTTTGCATGTGCATCTTGTGGTAAGTGTGCAACTACATCTGAAGAAAAATATATAATAGTTGAGGCTGATAACACTATAGGTGCTAAAGTAGGGGATAGAGTAGAAGTTAATATGGAAACTGTAAATGTATTAAAAGCAGCATTTATAGCTTACACAATACCTTTATTAGCATTACTTTTAGGAACTGTAGGTACTTTCTATGGTTTAAAAGCAATAAATATTAAAAATAATGTAGAGATTATAAGTGGTGGAGCAGGACTAATATTTACTATTCTATCATTTTTAATATTAAAGAAAAATGACAAGAAGTTTAGAGATAGTAAAGAATATATACCTATAGTTACAAGAATAATTGTAAGTAGTGGGAGTGAATTAAATTTATAAAATAAAAATAACAATATATTTGGAACATATAAACATGGAGTATATAAATATATATAAGTATTTAGATGAAGCAATATAGATAAAACATATATACATTGCAATTATCTAATAAATTATATATTAATATACTCCATTTGTATTTTAAGATTATTATATTGATATTTAAACTAAGTTTACTTGTTTTTATGAATTTTAGCTAATGAAACTATGTTTAAAGTTCTAGATAATGATGTAACAACTAAAACTCCAAGGGATATTGCTCCACCTACAAATAATACATTCGCACCTTTAGCTACTGCAAGTTCATAATTTGACTGAACTAAATAAAGCATTGTATTGTACATTCCAAGCCCTGGAACTAAAGGTATAATACCAGGTATTACAAATAATATTGCAGGATATTTTAATTTTCTAGCTAGAATTTCACTTATCAAGGCAACTAAAGCAGCAGCTAAAAAGTTTGCTAATATATCGTTATTTGTAGCATTGATTAAGCAATAATAAATACTCCAACCAATACCACCAGTTAGACCTGCTGGTATAAGGGCGGATTTAGGTACGTTGAAAAATACTGAGAATCCAATAGTAGCAATGGTTGAGTATAAAAAATGCATGTAAACTGGCATATCTGTCATTAGAATACACCTCCTAATCTAACCCATAAATCTAATATTAAACCAACTCCACAAGCAATTGCTATAGCTGTCATACCTGCATCAAATGCACGAGCAACACCAGAAATTAAGTCTCCAGAAATTAAATCTCTAATACCTTTTATAAATGATACCCCTGGAAGTAGTGGCATAATAGAACCAACTATTAACATTCTTGGAGTATCAAGAATTCCAATGTGGCTAAGTAAAACTCCGACTATAGCTATGAATGTAGATGCTAATAGACTTGAGAAAGCAGGTATTGAACTTAGTTTCATAATTTTATTGTAAAGTATTACTGCAAATATTGAAGTTATAAAAGTACATAGGAACGTTGCTAAATTATTCCCGCCTAAAAGTCCTGCAAAAAATGCAGAACCAATTCCTGTGCAAAAATATATTAGTTTTGAAGAGTAGCTGCTAGATTGAATTATATCCTTTAACTTGGCCATAGCATCATTTACTGTTAGGTCTGTATTACTAACAAACTCTCTAGAAAAATTATTAAGCAATGAGATTTTATTTAAATCTATAGATCTAGATTTAATTGTTTTCATAAAAGTTAATCCATCGAATCTATCATCAGATATTATTATTACAGTAGGCGATGTAAAGACATTTATGTGATTAAAACCTCTTGATTTACAAATTCTAAGTATACTATCTTCTACACGGTAAGTTTCTGCACCATTAGATAGCATGAGTTCTCCTATAAATAATGCTAGTCTAAGGATGTCTTTTTTATAATCTGTATTGAATTCACTATTCATAAAAAACCTCCTATAAAAATATATAAAGATTATATCAAATATTTCTCTATTATTATTTAAAAATACGATAAATTATAATTTATTTTGCCTAAAATGAGTAATTTTTATTAGCAAGTAGCTACAAGATATATTATAAAAGCCAATATACTTACTAGATTTATATAAAGCTTAAGTTAGGAACAAGTTTAATTAAAGTACATATAATTATTAATATCATAAATTTAAGGGGGAATAAAATTGGTACTAACAGGAGCACATTACATCTACATTTTATTCATGGTAGTTGTATTAATAACTATGATTATGAAAAAAGAAAGTGTAATACCGTGTATATTAGGTATATTTGCGTTAGGCCTTTATTATACTAGAGACCTAATAGGGGCACTAGGAGCGATATTCTCAGCGTTAAGTGTAGCATTAAATGAATTAGGTCCAGTAATTATAATTATAGGTATTATGGTTGCGCTATCAAAGGCACTAGAAGAGAATAAAGCCATCGATTTTATGGTAGGTCCAATCTCTAAAGTAGTTAAAAACTCTACGAGTGCATTTTTCATATCAGGTATATTTATGTTTATAATGTCTTGGTTTTTCTGGCCATCACCAGCAACTGCACTTGTAGGAGCTATATTTTTACCAATAGCTATAAAAGCTGGTCTTCCTGCGATAGGACTTGCAATGGCTATAAATCTATTTGGTCATGGTATAGCACTATCTACTGACTTTATAATACAAGGTGCACCTTCTATAACATCAGGAGCAGCTGGTATAGAGGTAACTGAAGTTATGAGCGAAGGTATAATACTTTATATTGTAATGGCAGTGGTTACTATAGGGACAGCTTTTTATATGTTAAGAAAAGATTTAAAAAATGGAGATTTAAAATGTGAAATAGCACAAACAAAAGAAGTGGAAAAGAAAGATGTTTCTCTAGCAGCTAAGATATCTATATGGTTAGTTATAATATCATTTATACTAGATATAATAGCTATGTATAAATTTGACCTTAAAGGTGGAGATGCTACTGGATTACTTGGAGCAACAGCTTTGATGTTATTAATAGTAATAAACTTTATGAACAATCCTAAAACAACACTTGATAAAGTTACAGATCAACTAGTGGGAGGATTTGTATTTGGTATAAAAATATTTGCAGTAATAATACCAATAGCAGCATTTTTCTATATGGGTGATATGCCTTTAGTAACAGTATTTGGAGATGTTTTAGCTGAAGGATCTCAAGGACTTTTAGGCGATATAGGTCTAGTTTTATCTGAAGCTGTTCCTTTCAATAAAGTTGCAGCTGCAAGTATAGAGACTGTAGTTGGAGGTATAACAGGACTTGATGGATCATCATTTTCTGGAATGTCTTTAGCTGGATCAACTGCAGCTGTATTTGGAACAGCTATAGGAGCAAATGTGGGAGCTTTATCAGCTTTAGGTCAAATAGCAGCTACATGGGTAGGTGGAGGATGTATAGTTCCTTGGGCACTAGCACCAGCAGCAGCTATATGTGGTGTAAAACCAGTTGATTTAGCTAAAAGAAATCTTATACCTGTAATGGTTGGACTTGTGGTTACGACGATAGTTGCCATGTTTATTATTTAGCTTTACAAAGATAGAGTATCTTATTATTTAGGATACTCTATTTTTATATAAATTTTATATGGTATTTAGAAATTTTATTATAGTTTGGATATATATAAATAAATATAGAGGATAATAATTAATGGAAAAAAGTATAAAAAACAAAAAATATAAAAAAATTGTAAAAAAAGTGTTGACCAAATTATTTGAAGGTGGTATAGTTATACTTGTCCTTAAGAAAAGGGCAAAACAAAAAAATGAACTTTGAAAATTAAACAGTAGGTTAATTTATAGAATTGAAACTAACAAACCAA